>ERZ809296.1291-NODE-1291-length-30493-cov-5.583777_pt1 | contig 30493 bp, 30 predicted proteins | sample MGYA00520511_ERZ809296 | MGnify/ENA primary metagenome ERZ809296 (study PRJEB31576, sample SAMEA3212662) | Homo sapiens | biome: human-gut; feature: human gut; material: fecal | place: Sweden | collected 2012 ...
GCGAACTCCCTCTTTCAAAAATGGGCAATAAAGGGCTTTTTCCCGGCGGGTGAGCGAAGCGAACCGAGGTCGAGGACAGCCCGAAGGGCTCCCGCAGGCCGAAGCTTGGGCCGAGAGGGAGCGCGTGCCCAGTGGGCACAACTGCCGTAGGCAGTTAGCGACTGGCAGGCCTGAGCAAATACAAGAGCCGGGCACGGCAGTGCCCGGAACGCCGATATTTGCGAATAACGCGAAGCGGGGCGGGCCGCCTCTGGAGTCGCCGTGCCGCGTGCTTTCTTTGGTACTTTCTTTCGCTTCGAAAGAAAGTACTGCCCCCCTCGGGGCGGCAGCCCACCAACCGCGCCGTAGTCGGCGCGTCAGACCCTCAGCGAGGATTCCCCTTCGGCGAAGCTGGCGTGCGGCGACACAAGCAGGGGCTTTTCGCTCGCCCCCTGCACCCCTTCGGATCGCCTGCCAAAGCAAAACAGCATCTCGTAAGATTGCACCGTAGTCGGCGCGTCAGGCTCCACCGAAGATTTTTTCGGCAATGCTATCGTACACCGCAGTAAGCAGGGGCTTTCCTTTGAATAAACAACCAGCACGGCCCGTTTGTTGTTTGCCCGAACGCCTTCAGTGCGCTGCCAAAACGGCAAGGCTCATTCCCACACCATCATTGACGCGTTTTCAGAAGGAAACTTCGCCCCGTCAAAACTCCGCCAACTCCACTTCGTTCCCGTGCTCCCGCACGATGCGGATCAAATCCGCCGTGCGAAGCCAGATCGTGGCGGTGTTGTCGTTGGGATGAACGCCGACCAGCCCGTCCGCCAAATCGCGGTCGATGAAAAGCTTTACCCGGCAAGCCGCATCGTTCAGCAGCCCCAAGGGCGTGACCGCGCCGGGATAAAGCCCCAGCAGCGCCTCCAAATCCTCGGCGGAAGCAAAAGTCAGCGGCCGCGTACCGTGTTCGCGCCGAAACGCTTTCAGATCCACCCGCTTTTCGCCGAAAACCGTTAAAAGGTAATAACTGCGCCGCTTATCATCCCGGATGAAAAGATTTTTCGCGTCGGCCTCCGGGTGGGGTAACGGAATTTCCGCCAGCTCGGCCATGTTGTAGACGGCCTTGTGCTCCGTGATCTCAAAGGGAATATTTTGGGAATGCAAAAAGTCGTAAATTTTCTGCTTGTTCATGCAAAAAGCCCCTTCCAAAATGGAATTGCGGCTATTTTATCACGAACGCCGCGCCAAGGCAAGAAACGGCAAATTCCGCCTGCGGGAAGTGACGAAAAAACTTGACAAACCATTTGACCAATCGTATAATACAAAATGGTCACGCTACAAGGAGGATGCTATGGAACTGGATGTTTCAAAAGGCTTTTTAAAGCCCGACGAGGCCTTCCCCTTTGAAGCGGAGGTCGTTCTCCCGCCGCAGGAGGTGAACGGCGAAACCGTTTCCTTCGATCCGGTGGCGCTGCAAGGCACCTATACCGTCTACGACGGTACGGTCAAGCTGGAGGGCGAACTGGAAACGGCCGCTCACGCCCGGTGCGCGCTGTGTATGCAGCCCGCCGACTTCCCCGTTCATGTGAAGTTCTCCGAGGACTTCCGCAAGGACGCGGACGAAATGGAGGAGGAATCCTTCCGCTTCGAGGGCAAGAAAGTGCCGTTGGATCACATGACGCTGACGCTGGTCGTGCTGGAGTTGCCCATGCGCTTTGAGTGCAGAGAGGGCTGCCCCGGAAGCGAGGAGCTCAAGGCGTGGAACGAAAACAACCCCGTAAGCTCGAACGACGCGGGAGCGTCCACTCAGCACCCCTTCGAGGCGTTGCGGAGCTTGCTAGAACCCCGGGAGTAACCCGGAAAGGCCGTCCTCAGGATGGCGCAGGACGATTCGAGGAGGTGTAACAATGGCTCTTCCCAAGGGAAAAATTTCCAAGGCTCGTGGTCGCAGCCGTCGCGCAAACTGGAAGCTGACCCTGCCCGGCATCGTCGAATGCCCGCAGTGCCACGAAAAGAAGCTCGCCCACCGCGTGTGCAAAAACTGCGGCTACTATAAGGGCGTGCAGGTCATCGACATGACCGAAAAGCAGGAAAAGGCCTGATCGACCTCTTCCGCTATTGCTGGATAGGGCTGCTGGGGTTCCAGACAGCCCTATGATTCTTACCCGAAGAACGGGAGGAGTACCCTCATCAGCGCCATAGAGAGAGCCGCTCACCGGCTGAAAGGCGGCTTGGATGCAGCTTGAGGGGAAGGTCGCCCGGGAGGGGACGGGATGAAGGGGACAAGCGTCCCTTAGTTTCGTCGTGGGCGCACGTTACAGCGCACAGAGGCGGTTTTTCTGCTGCAGCAAAAAGACCGCGAAATAAGGTGGTACCACGGAGCCGCTCCGTCCTTTGCACAGGATGGGGCGGCTTTTGTCGTTGTTGGCTGGAACTGGACGGACGTTCAGCCTCGGAAACGGCGCTCATGTGCCGCAGGGTTCGGACTGAAAAATCCGCCTGACCCGCATTCCTTCGAACACACAGGCAAGGACATGGCAATGGATTGGAAACATTGCCGCCTTCGCTTGAACTATTCCCCGGCCGGGGCAGCACCCCAAGAGAAAGGATGGAAGAACATGGCGGAGAATCAGGAATTCACCATGGAAAAGGTGTACAATCCTCAGCAGATCGAGGATAAGCTCTACAAAATGTGGGAGGAAAGCGGCGCGTTCACGGCGCACCGCGTGGAGGGCAAAAAGCCCTTTACCATCGTCATGCCGCCGCCCAACATCACCGGCCAGCTGCATATGGGCCATGCCATGGACTGCCTTTTGCAGGATGCGCCGATTCGTTACCACCGCATGAAGGGCGACCCCACCCTGTGGCTGCCCGGCACGGACCACGCTTCCATCGCCACGGAGGTGAAGGTGGTGGACGCCATGGCCAAAGAGGGCCTGACCAAGGAAATGGTGGGGCGCGAGGGCTTTTTGGAGCGCGCGTGGGCATGGAAAAAGGAATACGGCGGACGGATCAACCGCCAGCAGCGCCGTCTGGGCGCCAGCTGCGACTGGAGCCGGGAGCGCTTCACTATGGACGAGGGCTGCAATGAGGCCGTGCGCGAGGTGTTCGTGCGCCTGTACGAAAAAGGGCTGATCTATCGCGGCAACCGCATTATCAACTGGTGCCCTGAATGCCAGACCGCCCTGTCCGACGCGGAAGTGGAATATGAGGAGCAGGCCAGCCATCTGTGGCACATCCGCTACCCCGGCGCGGACGGCAGTGAGGGCGTGATCGTCGCCACCACCCGTCCTGAGACCATGCTGGGCGATACCGGCGTGGCCGTGAACCCCAACGACGAGCGCTACACCGATCTGGTGGGCAAAAAGGTCATTCTGCCGCTGGTGAACCGGGAGATCCCCGTGGTGGCCGACGATTATGTGGACATGGAGTTCGGCACCGGCGCGGTGAAGATGACCCCCGCACACGACCCCAACGACTTTGAGGTGGGCAAGCGCCACAATCTGGAAGTCATCCGTGTCACCAACGACGACGGCACCATGAACCGCAATGCGGGCAAGTTCGAGGGCATGACCGCCATGGAATGCCGCGAAGCCGTGGTGAAGGAGCTGCAGGAGCTGGGCCTGATGGTGAAGATCGAGGACTACACCCACAACGTGGGCACCTGCTACCGCTGCCATCATACCGTAGACCCTGTGACCAGCACCCAGTGGTTCGTGAAGATGGAGCCGCTGGCTAAGCCCGCCATCGAGGCAGTGCGCTCCGGCAAGGTGCAGTTCGTGCCGGAACGCTTCTCCAAGACCTACTTTAACTGGATGGAAAACATCCGCGACTGGTGCATCAGCCGTCAGCTGTGGTGGGGCCATCGGATTCCCGCCTATTACTGCGACGAATGCGGCGAGACCGTGGTCAGCAAGGATGCGCCTGAAAAGTGCCCCAAGTGCGGCTGCACCCATCTCCATCAGGACGAGGACGTGCTGGATACCTGGTTCTCTTCCGCTCTGTGGCCCTTCTCCACGCTGGGCTGGCCGCATGAAACCGAGGATCTGAAATACTTCTATCCCACCAGTATGCTGGTGACCGGCTATGACATTATCTTCTTCTGGGTAGCGCGGATGATCTTCTCCGGCATCGAGCAGATGGGCGAGCCGCCCTTCCACACCGTGCTGATTCACGGCCTGGTGCGCGACGCGCAGGGCCGCAAGATGTCCAAGAGCCTGGGCAACGGCGTGGATCCGCTGGAAATCATCGATAAGTACGGCGCGGACGCGCTGCGCTTCTCGCTGGCCATGGGCGTCAGCCCCGGAAACGATACCCGCTATTCCGACGAGAAGGTGGAAAGCGCCCGGAATTTCGCCAATAAGGTGTGGAATGCTTCCCGCTTCGTGCTGATGAACACCCAGACCCGGGAAACCATCGACCCCGCCAAGCTGCTTCTGCCCGATCAGTGGATTCTTTCCCGCCTGAACCGCACCATCGCCGAGGTGTCCGCCCATATGGAGGACGGCGATTTCGGCATCGCGGCCCAGAACCTTTACGATTTTGCATGGAGCGAGTTCTGCGACTGGTACATCGAGCTGAGCAAGGGCCGGCTGATGGGCGAGGACGAGGAGCAGAAGCAGAACGTACGCGCGGTGCTGCTGTATGTGCTGGAAGGCCTGCTGAAACTGCTGCATCCCTTCATGCCCTTCCTGACCGAGGAAGTGTACCAGTACCTGCCGGAGCATGACGGCATGCTGATCCTGGCTCATTGGCCCGAGGTCAAGCCCGAATACGACTTCCCCAAGGAAGCCCGGCAAATGGAGGGCCTGATGGAGGTCATCCGCTCCGTGCGCAACCTGCGGGCGGAGATGAACGTGCAGGCAGGCAAGCGCACCCATATCGTCCTGATCCCTGAAGAGGGCTGGGAAGAAACGCTGGCCATGGCGGAGCCTTATCTGCAGCGCATGGCCTACGCCAGCACCGTAGAGCTGGGCGGCAAGGAGGCACTGGCCGGTCAGAAGGTGGTCAGCGCCGTGTGCGCCGCAGGCGAGATCCGCATTCCGCTGGGCGATCTGGTGGACATTGACAAGGAAATCGCCCGTCTGGAAAAGGAACAGAAGAATCTGCAGGGCGAAATTGCCCGGGCCAGCGGCAAGCTGAACAACCCCGGCTTCCTGAACAAGGCCCCCGCCCATCTGGTGGAGCAGGAGAAGGAAAAGCTGAAGGTGAACGAAAGCAAGCTGCAGGCGCTGGAAGCCCGCATCGCCGACCTGAAGGCGGGCGTCTGATGGAGGTTCTGCTGGGAACCACCAACCCTTCCAAGGTGAGCATGTTTGAGCGCTGGCTGGAAGGCGAGGACATTCATTTTCTCACCTTAAGCGAGGTCGCGGTTCCGGGTGAACCGGAGGAGACCGGAAACCGTCCGGGAGAAAACGCCCGCCGGAAGGCGGAGTATTACGGACGGTATGCCGATTACGTGATCTGCAACGATTCCGGGCTGTATCTGACCGGGCTTCCCATGGAGGACGCCCGGCAGCCCGGTCTGCACATCCGCACGCCGGGCGGCGCGGCGCACCGGCTGGATGATGAAGAAATGATCGCCTATTACGCCGGGCTGGCCCATTCGCTGGGCGGAAGGGTGCGGGCCTGCTACGTCAGCGGGTTTGCGGTCAAAACGCCGCAGGCGGTGTACCTGTATGAAGAAAGCATCGGGGAGCTGGCGGAGCAGGCCTTCTGGCTGACGGATACGCCGTGCGCCGAACGCCGCCCCGGCTGGCCGCTGGATTCGCTGTCCCTGTACAAAGACGGCAAAACCTCCTTTCTCGACCCGAACCCGCCGGAATGGCTGAAGGGCGGAGATCGAAACCTGAACCGCTGCATTGCTTTTCTGAAAGAATCTCTGGGGCTTCAGCCCCGGAGCGAATAAGGAGTACCCATGGAATTTCACCATATTCCCGTCCTGTTTGACGAAGTGATGGAATGGATGCAGCCCCGCGCCGACGGCGTGTATGCCGACGGCACGCTGGGCGGCGGCGGCCACAGCGAGGGCATTCTGCGCCTGTCCGGCGGTACGGCCACGCTGTACGGCATCGACCGGGATGAGGACGCGATCCGCGCCGCCGGCGAACGCCTGAAAGGCTATCCCGGCTTTCATGCCATTCACGGCAATTTCCACGACGCAAAAGCGCTGCTGGCCGCCGCAGGCGCGCCGCCCCTTACCGGGGCCTTGCTGGACTTGGGCGTCAGCAGCCATCAGCTGGACGAGGGCGAGCGCGGTTTCAGCTATCATGAGGACGCGCCGCTGGACATGCGCATGGACCAGAGCACGGGCCTGACGGCGGCGGAGTATCTGGCGCAGGTCACGCCGGAGGAATTCCGGCGGATCCTGACCGACTACGGCGAGGAAAAATGGGCGGCCCGCATTGCGCAGATCTTTGCGGAAAAGCGGGCGCAGAAGCCCATTGAAACCACCGCCGATCTGGTGGCGGTGGTGGACGCGGCCATTCCCAAGGCCGTGCGCCGGAAGGACGACGGCCACCCGGCCCGGCGAACCTTTCAGGCGGTGCGCATTGCGGTGAACGACGAGCTGGCCCCGCTGGAAAAAGCCCTGCGGGATTTTGTGGAGCTGCTGGCTCCCGGCGGGCGGCTGCTGGTCATCACCTTTCATTCGCTGGAAGACCGAATTGTGAAAAACACCTTCCGGGCCATGCAGCATCCTTGCACCTGCCCGACCAAAGCGCCCATCTGCACCTGCGGCAAGGTTCCGCTGGGCAAGGCGCTGGGGGGCGGCGGGGTAAAGCCGTCGAACCGGGAAGTGCAGGAGAACGTCCGGGCCCGCAGCGCCAAGCTGCGCATTTTCGAAAAAAACAGGGAAGAGGGGGAGTAAAGGATGCCGACGCTGTATGTGGTCGCCACGCCTATCGGCAATCTGAGCGACATGAGCCCCCGCGCCATTGAGACCCTGCGAAGCGTGCAGCTGATCGCCGCGGAGGACACCCGCGTCACCATGAAGCTGCTGAACGCCTTTGACATTTCCACGCCGCTGACCAGCTGCCACGAACACAACGAACGCAGCAAGGCCGTTCAGATCGCGGAGCGGATGCTGGCCGAAAACATCGACGTGGCTGTGACCACGGACGCAGGCACTCCCTGTATCAGCGATCCCGGAAGCGTACTGGTGCGGGAAGCCACGGAACGGGGCATTCCGGCGGTGGCGGTTTCCGGCCCCACGGCCATGGCCTCGGCGCTCAGCGTCAGCGGCATGGACATTTCGGAATTCACCTTCTACGGCTTTCTGCCCCGGCAAAAGAACGAGCTGCGGGAGAAACTGACCGACATGGCCCGGCATTCGAAGATCGCCGTGGTGCACGAATCCCCGCACCGGGTCATCGAGCTTTTGCAGCAGGTACAGGCGGTGCTGCCCCACACCTTTGTCAGCGCCAGCTGCGACCTGACCAAGAAATTCGAGCAGACTCTCCGCGGCCCTGTGGAGCAGGTGCATCGTCTGCTGGAGGAAAATCCCAAGGCGGACAAGGGGGAGTACTGTCTCTGCCTGCGCTGGGCGGAGGAAGACATTCCCGCGCCGGAGACCGTCCGGGAAGACATTTCGCTGGAAGCCCGCCTATTCGACGGGCTGATTCGCGGGCTGTCCCTGCGGGAAAGCTCCGACGAGCTGATTGCCCGGGGAGAACGGAAGAACGCCGTCAAGGCCGCCGCCCTCCGGGTGAAGGAACGGCTGGGCGAGTGACGGGGAGGACGGTGGGGCGCTGCCCCACACCCCGGTTAAGGGCTTTGCCCTTAACAATCCCGACATTGCCCGTGCTTTGCACGGGCAAACAAAGTGTTAAAAAGGGCATGTGTAGGAGGCAATGCCTTCTGCTGAATTTCAGGGCGGAGCCCTGAGGAGGAAAACCTATGAAACTGTTTGTTTTGAACGGCCCCAATCTGAACCTGCTGGGCATTCGGGAGCCGGATATTTACGGTCGGCAGACCTTTGCCGATCTGGAAGCGTTCATCCGGGAGGTATGCGCCCGGGAAAACATCGAGGTAGAATGCTTCCAGTCCAATCACGAAGGCGTGCTGGTGGACGTCATCCAGAGCGCGCTGGGCAAGGCGGACGGCATCGTCATCAACCCCGCCGCCTACACCCACACCAGCGTGGCGATTCTGGACGCGCTGAAGGCCGTGGCTCTGCCTGCGGTGGAGGTGCATCTCAGCGACATCAACGAGCGGGAAACCTTCCGCCACATCAGCTATCCGGCCATGGCCTGCATCGCCCAGATCAAGGGCAAGGGCTTCGCCGGATATGAAGAAGCGATCCTGCTGCTGAAAGAGTACGTGCAGGGGCATCGGGCGTAAGGAGGGAGAACGCGATATGGGGGAGCTGAGCGGTCTGCCGAATATCGGCCCCAAAATAGAGGAACAGCTGAAGGCTGTTGGAATCGATACGGCGGAAGAATTGCGCCGTATCGGCGCGGAGAATGCATGGCTGCGGATTCAAGCTATGGATCCAAGCGCGTGCATTCATCGGCTGCTGGCGCTGGAGGGCGCTATTCAGGGGGGAAAGAAAACAGCGCTTCCCCCGGAACGCCGTGCAGCGCTGAAAGCCTTTTACGAGACTCGCAAAAAATGAGCACAGGCCGGAGGAAAGCATCCTTCCGGCCTGTGTTTTTAGGGGATAAACGCATCCCTTCCCGGGCACAATGACCGGCGGAGGGGATGCGCGTGGTGCAGTGGATCGATTTGGGAATGGTGCTGGGCTATAGTCTGGGTTCGCTGCTGTGGCTGTTTTTCCTGACAAAATTCATGGGCAACCGGCAGATGAGCCAGCTGACCCTGTTCGATTATGTCATTGGCATTTCCATCGGGTCGATTGCGGCGGAAATGGCCAGTCACCCGGAAAAGGACAGCTGGCTGGGGCTGATCGCCATGGCCGTTTATGCGCTGGTAGCCGTGGGCTTCAACGTGCTCAATGATAAATCGCTGAAGGCCCGGCGGGTGCTGATCGGTTCGCCGCTGGTGCTGCTGGATCACGGCAGGCTGTACCGGCAAAACCTGAAGCGGGCCAAGCTGGATCTGAACGAGCTGCTGGCGGAATGCCGCTCGGCAGGCTATTTTGACCTGAGCGAGCTGGAAATGATCCTACTGGAGGTCAACGGCAAGCTGTCCTTTTTGCCGGTGAGCCAAAACCGCCCGGTGACGCCGCAGGATCTTTCGCTGGCCCCGGCGCAGGATCGCCCGGCGGTAGCTGTGGTGATGGACGGCGTGCCGTTCCCCGACCGGCTGAAGGCCGTGGGGCTGGATGAGGCCTGGCTGCAAAAGCAGCTGAGAATCCAGGACGTGGATGACTGCCGGGAGGTGTTTTTTGCGTCCGTGGATCGGGACAATCAGCTTTCCGTGTACCTGAGGGAAACGGAAAGCTGCAAGGATCATTACGCCTGATCGTCCCGGTAGATGCCCAGCCGGTATAGCTCTTCCTCGGCGGGGGCGTTGATGAGCACCGCCTTCAGCGGCCCCCAGTAAACGAACATGCTCCCTGCCGCCGCCGCGTGGGCGCCGCCCTCTTCGAGGGCTTTTTTCATGTCTGAAGCGTCCTTCGCACCGCCGCAGGCAATCAGGGGAATGGGCAGCTCCTGTGCCACGGAACGGATCAGCTTCAGGTCGTAGCCCTGCATCGTGCCGTCCCGGTCGATGGAGTTGAGCAGAATTTCCCCCGCGCCCAGCTCCTGCGCCCGCCGGGCCGCTTCCTGCGGCGTCTGCCCGGCGGAAACGGTTCCGTCCTTGGTGAAACAGCGGTAACGCTTGAAAAGATCCTGCTTCACATCCAGCGAAACGGTCACGCTTTGAGCGCCGAAACGCTCGGAAATGTGGGTAATCAGCTCCGGATTTTCAAAAAAGGCCGTGTTGAGAATGACTTTTTCAAACCCGATGTGAAACAGCCGGGCCGCTTCCTCCACGGTGGTGATGCCGCCGCCGTAGGATAGGGGCATGAAGGCTTCTTCCGCCATGTCCCGCAGCAGGTCAAAGTCCGGCCCCCGGCCCTCCTTCGACGCGGAAATGTCCTGAACGCATAGCTCGTCCACGCACTTCTCGTTGAAAATCTTCATGGCGTTGATGGGGTCGCCCAGATAGTTGGGCTCCCTGAACCGCACGGTCTTGACCAGATCGCCGTGATTCAGCAGCAGGCAGGGAATCAGCCGGGGACGATGCAGCATGACGCGCCCCTCCTTCCAAAATCAGCCAATCATTCAAAAATTGAAAACCCGAAAGCGGCTTCCCATGGTCTGGCCTCGCCAACCGGCAGGGAGCCGCACCAGACCCGCGAGCCGTGGCACCCTCCGTGCCACGGCGGTAAAATCCCGGCCAACATTCATGTCTCCCGAGCACCCTGCGCGCCTGCGGCGCGCAGTCCGGGGTCAAGGGGTACTACCCCTTGCGCGAGCCGCGGCACCCTCCGTGCCACAGCGGTAAAACCCCGGCCAGCATTCATGTCTCCCGAGCACCCTGCGCGCCTGTGGCGCGCAGTCCGGGGTCAAGGGGTACTGCCCCTTGCGCGAGCCGCGAGGCCTGTCGCCGAGCGGCGGTCTGGCCTCGCCAACCGGCAGGGAGCCACACCAGACCCGCGAGCCGCAAGGCCTGTCGCCGAGCGGCGGTAACCCTCCGGCCAACTTTCATGTCTCCCGAGCACCCTGCGCGCCTGCGGCGCGCAGTCCGGGGTGCAGGGGGTCACCCCCTGCTGAAGGAGGTTAGGAGTTGGAGACCGAAACGGTGGCTTTTCTCCGGGTGGAATTGAACGCCCCAGACGTTGCCCCGGTGAACCGCCGCCGCAAAGCGAACGCCGTAGTCGCATTCCATCAGGACGTCCTTCGGATCCTCGCAGACCGCATAGTAGCTGTGGACGAAATAAAAACGGGCGGGCTGCTCTAACCCCTGAACCAGAGACGCTTCCGGCTGCATGATCTCAACGCGGTCCCAGCCCATGTGCGGTACCTTCAGCTCCGGATGATCCTCCAGATGGAAACGCCGCATGGAAAAGGGAAGGTAGCCAAGCCCGGCTGAATGCCCTTCCTCGCTGCAAAGCCCCAGCATCTGCATGCCCAGACAAATGCCCAGGATCGGCTTGCCGGAGGTAACGGCCTCGTCCAGCGCGCCCCGCATGCCGCTCTTTTCCAGAAGCGCCATGCCCTGATCAAACGCGCCTACCCCCGGCAGAATCAGCCGGTCGCAGACAGAAACCCCTTCGCCTGTGGTGACGGCCACGGCTTCCGCTCCCGCCTTTTTGAGCATGTTCAGGATGGAACCGATGTTTCCGATACCGTAGTCCAGAACGCCGATCATGCGTAATCGCCCTTTCCGGTGAAATCAAATAACAGCGCGGCAAAATACTGCCGCGCTGAAAGGATAGCATGAGGAAACCTCGATGTCAATTGGAAATACGGGTCTTGGACGGCCTGCTGGAAGCGCCCCGTCCAGCCAGACGGGCGATGAACCAGAGCAGCGCCAGCAGAACGATCAGCCAACTGAACGCGCCCGCAGGCGATTGGATGACCTGATTCCAGGGCCATGGCCCGCTGCGGCTCAGCAGGGGCGCCATCCCGGCTCCCGCCAGCGTAAACAGCACCAGATTGCTGCCGACCAGATAGTATAGCGACGCGCCGCCGAAATGGGAAAGCATCCGCCGCAGACCTTCCACGGGTAGCCAGTATTTTTCGCCGGGCAGACGGCATAGGCCGTGACAGAGCGCCGTCAGCAGGGCGATGGCAAAGCAGGGCAGGAGAATCCACGCCCAGTGGGGCGGGAAACGCTCCGGCAGCCCGTGACGAACGTACCAGACCAGACCTGCGACGCTGAAAATCACCGCCACGCCGCCCATGCCGAGCCGCTCCCGGAGGCTCGCACCCGTGTAGGCCACGCCCGCCAGAAAGAAGGGGAAGTATTGCAGCACGGGAAAAGTCACATAGCTTCGACTGCCAATCAGCAAAGCCAGCTGAGGAACGGTAATCCGGTCATAGGGAAGAAAACAGCCCAGCAGACAGGGAATGCTCAGCAGAAGCCAGAGCCACCGCCGACAGGTGATCTGCCGCAGCAGAGGAAACAACACGATGGCCGCCAGCATCAGCAGGGCAAAGGCAATGAGAAATTCCGACCAGCCGGGAATATCGCTGAGCAGGAGAATGCCCCGGAGCGTTTCGGCCTCCAGCGGCCGATGCTCCCGCAGAACCCGGAAGGCCGCGCCGGATACATAAAACGCAGCCAGACAGCGTCCGAAGGTGCGCCCCATGCGGGGCAGCGCCTGCCGAAAGGGCTTTTTCAGATAGGCCAGCGCCGCCGTCCTGCCGAAGCAGAAGACGAAGGCGGGAAAGGCCAGCAGGCTGATTCCCATCACCCAGAAATGAATCGACGGAAACCGCTGGAGGTCGCCGAAAAACTGAAGAAGGTGGGCGTAGAGCATCAGGACGACCAGAATGCCTCGCTGGAGGTCTACGGAACGGTCTCGCATGGCGCTGCTTCCTTTCTGTGCAGGGGAATCGGGGCTCCCGGAGAAAAGGGAAGCCCGGGCGTTCATTATAGCAGAAAAAACCATCCCTTGAAAACCGGAAACTTCTTGCGGGATCAAAAACCCTATGGTAGAATACCTGATGCGAACATTCTTTCGCGTTTGAAACAGGATTCCGAAGGAACAGACGAGGTGGCTATTTTGCAGGATAAACTGATTGTGCGGGGAGCCCGAGAGCATAACCTGAAAAATGTGACGCTGGAGATCCCCCGCAACAAGCTGGTGGTGTTCACCGGCCTGAGCGGCTCGGGCAAGACCAGCCTTGCCTTTGATACCATTTACGCCGAGGGCCAGCGGCGCTATGTGGAAAGCCTGAGCTCCTACGCCCGGATGTTTCTGGGCCAGATGGAAAAGCCGGATATCGACTCCATCGACGGCCTGTCCCCGGCCATTTCCATCGACCAGAAAACCACGGCCCGCAATCCACGCTCCACTGTGGGCACGGTGACGGAGATTTACGACTACCTGCGCCTTCTGTATGCCCGCATCGGCGTTCCCCACTGCCCCAAGTGCGGCCGGGAGATCAAGCAGCAGACCATCGACCAGATGGTGGATCAGGTGATGACCCTGCCCGAGGGCCAGAAAATGCAGGTGCTGGCCCCCGTGGTGCGGGAGCGCAAGGGCGAGCATGCCAAAATGCTGGAGGCGGCTCAGAAGCACGGCTACGTCCGCGTGAAGATCGACGGCGAGCTGTACGAGCTGGACGACCTGCCCGCGCTGGATAAAAAGAAGAAGCATAGCATTGAGATCGTCATCGACCGGCTGATCGTCCGCAACTCCGACGAGTTCCGCACCCGGCTGGCGGACAGTCTGGAAACCGCCGCCAGGGAGGCGGAGGGGCTGGTGCTGGTAGACCTGTTCGACAAGGGGACGATGCTGTTTTCCCAGAACTACGCCTGCCCGGACTGCGGCGTATCTATCGAAGAACTGGCTCCCCGGATGTTCAGCTTCAACAGCCCCTTCGGCGCGTGCCCCCAGTGCGGCGGTCTGGGCACGGTGATGCATATCACGCTGGAGAGCATTATCCCCGACCAGACGCTGAGCTTCCATCAGGGTGCGCTGCAGGCCATGGCGTGGAACGTGCAGGATCGGGGCAGCATGGCCCACACCTACTTTGAAGCGCTGGCCAGAAAATACCATTTCAGTCTGGACACGCCGGTTCGTGATCTGCCCAAGGACGTGATGGACGTGATTCTCTACGGCTCGCCGGACAAAATCACCATCGAATACGAGGGCGCCAACGGCGCGGGCAAGTACAACACCACCTTCGAGGGCGTGATCCCTACGCTGGAGCGCCGCTACCGGGAAACCACCAGCGACGCCATGAAGGCGGGCTACGAAGAGTACATGGTGGAGGACGAGTGCCGGGCCTGCCATGGCCAGCGGCTTCGGCCGGAGGTGCTGGCCGTCACGGTGGGCGGGCTGAACATTTCCAAGGTGTGCGAACTGAGCGTTACCAAGGCGCGGGCGTTTTTCCGCTCGCTGGAACTGACGGAAAAGGAACGCATGATCGCTGCTCAGATTTTGAAGGAGATCGACGCGAGGCTGGGCTTTCTGGACAGCGTGGGTCTGAGCTACCTGACCCTGTCCCGGGCGGCGGCCACCCTGTCCGGCGGCGAGGCCCAGCGCATTCGGCTGGCGACCCAGATCGGTTCCAGCCTGATGGGCGTACTGTACATTCTGGACGAGCCCTCCATCGGCCTGCACCAGCGGGACAACGACAAGCTGCTCAGCACCCTCAAGCGGATGCGCGATCTGGGCAACACCCTGATCGTGGTGGAGCACGACGAGGACACCATGTACGCCGCCGACTGGATCGTCGATGTGGGCCCCGGCGCGGGCGTTCACGGCGGCGAGATCGTGGCGGAGGGCACGGTACAGGACATTCTGGCCAATCCCCAATCCCTGACGGGGCAATATTTAAGCGGGAAACGGTTTATCCCCCTGCCCGAAAAGCGCCGGGAGCCGAAGGGCTGGCTCACTGTGCGGGGCGCGCGGGAGAACAATCTGAAGAAGATCGATGTTTCCTTCCCGCTGGGTGTGTTCTGCTGCGTCACCGGCGTCAGCGGCTCGGGCAAATCCAGTCTGGTCAACGAGATTCTCTATAAGCATTTGGCCAAGGTGCTGAACCGGGCTAAGACCTATCCAGGCAAATTCGACGCCATGGAGGGCGTGGAGCAGCTGGACAAGATCATCTGCATCGACCAGAGCCCCATCGGCCGCACCCCCCGTTCCAACCCGGCCACCTACACCGGCGTATTCGACCTCATCCGGAAAATTTTCGCCATGACCCCCGAAGCCAAGGCCCGGGGCTACAAGGAGAACCGTTTTTCCTTCAATGTGAAGGGCGGGCGCTGCGAGGCCTGTTCCGGCGACGGCCTTTTGAAGATCGAAATGCACTTTCTGCCGGATATTTACGTGCCCTGCGACGTTTGCAAGGGCGCGCGCTACAACCGGGAAACGCTGGACGTGCGCTACAAGGGCAAAAATATCCATGAAGTGCTGGAAATGACGGTGGAGGAGGCGCTGGAGTTCTTCGACAACTACGAGCCCATCCGCCGCAAGCTGCAGACCCTGTATGATGTGGGTCTGAACTACATCAAGCTGGGCCAGCCCAGCACCCAGCTGTCCGGCGGCGAGGCCCAGCGCATCAAGCTGGCCACCGAGCTGAGCCGCCGGGACACCGGCCGCACTCTGTACCTGCTGGACGAGCCCACCACCGGCCTGCACGTGGCGGATGTGGAACGGCTCATCGGCGTATTGCAGCGGCTGGTGGCCGCCGGCAACAGCATTCTGGTGATCGAGCATAACCTGGACGTGGTCAAAACGGCGGATTATCTGATCGACCTGGGCCCTGAGGGCGGCGACGGCGGCGGAAAGATCGTCGCTACCGGCGCCCCGGAGGAGGTGGCCCGCTGCAAAAAGAGCTACACCGGCCAATATCTGGCTCCCATTTTAAAAAGAGACCGGGAACGGATGGAAAAACAGAAAAAATAAACCGTTTTTCCATTCGAACGATCCATTCCGAAATAACGGGCAGGATTGAAATCGGCGTTTCCGCACAGACTTTTGAGGAAAAAGCGAAAAGAAAACGGCCCGATTTCCGTCAGTTGGGGACTTGTGAAAATCCGGCGGGATGTTGTATAATGAATCATAACCTCTCCGACTAAAAAAGGAGCCGGGGAAACGGACAGAAAGGGTGCAAATTCGATGAAAAAAGTTCTTTCTTTGATTCTGTGCATCATGATGGTGGTTGCGCTGGCGGTGCTGGGCGCGTCCGCTGAAGGGGAAAAGACCGACGCTTTGAAGGTCGGCATCTGCGTGGCGGGCAGTCTGGGCGATCAGGGCTTCTACGACAGCGCCAATGACGGCCTACAGAAGCTGGCGGCGGATTACGGTGTGGTCGGCAGCGTGGTGGAGTGCAAGAACGACGCCAGCGCCTACGAACCCGCACTGGTGGAGGCTGCGGAGCAGAACGACGTCGTTGTGGCCGTGGGCTGGGAGTTCTGGGACGGTCTGGACGTGGTGGCTCCCGAAATGCCCGACACCAAGTTCATCTTTGTGGACAACGGCATGACCGGCCATGACAATCTGCTGGCCATCACCTACAAGGAAAATCAGGGCAGCTTCCTGGCGGGCTACATTGCCATGAAGCTCTCCAAAACCGGCAAGGTGGGCGTGATCGGCGGCGAGGACAGCGATACCATCAACAACTTTATCGTGGGCTACAAGCAGGGCGCGCTGTACGCCAATCCTGACGGCGAAGTGCTGGATCCCATCTACACCAACGATTACGAAGACCCCGCCAAGGGCAAGGAAAGCGCGTTGGCCCTGAACAGCAAGGGCGCGGACGTGATCTTCCAGGTGGCCGACAAGACCGGTCTGGGCGTGTTTGAAGCCGCTCAGGAGAAGGGCTTCTACGCCATCGGCGTGGACAAGGATCAGAAGAGCGAGAACCCCGACGTGGTGGTTTGCTCCATGCTCAAGCACGTAGGCGAGAGCGTCTATCAGGCGGTGGCGCAGTACATTGAAGAAGGCGTGTTCAACGGCGGCGAGATCTGGGACGCCGATCTGTCCACTGGTCTGGTGGGCATTGGTTACGGCGACGACTCCATGCCCCAGCAGGTCTCCGACGAACTGAAGGCCGAAGTGGATGCGCTGGCCCAGAAGATCATCGACGGCGAGATCGTCGTCGACACCACCCGCTGAGCAGGGGCAGTGCCCCTGCACCCCACACCGCGCCCATAGGGCGCGGGGCTGTTCGAGGGAAAGACTGCTGGATGCGGAGATACCGCCTCTCGACGGAATGCCTCGCGGCTCGCGCAAGGGACAGTGTCCCTTGACCCCGGACTGCGCGCTGTGAGCGCGCAGGGCACGTGGGCGACATGCAGGTTGGACGGCGTTCGGATAACGCTTGCTGACGTGCTTTACGATTTTCAATATCATCATGGTACTTTTTGCCCGCGCAATGCGCGGGCAAATTTTGGATGAAGCGCATTTGGCAGAAAACGACAGCAGGGTTTGATTCATCGGCCGGAAGCCAAGCCGCGTTGACCGCACCAAACCCGCGAGCCGCGAGGCCCGTCGCCGAGCGGCGGTAGAAGGAAGCCAAGTGACAGTGACCGACAACCCCTGCGCGCCCCGCGCGCAGAGGTGGGTGCAGGGCGAAGCCCTGCCGAGCGGCGGTAGAAGGAAGCCAAGTGACAGTGACCGACAACCCCTGCGCGCATCGCGCGCAGAGGTGGGTGCAGGGCGAAGCCCTGCCGAGCGGCGGTAGAAGGAAGCCAAGTGACAGTGACCGACAACCCCTGCGCGCATCGCGCGCAGAAGCGGGTCCAGGGCATAGCCCTGGGAGGAGGTTGGATGGAGAAGAAAGAGATCGTTCGGTTTTCCCATGTGACGAAACAGTACCCGGGAACGCTGGCCAATGACGACGTCAGCCTGAGCGTTCAACGGGGCGAAGTGTTTGCGCTGGTGGGGGAAAACGGCGCAGGAAAAAGTACCTTGATGAACTTGCTGTACGGAATGCAGCCGGTCACCATGGGCGAAATTTTCATTGACGGGGAAAAGATCGGGCCGCAGCATTGCCCGGAAAAGGCCATGGAGATGGGCGTGAGCATGGTGCATCAGCACTTCAAGCTGGTGCCCAGCTTTACCGTGGCACAGAATATCCTGCTGGGCCACGAACCGAAAAAAGGCCTGAGCTATGATTTTCAGGCGGCCCGGGACGCTGTGCGAAAGCTGTCCGAGACCTACGGCCTGTACGTGAATCCGGACGATGTAACCGGCGAGCTGAGCGTGGGTCTGCAGCAGCGCGTGGAGATCCTCAAGGCCCTGCGCACCGGCGCAAAGGTGCTGATTCTGGACGAACCCACCGCCGTGCTGACCCCGCAGGAAACGGACGAGCTGTTCCGCGTCATCCGCCGTATCGTGGAGGAGCAGGGCATGACCGTGATCCTGATCACCCACCGGCTGCCGGAGGTCATGCAGGTCAGCGACCGAGTGGGCGTGATGAAGCGCGGCCGTCTGGTGCAGGTAATGGAGACCGCTCAGACCAGCGAACGGGAGATCGCCTCCCTGATGGTGGGACGGGACGTGATCTTTGACGAACTGCGCCAGCAGCATGAAATGGGCGAGGAAAAGCTCCGGGTGGAGGGCCTGTGCGCCCTGAACGATCGAATGCTGCCCGCACTGCGACAGGTGAGTCTGTCCGTCCGCGCAGGGGAAATCGTGGGCGTGTGCGGCGTGGAGGGCAACGGCCAGACCGAGCTGGCCGAATGCATTATGGGCATGCGTCCCCAGACCGGCGGACGGGTGCTGCTTTGCGGCGAGGACGTGAGCCGGAAAACGCCGGGCGAGATTCGAAGCCGAGGCGTGAGCTTCATCCCGGAGGACCGCATGACTACCGGCGTGGACGGGAAAGCCAGCGTGGCGGAAAACCTGCTGGTGGGCAAGCAGCGTCGGCCGGAGTTCAGTCTATTGGGCGGCCTGCACCTGCGCCGGCACCGGGTGAAGCAGTATGCCGCCGAACAGGCGGAAAAGTTCGATATTCGCATGGCCAGCGTGGACGACCCGGTATCCTCGCTGTCCGGCGGCAACATGCAGAAGGTGGTCATCGCCCGGGAATTCAGCTTTGATTCCCCGGTGTTGGTCATCAGCCAGCCTACCCGGGGCGTGGACATCGGCGCGATCGAGTTCATTCACGAGCGCATCATGCAGAAACGCAACGAGGGCTGCGCCATCCTGCTCATCAGCGCCGATCTGGACGAGCTGTTCCGCCTGAGCGATCGGCTGGTGACGCTGTACGAAGGACAGATCACCGGCTCTTTCCAGACGGAGACGATCACCCGGGAGGAGATCGGTTATTACATGACCGGCGGCGGGAAGGACGAGCCTGCTGAGAACGCAGCAAAGGAGGAGATGCGGCATGGGTAACGGCTTTTTTCAGAGCATCCGGGCGCTGTTTCGCCTGAAACCGGCCCAGAAGCTGAACCGGGACTATCTGATTTCCCTGCTGTGCGCCGTGCTGCTGGCGTTTCTGGTGGGCGCGGGCATCATGCTTCTGTGCGGCTTCGACCCCATTCAGTGCTATGGCGCGCTGTTTGAAGGCGCGCTTGGCAAGCCCCGGGCCATCGGCAATACGCTGGCCAAGGCCATGACGCTGGCACTGTGCGGCCTTGCCATGAGCGTGGCGGCCAAAGCGGGGATTTTCAACGTGGGCGGCGAAGGACAGCTCTTTATGGGCGCACTGGCCGCCGCCGTGGTGGGCGCACAGGTAAAGGGCGTGCCCGCGTGGGTCGTGGTCATTCTGGCACTGCTGGCTTCCCTGCTGGCGGGGGGACTGTATGCATGGGTTCCCGGCGCGATGAAGGTCTATTGGAAGGTGGACGAGGTCATCACCACCATCATGCTCAACAGCGTGGCGACCTTCTTTTGCAGCTACATGGCCAACGGCCCCCTGAAAACCACGGAGAAGGGCATTGCCTCCGGCACGGCCAGCATTATGAAGGAAGCGGGCTTTGCCAAGCTGATCCCCCTGAGCAACCTGACCACGGCCATCCTGTTTGCGGCGGTGGCGGCATTTTTCACGTGGTACCTGATGACCCGTTCCTCCGTGGGCTTCGAAATGAAGCTGACCGGCGATAACGACCGCTTTGCGGCCTACGGCGGCATTTCCGCCAAAAAGCTGATGCTCTGGTCCATGGTGCTGTCCGGTGCGATCTGCGGCCTGACGGGTATGCTGGAGGTATTCGGCCTGCACAAACGGTTTATGACCACCATTTCCAACGAGTTCTACTTTGACGGAATGCTGGTGGCCATGATCATGCGCTATCAGCCCTTCGGCGTGATTTTGATGAGCCTGTTCTTTGCGGTGCTGAATATCGGCAGCCGCTCCATGGAGCTGTCCGCCGGAATTTCCAGCGAGGTCATTCTGATTGTGCAGTCCATCATCATCTTCTTCATGGCGGCGGAGGGCGGCATCCGCACGGCGCTGCAGAACCGCTCCGCCATTCGGAAGGCCCGTCGCGAGGCCGCGGCGAAGGAGGCGGGCGTATGAGCGATATCTTCAACGTGCTTCTGTTCCAGAACACCCTGCGCACCGCCACGCCGGTGGTGCTGGCGGCGCTGGGCTGCCTGATGACCCAGCATGTGAACATCACCAACATCGGTATCGACGGCATGATGCTCATCGGCGCGTTTTTCGCCGTGCTGGGCAGCTACTACTGCGGCAGCTGGGCGGCGGGACTGGCCTTTGCCATCGTGTTCGGCGTGATTCTGGGGCTGCTGTACTACGTGCTGGTGATTCGCTTTCACAGCGATGAATTTATCATCGGCGTGGCGCTGAACATCTTCGCGGGCGGACTGACCACTTTCCTGCTGCGCACGATCTTTCAGGTGAAGGGCTCCTTCTCTGATCCCCGCATCGTGCCTTTGCCCACCATCACCATTCCGGGAGTAAAGGACATCCCCGTGCTGGGGCATCTGCTCAGCGGAAATACCCTGCTGGTCTATGTCAGCTGGATCTTGGTGCCGGTCTGCTGGTACCTGATCTACAAGACCCCGTGGGGGTTCCACCTGCGGGCCAGCGGCGAATATCCCGATGCGCTGGAGGCCAGCGGTCGAAGCCCCGAAAAGATGAAACTCAGCGCCAGTGTACTCTGCGGCGTGCTGAGCTGCATGGCGGGCGCGCACCTGTCGCTGGGCTACCTGACCATGTTCTCCGAGAATATGTCGGCCTCCCGCGGATATGTGGCCTTCGCCTGCGTGATCTTCGGCCGGGGCAACCCGCCCATCGTGTTTCTGGCGGCGCTGCTGTTCGGCTTTATCGAGGCGCTGGGCCTGCGGCTGCAGAAGTACGTCCCCAGCGACCTGACCGGCATGGCCCCCTACCTGGTCACGGTCATTATGATGGTGGCTGTGGTGCTGTGGGAGCGAAAAAAGAAAAACAAAGCGGTCAAAGCAGAAGGATAAGGAAAAAGCCCTCGCTGCGGTCTGGAAAAGGCCGCGGCGGGGGCAAAGTCGTTTTTAGGGTTCATTCAATATCTGCGGAATTTGGGAACGGGAACCTCGCAGGGTCTCCATTTCCACGGTCAGGCCATTCAGCTGGTTGAAAATGAACAGGCGATCCTCGTCCAGCTTGTTCCCGGCAGCGTCGTAGTAGTTGAAGACAAGCTCGTCCTCGTAAGGGGTCCCTTCCTGCCAGAGGGAAGCGGAGATCGCCGCCTCATAGACCAGCGTCAGTTCCAGCCGGGAGCTGTTCCACTGCAGGGTCAGCTCCCGCTTTTCTCCGTCCCAGACGAAGGACTGATCTTCGCTTAGCGCCGGGAAAACGCTTCCCTCACCTGCGGTCAGCACGCAGCGTTCGGCCTGATCGTTGGCGTACTGCACTTCCAGAACCAGCCGGTTCGCTTCGTGTTCCCGAACCGTGTAGCCGCGCCATGGGGCGGGTGTTTCAGCCAGCGCCGAAGAACCGCACAGCCAGACGAACAGCAGCAATAGAAAACGTTGGATGATTCGAGGCATGACCTTCCCTCCTGTCGTTGATGAAGAACAAAAACCTTCTGCTCATGCAACGAATCAGCCATGGAAAATCCTGCTATAACAGGCGGAAGAAAGCTACGCCTGTTTTTCCAGCCCGCTTTTCTGGATGCAGCGCTGGAGCCAGCCACCTTTGAGGTAATAAATCACGAAAGCGACAGAAGTGACCACCCACGTCAGCGGGTAGCTGAAAAGAACGCATTCCACCGTGTTGTGGGAGGGGACAACGAACCAGATCCAGACGACCCGCAGCACACAAATGCCTGTCAGATTCACGATGGTGGGGATCAGGGTGTCGCCCGCCCCGCGCACCGCGCCGGAGAGAATTTCAATGCAGATGTAGGTCACGTAGCTGGGCACCAGCATCCACATGATCGTAACGCCGTAGTCCAGCACGATCTCGTCATTGGTGAACATCCCCAAAAAGACACGCGCGCCCAGCATCAGCACGCTGGAAAGCAGCACGGTAGCGATGGTGGAAAGAAGCAGACAGACCCGCACGCTTTTGTGCATTCGGTCGTATTTGCCCGCGCCGAAGTTCTGACCCGTGAAGGTGGTAATGGCAATGCCGAAGGCGCTGATAATCATCCAGTACAGGTCGCTGAGCTTGCCATAGGCCGTCCACGCGGCCAGCACGTCGGTGCCGAACACATTCATGCTGGCCTGAATGATGATGTTGGAAACGGAGTACAGTACCGATTGCAGCCCGGCGGGGAAACCAATCTGCAAAATGCGCTGAAGAATTGCACCATGGAAGCGGATTTCCCGGGGACGCAGCTGATAGGACTGCTGAGTGCGGCACAGGGTGACGATCACCAGCACCGCGCTGAGCAACTGGGACAGGATGGTCGCCAGCGCCGCACCCGCCACGCCCATATTCGCGCCCACTACCAGCAGGACGTCGGCCACGATGTTGAACAGACAGCAGGCGATCAGGAAATACAGGGGACGGCGGGAGTCGCCGATGGCGCGCAGAATGCCGGAACCGATGTTATAGATCAGCGAGGGCAGCATTCCCAGCGAAATAATGCGGGTGTAGGTGGACGCCTGATCGAGGATCTCCACCGGGGTGCCCATGGTGACCAGAAAGCCGGGCAGCAGGAAATAACTGAGTACGGTCATCAAAAGACCGCCCGCCAGCGCCAGCGCCGCCGCCGTATGCACGGACGCGCTGACCTCGGCGTTTTTCCGCGCCCCGTAATACTGGGAGATGATGACGCTTGCGCCGGAGGAAAGCCCCACGAAAAAACCCACCAGCAGATTGATCAGATTGCCGGTGGCGCCGCCCACGGCGGCCAGGGCTTCCTTGCCCACGAATTTACCGACGATGATCGCATCGGCGGTGTTGTACAGCTGCTGGAAGAACGTACCCAGCAGAATGGGAAAGAAGAAAAGAAGCAGCTGTTTCCAGATCACGCCTTCGGTGATGCCGTTGCCGCCATCGTTTGGAGAAAGACGCCGTTGCTTCATTGGAATAAACTCCTTATTTTTGGCTTTCGATGTTTTCCAGATGCCGGCGGATGGCCTCAAAGGTCTCGTCGGACAGGTCGTGCTCGATCTTGCATGCGTCCTGACGGGCCGTCTCTTCCGAAACGCCCAGCGCCACAAACATCTGGGTCAGAACAGTGTGGCGCAGGTAAATGCGGTCGGCAATGGCTTCGCCCGCCGGGGTCAGGGACAGCAGATTGTCGCCATCCATCAGGATGTAGCCGTTTTCCCGCAGCTTCTTCATGGCCACGCTGACGGACGGCTTGGTAACGCCCAGCGCTGCGGCCACGTCGATGGAACGGGCATAGCCCTTTTCTTTCTGCAGCATCAGGATCATCTCCAGATAATCCTCGCCGGATTCATAGATCTTCATGGCCGAGCCTCCTTCAATAGAAACAATTCCAGTCTGATACTAGCACAAACCCGGGGGGTTTTCAAGCTTTCCTTGTTTATGGTATACTGGACTGACACAATGGACACAAACGCGGGGAGGGAAGACCATGGCGGGAGCGCACGACGGGCACCGCAGCCGGATGCGGGAACGGTTCCGCAGGGAAGGGCTGAACGGCTTTGCCGACCATGAGGCGCTGGAGCTGATGCTGTTTTACGCCATTCCCCAGCGAAACGTCAATCCGCTGGCTCACGCACTGCTGGAACGCTTCGGCAGCTTCCACGGGGTGCTGGAAGCCTCGGAGGAGGAACTGTGCAGGGTGGAGGGCGTGGGCGAATATGCCGCTACGCTGCTTCGGCTGTTCGCCGCCGTAGGCCGTCGGGTGGACGAAAGCCGCGCCGGGCAGCGGGAAAAGCTCCGCAACCGCATGGAGGCGCAGGAACATTGCCGCAGACTGCTGGCGGGCCGCCGTCAGGAAGCGTTTTACGTGGTTTGTCTGGACGGCCAGCTGCAGGTATTGGCCGACGTACAGATCGCTACCGGCTCTTTAAGCGAGGTAGCCGCCTATCCCCGGCTGGTAGCGGAGGCCGTGCTGCGGCACAACGCCCATTCGGTGGTGCTGTGCCACAATCATCCCGGCGGCAGCGCCGTGCCCTCCCAGAGCGATCTGGACATGACGGCGGAGCTGGCGGCGCTGCTTTCCAGCCTGGAAGTGGCACTGGCGGATCATATCATCGTGGCGGACGGGGAAACCTTCAGCCTGTATGCCAGTGAACTGATCCAGCGGGAGTACCGCAACGGAGAGCCGGTCATCAAGGTGGCCAGCTCTGCGGGAGAGACCCGCATTGCTGATAAGATCCGAAAAAAGGACGGAAGACTGAAAGCATGACGCGAAAGAAAAGCGCAAAACCATGGAGAACATTCTGGAAAATTCTGATCGGTCTGCTGCTTCTGGGCGTAGTGTGCTACGCCGGGATGGTGGGCTGGATCTACGCGCAGGAGGTCAGCGTGCCGCATCCCAGGGATTATGACAGCATTATCGTGCTGGGAGCACAGGTATTGCCCAGCGGGGAACCGTCGGTGCAGCTGCGCTGGCGCATGGACGCGGCCCGGAAGGTATACGACGAGCATCCCTGCTATATGGTGGTCACCGGCGGCAAGGCCGGGAAGGAGCCGGAAGCCGAGGGCGACGTGATGCGCCGCCTGTTTATCGAAGAGGGCGTGCAGGAGGATCACGTCATCAGCGACCCCTTGAGCGCCGACACCCGGCAGAATCTGCAGAATGCCTGGGCCATTTTGCAGGAGCTTGGGTGCAGCCGCCCCGTGGTGGTCACCAGTGATTATCATCTGCCTCGGGCCCTGCGGCTGATGCAGGATATGGGCATGGACGCGCAGGGCGTGGGAAGCCCCTGCCGCCCGGGCGTGAAGTATTTTCTGAAGAATCATCTCAGGGAGGTGCTGGCATGGGGGAAGTATTGGGCCGTGCGGTATCTGGGACTGAAGCTGTGAGCCGGGAGCAGTGGCCGGAACGGCTGAAAAACGGGCTGGACGCGCTGAACATCCGTTACGACCCCGCCACCCCGGAACGATTGGCCCGCTACCACCAGCTGTTGACCGAGTGGAATCAGGTCATGAACCTGACGGGCGATACGGATTTTGAGACCTCTCTCGGGCGGCACTATCTGGATTCGCTGGCTCCGCTGGGCATCGAGGGACTGTTCCCCGAAAGCGCGAGCCTGATCGACGTGGGCACTGGCGCGGGTTTTCCCGGCTTGCCGCTGGCCATCGCCCGGCCGGACCTGGATGTGGTGCTGATGGATTCGCTGCAAAAGCGGCTGAATTTTTTGGACGCTGTGGTGAAAGAACTGGGCCTTTCCAACGTGCGTCTGTGCCACGCCCGGGCGGAGGACGGCGGGCGGGATCCCCGCTGGCGGGAACAGTTTGATCTGGCAGTGGCTCGCGGCGTAGCGGCGCTGCCGGTGCTGGCGGAGCTGCTGCTGCCCTTCGTGAAGGTGGGCGGAAAGGCTGTTTGTTATAAAGGCCCCGCTGCGTCGGAAGAATGGGACGCGGGACAGCGGGCCGCACGGTTGTTGGGTGGCGGCAAGCTGGAACGGACGCCCATCGTGCTGCCGGGACAGGAGGACTGGGAGCATTGCGTCATCGCCCTGCCTAAAAAGGAAAAAACCGTTCGACAGTATCCCCGAAAAGCCGGCACGCCGGGCCGGGAGCCGTTGGGACAGACCGGCGGAAAATAAAAAGAAGCCGGAAAGCCTGAACCCTTGCACGGTCGCCGTTCCCGGCTCAAGGGCGCGGCGGTGGAATAAAAGAAACATAAAACAAAGAGAGACTCTGCGCAGCAGGGTCTCTTTCCCTTTGCCTGCCGCTGTCGAAATGTGGGGAACGATTCCCGCCTTTCCTCGGCAGGAAAAGCCGCCTGCGCAGGGAAATACACAGGCATGGACGCGTTCCGTGGGCTTCGCAGGTCATGGGGGAGGGCCTGCGGGGATCGCGGGGCGCGTTCATTTTTTCGTGAGGAAGGGGCGAACGGGATGCAGCCGACAGCCGAACAGATCCGCTGGGTACCTCTCAGCGACATTCAGGAAACGAACCGGGCGGAAAGCAGCGCCAAGGCCGGGGCCATTCAGGTGGAGGCTGAGGCGGACGGACGGTACACGCTGGTGGCGGGACAGGAGCAGCTGCAGCGGCTTCGGGAGGAAGGCAGCTGCTATGTGGCGGCAGTCATCAGCCCCGGGGTTCCGCTGGAAGAACGGCTCTCCACTTTCGTGGACAGGCTGGCGAAGGGGCGGCTCCATTATCTGGACGAGGCGGAGCAGTACCGCAGCTTCATCCGTCAGGACGGCCTGACCACCCAGCAGCTGTCCCAGCGGACAGGCCGTTCCGTGCAGACGGTGCGGCGGAAGATTCGCCTGCTCAATCTGGGGGAGGAGGTCTGCGCCCTGCTGCGGCACTACGATTTGAGCGAATCCATCGGCGAGGCGCTGCTGCGGATGCCCGGCCAGCAGGGACGGCTTCGAGTGCTGCGACACGTGGTGGAGCTGGGGCTGGACACCAAGGGCACGGAAACGCTGGTAGACGGCGAACTGGCCCGGATGCCCCTGCCCATGACCTCCGGCCGCCATATGAAGCCGCTGATGCGGGATTATCGGCTGTACCTGAACGCCATCCGCGAGATCGTGGAGCAGATGCAGGACGCGGGTCTTCGGGCCGATATGCGGGTGAACACGGGCCGCGCCGCGGTGGATGTGCGCATTTCCATTCCCGTATTTACCGGGCGGAAGTGAAAATTCCCTTTTCACATGATTTGTGTTATACTGAAGCTGATTCCCTCAGGGAAGGATCTGGAAGCGGATGAGCCATCATCCCAGCCATTGGGGAGGTACGGACCATGGATGAATTTCTGCAGCAGGTTGTCGACAACATGCGCAAAAATGAGTTTGAAGTGGTGGAGCTGCACACGGCGCAGGAAGCCTGCGATTATCTGAATGAACACATCGCCGCCGGGAAGACGGTGGGCGTAGGCGGCTCGGTCAGCGTGCGCGCCACCGGCATTCTGGAAAAACTGCAGGAGAAGGGCTGCACCGTCTATTCGCATTGGGGCGTGCCAAAGGAAGAAGTCAACCCCATCCGCCGCAAGGCCATCGGCGCGGACGTGTACCTTTGCTCCGCCAACGCCGTTACCCGTCAGGGCAAGCTGGTGCTCATCGACGGCGCGGGCAACCGGGCGGCGGCGGTGTGCTTCGGCCCGGAGCAGGTCTATTTCGTCATCAGCCATTCCAAGGTGGTGGACGGCGGCATCAATACCGCCATTGCCCGCATCAAGAAAACCGCCTGCCCGCCCAACGCCCGTCGGCAGGGGTTGGATACTGCCTGCGCCCGTACCGGCGTATGCGGACCGGACTGTCACGACAGCATGTGCCGCCTGACGCTGGCGGTGGACCGCGCGCCCCGGGGCCGAAAGATCACCGTGCTGTTTGTGGAGGAAACATTGGGGTATTAAGAAAGGCCTCCGACCTGTCGAAAATGGGGCGTATGCTTCCGGCGGATCCGAAAAAACTCTGCCGCTTTTGGAAAAATCCAGAAAAACCGCGCTAAAATGCAAAAAAAGGTAGCGCGGTTTTTGGGTTTATGGTAAAATGAAAAATGGCTTAATGCCAATCTGGGCGGCTTTGCCGCATTCGAGGGATGTATCGTTGAATCAGAGAGTGTTGAAACTGATGGAGCGGCTGGCGCTGGACCAGTGCGAAGCCGTGCTGGTGCACAATCCCAGCAACATGTTCTATCTTTCCGGCTACACCGGCGAGGGTCTGGTGCTGATCGGACGGGAAATGCAGGCTATCATCACCGACTTCCGCTATACGGAGCAAGCCGAAAAGCAGGCTCCCGGATTCTCGGTGGAGATGACCGAAAAGGGCGTTTCTCATGAAGCGATCGTGGGCCGCCTGTGCGCGGAGCATGAGATCGGCGCGCTGTATTATGAGGACGATTACCTGACCGTCCGCTCCTTCGAGTCCTGCCGCAAGGCCGTGCCCGGCGTGGAATGGAAGAGCCTGCATGAAGAAGTGCAGCACATCCGCCAGATCAAGGACGAGGACGAGCTGAGCCGCATCGCCGAGGCGTGCCGCATCACCAGCGAAGCCTTCGAACGTCTGCTGCCTGAGATCAAAGAGGGCGTGACGGAAAAGGAACTGGCGCTGAAGCTGGAGTTCGATATGCTGACCCATGGCGCGACAGGACTGGCCTTCTCCACCATCGTGGCTGCGGGCGCCAACGGTTCCCTGCCTCACGCGGTGCCCGGCGACTATAAGGTTCGCCCGGGCGATATGATTACCTTTGACTTTGGCGCGAAGTACAACGGCTACTGCGCGGATATGACCCGCACGGTGGCGCTGGGCCAGCCCAGCGACGAGATGCGCAAGGTCTACCAGACCGTGCTGACCGCCCAGCAGACCGCCCGTGACGCTGTCATGGCAGGCAAATGTTGTAAGGATATCGACGCCATTGCCCGGGACTACATCTACAGCCACGGCTACGAAGGCCGTTTCGGTCACGGTTTGGGCCACTCCGTGGGCATCGACATCCACGAAGAACCCCGCCTGAGCATGACCTGCAGCGCCATTCTGGAAGAAAACCAGATCATGACCGTGGAACCCGGCATCTATCTGCCCGGTGTGGGCGGCGTGCGCATCGAGGACTCCGTCATCGTCAAGAAGGACGGCTGCATCCCCTTGACCAGCCCCACCAGAGAACTCATTATCCTGTGATTCGCCCACAGGGCGTATCATCAACCAATTCTACACCATATAAAAAACGGAGGAATGACCAATGATTACTGCGGGCGATTTCAAAAAGGGCATCACCATCGAATGGGACGGCGGCGTGTGGAACATCGTGGATTTCCAGCACGTGAAGCCCGGCAAGGGCGCGGCCTTTGTGCGCACCAAGATCAAGAACATCATGACCGGCGCGGTGGTGGAGCGCAGCTTCAACCCCACCGACAAAATGCCCCGCGCCATCGTGGAGACCAAGGAAATGCAGTACGTCTACAATGACGGCGAACTGTACTACTTCATGGACACCGAAACCTACGAGCAGATCCCGCTGAACAAGGATCAGGTGGAAGACGCCATCCCCTACGTGAAGGAAGGCACCAATGTGACCGTGAAGTTCTTCAAGGGCAGCGCCTTCAGCGTGGCCGCCCCCAACTTCGTGGAGATGGAAGTCATCGACACCGAGCCCGGCTTCAAGGGCGACACCGCCAGCAACACCTACAAGCCCGCTAAGGTCGAGACCGGCTACAGCGTGCAGGTGCCCCTGTTCATCAACATTGGCGACCATATCCGCATCGACACCCGCACCGGCGAGTATATGGAGCGCTGCTAATTCATTTGGAGGATAAGACCATGGCAAATATCACGGATCGTACCGCTTACCTGCGCGGCCTTGCGGAAGGCATGAAGCTGGATCGGGAAGTGAACGAACAGCGCCTGATCCTGGAAATGCTGGACGTGATGGACGAAATGTCCCACCAGCTGGCCGACGTGAACGACAGCGTGGACGAGCTGAACGAATATGTAGAGGACATCGACAACGATCTTTCCGATATGGAAGACGTGCTCTTCGGCGACGACGATTGCGACTGCGACTGCGGCTGCGAGGACGACGGCGAAGACGAGGATGAGGAAGAAGACGACGATGAGGACGACGATCAGGAGCTTTCCTTCGATTGCCCCAACTGCGGCCACACCGTGATGATCCGCGCTTCCGACATCGACTTCGACGAAAGCCCCGTGTGTCAGCACTGCGGCCAGCCCTTCTTCGTAGACGTCGAGGATGGGGACTGAGTCCCCTTTCGGACTGCGCGCGCGTAGAGCGACATGCAGATTGGCTGCGGAGATACCGCCGCTCGCGCAAGGGACAGTGCCCCCTGACTCCACACCGCGCCCTTTGGGCGCGGGGGTACTCGTGGGAAAGCAGGTTGGCTGCGGAGATACCGCCGCTCGGCAACAGGCCTCGCGGCTCGAGGGTCTGATGTGGCTCCATGCCAGTTGAATAGCAAAGACCGCCATTCGGCGACGGGCCTCATGGCTCGCAATAAAGGCCAGCGTGTGAAAGAACACACGCTGGTCTTTTGTGTTACAGGAATATCCAAGCTGCGGCGAAACATCCCAAACAGCGCTGATTGAGTAGGCATAGTGCCGACCGTAGTGGGAAAAATCAAGCCCGTTTTTTGTGCTGCAGAACCAGCCAAGTCTCACTGTAACATCCTAACTGGCTTTTCTTTGAGTCTGCCCAGCGCCAACTGCGGGGGAGCAGAGCGGCGATAGGCAGCGGAGGGAAAAAGCTTTGCCCTTTTTGAAAGAGGAAAAGAGTGAGCACGAGCGCGCACGATAGTAGGTAATAACTATCCAACAATGCTGCGCGCGACATTGCGAACTCCCTCTTTCAAAAATGGGCAATATAGGGCTTTTTCCCGGCGGGTGAGGGAAGCAAACTGTCCCGAAGGGAAGCGTGGCCCCAGTGGGGCCTTGGGCGCAGCCCAA
>ERZ809296.1307-NODE-1307-length-30210-cov-11.539247_pt1 | contig 30210 bp, 9 predicted proteins | sample MGYA00520511_ERZ809296 | MGnify/ENA primary metagenome ERZ809296 (study PRJEB31576, sample SAMEA3212662) | Homo sapiens | biome: human-gut; feature: human gut; material: fecal | place: Sweden | collected 2012 ...
TGGGCTCTACTACGCTGATTTCATCAGCTTTTACAGCCCTACTCAACTGTGCGGGGTGGGAAGATTGAAAAGGTTCGGGGAACCTTTTCAACGTATTTAGTTGGAGTTCTTTCCCACTCCCTTTTTTCAGATGTGACAGATGACAGGAGGTATCCCCTGACAGAAAGGATCGGATATGGTAAAATAATAGATGATTTGAATTTCAAAGGAATAAAGGAGATACCATGTCTTATTTTGATAATTTTTTAACAGCCAACCAAGCTTATGTGGCGCTACATGGAGAGCTCCGTCTTCCGATTAAGCCCAAAACACAAGTAGCCATTGTGACCTGTATGGATTCCCGTCTTCACGTGGCGCCTGCACTAGGTCTGGCTCTTGGAGATGCCCATATTTTGCGGAATGCTGGAGGGCGCGTGACTGATGACATGATCCGGTCTTTGGTTATTTCCCAGCAACAGATGGGAACCCGCGAAATTGTGGTCTTGCACCATACAGACTGTGGTGCTCAGACTTTTGAAAACGAGGGCTTCCGTCAGCATCTCAAGAAAGAACTGGGAGTGGATGTGGGAGATCGTGACTTCCTTCCCTTTCAAGACATTGAAGAAAGTGTCCGCGAGGATATGAAGCTTCTCAAGGATTCGCCTTTGATTCCAGAGGATGTCATTATCTCAGGAGCTGTGTATGATGTGGATACCGGATTGATCTCCGAAGTGAAATAAAATAGAAGAGTCCAAGAAAACAACACAACTTTGTTTTCTCGGGCTTTTTTAATTGGTGTAAAAAAATTGAACCGGCTAGGAAAAAATGTGACAAAACGATTAAAAAATCGGTGTAAAATATGACATTTTTACAGAAATATGACATATTTATTTCGACACATTGATTCTCTGTGTCGATCGTGTTACAATTTTATTTGTATCATGGAATCATGAAATATGAAAAAGGAGATCCTATAAATGAAGGATGTATTTAATAAGCGCCAGCGCTTTTCATTGCGAAAATATAGCGTTGGGGTTTGTTCAGTTCTTTTAGGAACGGCACTCTTTGCTGCAGGAGCTCAATCTGCGTCAGCGGATGAAGCAACAGCAGCCTCTGAATCTGCAGGAACAGCAGCTTCAGAAGCAGCACAACCTGCTACAACAGAGTCAAGTCAAGCAGAAGCGCCAACTGCTTCTAAGGCATACGGGGAAGGGGCATCAGTTCCAAAAATTGACCTTTCTGGAACTACTGCTGCAACTTCAGAAACAGCAGCTTCAGCTACTGAAAAAACTGAGGCAGCTGCAACACCAGCTGCTACAGAAAATAAGGTGGCACCAGCTGAAACTAAAAAAACTGAAGAAGCTTCAAAACCACTAAACGTTGGTTCATTGCCAGAAATCGCTCTACCAACAGCGAAAATGGCAGAAACCAGCTCTAAACCAGCCTCTACCACAGCGGCTACTACAGCACCAACAACTGCAACTCGTGTTGCAGCAGGTGAAAGCTCAGAAAGAGCAGCTGCAAGAGAAGAAGCGGCTACACCTGAAACTCCACTAGCTCTTAATACTACAGTGAAGCCAACCTCACTTCGTGGTACTGACGCTCCTACAGCAGAGCTCGCAGATGCTGCAGATCGTAGTGCATCACTCGATCGTGCTGCAACTGATTTGACTAATGCTGGTGCTTTAGCAGTAAGTAGCCGTCGTCGTAATCGCCGTGCCACTACAGACCACAATAACGAGCCGGTTGCTGTAGCAACTTACCTTAAAGATGGTGAAAAAGCGACTCCAGACATGACGGATCCAAATGGTGCAACTGTTTCATCTCAAACGGTGCCAGCTGGTTACGCTGCTAAAGAAGGCGATTGGTATACCTACGCTATTTGGGATCTTACTAAGTTCAATGAACGTTATGGTACAAAATATTATGCGCGTGCCTACAAGAGATTTGATGCTTCAACAGATACGACAGTTGAATTGATCGATAAAACGACTGGTAGTGTACTTGAAACAAGAAACATTACTTCTTCTAGTGGTGTTCAAAAATTCACGACAACTACAGCAGCATCTAATAGTCAATTGACTTTCCAAGTAGATTACAAAGCCGGTACTGCTGAAAAAGGTAAAGTTGCTGAACCATTTATTCAAAATGGTTATGCAGTTGGAAAGAGTATCACAGACTTAGTAGCTGGTGGGCACCAACTTACGCCTGCAGAGCAAGCACTTTATACTGCGGTTTATAACGCTCGTACTACAACAGATATTTTAAACGTTGTTGAACCAGCTTACAATGGTCGTACAATTACTGATTCAAACGCTAAAATACCAGTAACAATTAATAAAACAACATACTATAAAGTAGTTGATAAAAACAACCCAACATTTAATGCCAATAAAACAGATAAAACTGTTCAAGATTATAAAGAAAATGGTAATGAAGTTGAGTTAGCTCGATATACTCTTAAAGCTGAAGAAGGACAACGTTTCACAGCATCTGGCGAACGTCAATTTGATGGATACAAACTTTACCAAACTGCTGACGCAAATGATACATCAGGTACTGTAAGTCGTCCTTACACCGTTGGTACGAAATTCATGGATGCGGACCGTTACGGTATTAAACGTATCAAAGAAGTTGTTGGAGAAGACGGTTCAGTCGTTATTCGTGTTTACTTGCTAGATCCAAGACAACAAAGCAAACGTTCTGATGGTTCATTAAGTACCGATGGCTATATGTTGCTAGCAGAAACTAAGCCGATTAAACCAGGTGAATGGAATTCACAGGAGTTAGTTGTTAAGAAAACACCTCTTAGAACAATTTCATATACAGAAACTAATCCAAAAACTGGAGCAGTCACACAATATCCTAATGGTAAAGAAGTTCCATTTGACTTCCAAAAAGCTTCTGGATATGCACCATATCATACTGTATTCGTGCCATTCTTAGGAGATGGAATTGGACACGGCTCAGCTAACTCACAATTGGAACGTGGAGTAGGAGGTATCGGTACCAACGTTGACTTGCTCAACACTTTGACACCGTATAAACAACCGGTTTACTACTACGTGAAGCAAGAACCTGTAACAGTTACTCCAGAAGTTGAAAAACAATTGGAAGGACGTGTACTTGTTGATGGTGAATTCAGCTTCAAGATTAAAGAAGTCAATGAAAACAAATCACTTCCTTCACATGAAGAAACTGTTACTAACAAAAACGGTAAAGCGACATTTAGTAACTTAACTTTCAATAAAGTTGGTACTTACATCTACACAATCACTGAGGTAAAAGGGGCAGATACAAACGTCGATTACGATGGTATGACAGTTGCCATGACAGTTACTGTAACTGAGAACTCTAAAGGTGATTTAGTAGCTACGACTAAATACAGTGCTGAAGGTGGATTCAAATCAAGTGCTGATGATAAAGTCTTCAACAACTACGTTGTCGCTCCAGTTAAGACTCGTTTCGACTTCAGCAAGGCTCTTGCAGGTCGTGAGTTGAAAGCCGGTGAATTTAGCTTCGTAATGAAAGATTCAACTGGTAAAGTTCTTCAAACCAAGACCAATACTAAACAAGGTGTTGTAGCCTTTGATGATTTGACCTTTGATAATACTCAAGTTGGTACTCACAAGTACACTGTAGAAGAAGTTATCCCAGAAAATAAAGAAACTGGCATGACTTACGACCCAATGAAAGCTGAAGTAACAATCACTGTTACTAAGGAAGGTCATGTTCTTAAAGCAACAAACACACTTCCTGCAGATACAGAGTTCAACAATACCTTCACACCTGTTGCTACACAAGCTCAATTCAAGTTCACTAAGAAATTGGAAGGGAAAGAGCTCACGAAGGATGCCTTCACATTTGAATTGGTTGAAAATGGTAACGTCATCCAAACGAAGAAAAATGCGGCTGATGGAACCATCCAATTCGACGCGATTTCTTACGATAAAGAAGGTTCTCACACTTATACTGTACGTGAAGTAGCTGGAACAGATACAAACATCGACTACGATGATATGAATGCAGTCGTAAAAGTTAACGTTACGAAAGATGCTGCATCTGGTGTCTTGACTGCTAAGGTTACAATGCCTGAAGATACAGAGTTTAACAACTTTGCAGTAGCTCCAGTTAAGACTCGTTTCGACTTCAGCAAAGCCCTTGCAGGCCGTGAGTTGAAAGAAGGCGAATTTACATTTGTATTGAAAGATGCAGATGGTAAGACTCTTCAAACTAAGACCAATACTAAGGCAGGTGTTGTAGCCTTTGATGATTTGACCTTTGATAACACACAAGTTGGTACACACAAATACACTGTAGAAGAAGTTATCCCAGAAAATAAAGAAACTGGCATGACTTACGACCCAATGAAAGCTGAAGTAACAATCACTGTTACTAAGGAAGGTCATGTTCTTAAAGCAACAAACACACTTCCTGCAGATACAGAGTTCAACAACACCTTCACACCTGCTGCAGCTCAAGCTCAATTCAAGTTCACTAAACGTCTTGAAGGGAAAGAGCTTACAAAGGATGCCTTCACATTCGAATTGCTTGAAAATGGCAATGTGATTCAAACCAAGAAAAATGCAGCAGATGGATCTATCACATTTGATGCAATTGAATACAACGCTGTAGGTGAACACACTTACACTGTGCGTGAAAAAGCTGGAACAGATACAAACATCGACTACGATCCAATGAACGCAGTCGTAACCGTTAATGTAACCAAAAATGCAGCTACAGGTCTCTTGAGCGCAGCTGTTACAATGCCAGAAGACACTGAGTTTAACAACTATGTGGTTTCTCCAGTTGTAACGAAATTTGACTTCACTAAGAAATTGGCTGGTCGTAAATTGGCTGCAGGCGAATTCAGCTTCGTATTGAAAGATGCTGCTGGTAACGAAGTTGAAACAGTGAAAAATGATGCTGACGGTAATGTTACCTTCTCAGAATTGTCATTTGACAATACAAAAGTTGGTACCCACACATATACTGTAGAAGAAGTGATTCCGGCAAACAAAGAATTTGGAATGACTTACGACCAAATGAAGGCTACAGTGACTGTTGAAGTTGCCAAGAACGGTCATTCATTGACAACTGTTACAAACGTGACATCAACTGGTGGTAAAGATGCCAATGGTAAGGCTACTGATGGTACTGCAGATAAAGAATTCAACAACAAAGTTACTCCTCCAGAAACTCCAAAATTCCAACCAGAAAAATTTGTCGTTTCTAAAGAGAAATATGACATCACTGGTAACAAGTTGATGGATGACGACGATGAGTTGACAAATGAGTACACTGAAACAAATGCGGATCCATATGTAGACAAGACAACTAACAACGAACCAGAAAACTTGAATACCAAGACAGTTAAACGTGGTTCTAAATTGGTTTACCAAGTATGGCTTGATACTACGAAATTTACTGAAGCTAACAACATCCAATACGTTGGTGTATCTGATACATACGATGCAGAAAAATTGGACGTTAATGCAGCGGACATCAAAGCATACGATTCAGTAACTGGTGCAGAAGTAACCAATAAATTCGACATCAAAGTTGAAAACGGCACCATCACTGCAACTTCTAAGGAAGCATTTATCAAAGACAAAGTAAACGCTCCTGTTATCGATACAACTAAGTTCGAATTTGGACGTTACTATAAATTTGATATTCCAGCAACTGTGAAAGAATCTGTTAAAGCTGGTGCTGATATTGAAAATACAGCCAACCAAACAGTTCACGTTTACAACCCAGTAAGCAAGACAGTTGAAAAACCTGAAAAACCAACACAAAAACGTGTCAACAGTGTTCCAGTTCCAGTGGAAATGAACTTCACGAAACGTTTGGAAGGTCGTGAACTTCAAAAGAACGAATTCGAATTCGTATTGAAGAAAGACGGCGTTGAAGTTGAACGCGTGAAGAATGACGCTGCTGGTAAGATCGTCTTCAAGACTCTTGAATTCGGTCGTGATGATCTTGGTAAGACATACAACTACACAGTTGAAGAAACTCCTGGTACAGATGCAACTGTCAAATACGACACAATGGTTGCTACTGTTAAAGTGGTTGTTTCACACGATGGTACAGCAAAAGCAATCGTTGCCAACGTAACAGACGCTGCTGATAAAGAATTCAACAACCGTGTAACACCTCCAGAAGAACCTAAGTTCCAACCAGAGAAATACGTTGTTTCTAAAGAAAAATACGACATCACTGGTGATAAGCTCGTTGACGATGATAGAGAGTTGGCAGACAAGTACGCAGATACAAATGCGAACCCATATGCAGACGATGCATCAAACAATGAAGCAGAAAACTTGAATACTAAGACTGTTGAACGTGGTTCTAAATTGGTTTACCAAGTATGGTTGGATACAACTAAATTTGATGCAGCTAACAAGGACAACATCCAAACAGTAGGTATTTCAGATAACTATGATGAAGCTAAATTAAATCTTAATGCGGCTGACATCAAAGCTTACGACTCTGTAACAGGTGCAGAAGTAACTGATAAATTCGATATCGCTGTCAACAACGGTGTGATCACTGCTAACTTGAAAGCTGGCTTCACGAAGTCACTTGGCGATGCAGAAAACACACAAGTTATCGACACAACTAAATTCGAATTCGGACGTTACTACAAGTTTGATATCCCAACAACAGTGAAAGACGATGTCGTAGCTGGTGCAGATATCGAAAATACTGCGGCTCAAGTTGTAAACTACTACAACCCAACGACTAAGAAAGTTGAAAAACCTGAAAAACCAACTGAAAAACGTGTCAACAATGTTCCAATCTCAGTAGAATTTAACTTCACTAAGAAATTGGAAGGTCGCGACCTTAAAGCTGGCGAATTCACATTCGAGTTGAAAGATAGCGACAATGTTGTGATCGCAACGGCAACCAACGACGCAGACGGTAACTTCAAGTTCACTCCAGTTGACTACACAAACAAAGCTGGTAAAACTGTCACTGCCCTTAAATACCAGAAGGGTCAAGAAGGTACGTACACTTACACTGTAACAGAGGTGAAAGGTACAGATTCAACTGTCACTTATGATGAAATGGCTGCAGTGGTAACTGTTAAAGTAAGTCATGATGGTACTGCGAAAGCCTTGATCACAAACGTGACAGATCCTGCCGATAAAGAGTTCAACAACCGTGTCACTCCACCAACAGAACCTAAGTTCCAACCAGAGAAATACGTTGTTTCTAAAGCGAAATTCGATATCACAGGTACGAAGCTCGTTGATGACGATTCTGAATTGACAGATAAATATGGTGAAACAAATACAAACCCATATGTCGATACAACTGCCAACAACGAAGATGAAAACTTGAATACCAAGACTGTTGAACGTGGTCAAAAACTTTACTACCAAGTATGGTTGGATACAACTAAGTTTGACGCAAACAACAAAGACAACATCCAAACAGTAGGAATCACAGATAACTACGACAAGGATAAATTGACTGTTAATGCTTCAGATATCAAGGTTTACGATTCAGTTACTGGTGCAGATGTTACGACTAAATTCGATATCTCTGATAACAATGGTGTTCTGACAGCTAACCTTAAGGATGGCTTCACTAAGTCACTTGGCGACGCTGAAAACACTCAAATCATTGACACTACTAAGTTTGAATTTGGACGCTACTATAAATTTGATATCCCAGCAACAGTGAAAGACGATGTCGTAGCTGGTGCAGATATCGAAAACAAGGCAGCACAAGTCGTTAACTACTACAACCCAGTAAGCAAGACTGTTGAAAAACCAAACAAACCAACTGAAAAACGTGTCAACAGTGTTCCAATCTCAGTAGAATTCAACTTCACTAAGAAATTGGAAGGTCGCGACCTTAAAGCTGGCGAATTCACATTCGAGTTGAAAGACAGCGACAATGTTGTGATTGCAACTGCAACCAACGACAAAGCTGGTAAGATCAAGTTTGCTCCAGTAGAGTACACCAATAAAGCTGGTAAAACTGTCACTGCCCTTAAATACCAGAAGGGTCAAGAAGGTACCTACAAGTACACAGTAGAAGAAGTTAAAGGCTCAGACGCAACCGTTACATACGATACAATGAAAGCTGTCGTTACAGTTGAAGTTCGTCATGATGGTACAGCGAAAGCCTTGATCACAAACGTGACAGATCCTGCTGATAAAGAGTTCAACAATACTGTTCGTCCTCCAGAAGAACCTAAGTTCCAACCAGAGAAATACGTTGTTTCTGAAGAGAAATTCGATATCACAGGTGACAAGCTCGTTGATGATGATAAAGAGTTGGCAGACAAGTACGCAGATACAAATGCGAACCCATATGCGGACGATGCATCAAACAACGAAAAACAAAACTTGAATACCAAGACTGTGAAACGTGGCGACAAGTTGGTTTACCAAGTATGGTTGGATACAACTAAATTCGACGCATCTAACAAGGACAACATCCAATCAGTAGGAATCTCAGATGACTACGATGAAACTAAGTTGGATCTTGATTCTACTAAGATCAAAGCTTACGATTCAGTAACAGGCGCAGAAGTAACAGATAAATTCGATATCGCTGTGAACAACGGTGTGATGACTGCAACCCTTAAAGATGGCTTCACTAAGTCACTTGGCGACGCAGAAAACACACAAGTGATCGACACAACTAAATTCGAATTCGGCCGTTACTACAAGTTTGACATCCCAACAACAGTGAAAGCTGATGTACCTGGTGGTGTGGATATTGAAAATACTGCGGCTCAAGTTGTAAACTACTACAACCCAACAACTAAGAAGGTTGAAAAACCAAGCAAACCAACTGAAAAACGTGTAAACAACGTTCCAGTTGAAGTAGAATTCAACTTCACTAAACGCTTGGAAGGCCGTGAACTTAAAGCTAACGAATTCAGCTTCGTACTTAAAGATTCAAAAGGTAAGACTCTTGAAACTGTAAGCAATGATGCATCTGGTAACGTTAAGTTCTCAGCTATGTCATTCAAGAAGGGTGACGAAGGTGTTCACAACTACACTGTAGAAGAAGTTAAAGGAAGCGACGCAACCGTTACATACGACACAATGAAAGCGAATGTAACAGTCACAGTTAAACACGATGGAACAGCTAAAGTTCTTATCGCGACTGTAGGCGACATTGCGGATAAAGAATTTAACAACCGTGTGACTCCTCCAGAAGAACCTAAGTTCAATCCTGAAAAATATGTTGTTTCTGAAGCGAAATTTGATGTAACAGGTACGAAACTCGTTGATGATGACAAAGAATTGGCTAACAAGGTTGCGGATACAAACGCTAACCCATATGCGGACGATGCATCAAACAACGAAGCAGAAAACTTGAACACCAAGACTGTGAAACGTGGCCAAAAACTTTATTACCAAGTATGGCTTGACACGACTCAATTTGATGCAGCTAACAAGGATAACATCCAAACAGTTGGTATCACAGATGACTTCGATGAAACTAAGTTGACTGTGAATGCTTCAGACATCAAGGCATACGATTCAGTATCAGGTGCGGATGTTACATCTAAGTTTGACATCTCAATCGCTAACGGTGTAATCACAGCTAACCTCAAAGATGGCTTCACTAAGTCACTTGGCGACGCTGAAAACACTCAAATCATTGACACTACTAAGTTCGAGTTTGGACGCTACTATAAATTTGATATTCCAGCAACTGTGAACGCAGATGTTCCTGGCGGTGCGGATATTGAAAATACTGCGACTCAAGTAGTTAACTACTACAACCCAACGACTAAGAAAGTTGAAAAACCTGAAAAACCAACTGAAAAACGTGTTAACAACGTTCCAGTTGAAGTGGAATTCAACTTCACAAAACGTTTGGAAGGTCGTGAGCTTAAAGCTAACGAATTCAGCTTCGTTCTTAAAGATTCAGAAGGTAAGACTCTTGAAACTGTGAAGAACGATGCATCTGGTAACGTTAAGTTCTCAGCTCTTGAATTCAAGAAAGGTCAAGAAGGCGTACACAACTACACAGTAGAAGAAGTTAAAGGATCTGACGCAACCGTTACATACGACACTATGAAAGCGAATGTGACAGTCACAGTGAAACACGATGGAACAGCTAAAGTTCTGATCGCGACTGTTGGCGAAATTGCGGATAAAGAATTTAACAACCGTGTAACACCTCCAGAAGAACCTAAGTTCCAACCAGAGAAATACGTTGTTTCTAAAGAGAAATACGATATCACAGGCGACAAGCTCGTTGATGATGATAAAGAGTTGGCAGACAAGTACGCAGATACCAATGCGGACCCATATGCGGACGATGCATCAAACAACGAAAAAGAAAACTTGAACACCAAGACTGTGAAACGTGGCGATAAGTTGGTTTATCAAGTATGGTTGGATACAACTAAATTTGACGCAAACAACAAGGACAACATCCAATCAGTAGGAATCTCAGATGACTACGATGAAGCGAAGTTGGAACTTGATTCTACTAAGATCAAAGCTTACGACTCAGTAACAGGCGCAGAAGTAACAGATAAATTCGATATTACTGTGAACAACGGTGTGATCACTGCAACCCTTAAAGATGGCTTCACTAAGTCACTTGGCGACGCAGAAAACACACAAGTGATCGACACAACTAAATTCGAATTCGGACGTTACTACAAGTTCGACATCCCAACAACAGTGAAAGCTGATGTACCTGGTGGTGTAGACATCGAAAACACTGCGGCTCAAGTAGTAAACTACTACAACCCAACAACTAAGAAAGTTGAAAAACCAAGCAAACCAACTGAAAAACGTGTCAACAACGTTCCAGTTGAAGTGGAATTCAACTTCACGAAACGCTTGGAAGGCCGTGAGCTTAAAGCTAACGAATTCAGCTTCGTTCTTAAAGATTCAGAAGGTAAGACTCTTGAAACTGTGAAGAACGATGCATCTGGTAACGTTAAGTTCTCAGCTCTTGAATTCAAGAAAGGTCAAGAAGGCGTACACAACTACACAGTAGAAGAAGTTAAAGGATCTGACGCAACCGTTACATACGACACTATGAAAGCGAATGTAACAGTCACAGTTTCACACGACGGAACAGCTAAGATTCTCGTAGCGACTGTAGGCAAAATTGCGGATAAAGAATTTAACAACCGTGTAACACCTCCTGAAACTCCAGAATTCAATCCAGAAAAATATGTTCTAAACGAAAAAGAATTTGATTTGACTGGAACTTCATTATTAGATGATGATAAAGAGTTGGCAGACAAGTACGCAGATACCAATGCGGACCCATATGCGGACGATGCATCTAATAACGAAAAAGCGAATATCAATACTAAATCAGTTAAACCAGGTCAAAAACTTGTTTACCAAGTATGGTTGGATACAACTAAATTTGATGCAAACAACAAAGACCATATCCAATCAGTAGGAATCTCAGATGACTACGATGAGGCTAAAGTTGATGTTGATGGTTCAGCAATCAAAGCTTATGACGGTAAGACTGGTGCGGATGTAACAGCTAAATTCGATATTACTGTGAACAACGGTGTGATTACTGCAACCCTTAAAGATGGCTTCACTAAGTCACTTGGCGATGCAGAAAACACACAAGTGATTGACACAACTAAATTCGAATTCGGACGTTACTACAAGTTTGATATCCCAGCTACAGTGAAAGCCGACGTTGCAGGTGGAGTTGACATCGAAAACACTGCGGCTCAAGTAGTCAACTACTACAACCCAACTACTAAGAAAGTTGAAAAACCAAACAAACCAACTGAAAAACGTGTCAACAGCGTGCCAGTTGAAGTAGAATTCAACTTTACTAAACGTATGGAAGGCCGTGAGCTTAAAGCCAACGAATTCAGCTTCGTGCTTAAAGATTCAGAAGGTAAGACTCTTGAAACTGTTAAGAACGATGCCTCAGGTAACGTTAAGTTCTCTAAACTTGAATTCAAGAAAGGTCAAGAAGGCGTACACAACTACACAGTAGAAGAAGTTAAAGGATCTGACGCAACCGTTACATACGACACTATGAAAGCGAATGTAACAGTCACAGTTTCACACGACGGAAAAGCTAAAGTTCTGATCGCGAAAGTTGGCGACATTGCGGACAAAGAATTTAACAACAAGGTGACTCCTCCAGAAACTCCAGAGTTCAACCCAGAGAAATACATCTTGAACGCTGAGAAATTCGACCTTACTGGTAAATCACTTCTTGATGATGATAAAGAATTGGCAGACAAGGTTGCGGAAACAAACGCAAATCCTTACGCTGATAAGGCTGACAATAATGAAGCAGCAAACATCAATACTAAGACTGTGAAACGTGGCGATAAGGTTGTTTACCAAGTATGGTTGGATACAACTAAGTTCACTGAAGCGCACAACATCCAATCTGTTGGTGTTACTGATGACTACGAAGAAGACAAGCTTGACATCAATGTTGCAAACATCAAAGCTTACGACTCTGTAACAGGCGAAGATGTAACAGCTAAATTTGATATCAAGGTTGAAAACGGTGTGATCTCTGCAACTTCTAAAGCGGACTTGACTAAGTCACTTGGAGACGCAGAAAATACTCCAGTGATCGACACAACTAAGTTTGCGTTTGGACGTTACTACAAGTTCGACATCCCAGCAACAGTGAAAGATACTGTTAAGGGTGGTGCAGATATTGAAAACACTGCAGCTCAAATCGTTCACCAATACGATCCAACAAGCAAGACAGTGAAGAAACCAAACAAACCAACTGAAAAACGTGTTGTGAACATCCCTGTTTCAGTAGAATTCAACTTCACGAAACGTTTGGAAGGCCGTGAGCTTAAAGCTAACGAATTCAGCTTTGTACTTAAAGATTCAACAGGTAAAGTTGTTGAAACAGTTAAGAACGATGCATCTGGTAACGTTAAGTTCTCAGCTCTTGAATTCAAGAAAGGTCAAGAAGGAACTTACAACTACACTGTAGAAGAAGTCAAAGGAACTGATACAACCGTTACTTATGACACGATGAAAGCAGTTGTAACAGTTGAAGTTTCTCATGATGGAACAGCGAAAGCTCTCCTTACTAAGGTAACGGATCCAGCGGATAAAGAATTCAATAACACTGTTCGCCCACCTGAAACTCCAGAATTCAACCCAGAGAAATACATCTTGAACGAATCTAAATTCGATCTTACAGGTGTGAAACTTCTCGACGATGATGACGAGTTGAAGAATAAAGTTGCGGACACAAATGCAAATCCTTACGTTGATAAGACTGATAACAACGAAGCTCAAAATATCAATACGAAGACACTCAAGAAAGGTGATAAAGTATACTACCAAGTATGGTTGGATACAACTAAATTCACTGAAGCACACAATATTCAATCTGTTGGTGTTACAGATAAATATGACAGTGCAAACTTGACTGTCAACGGAGCTGATATTAAGGCATACGACTCTGTAACAGGAGAAGATGTAACAGCTAAGTTTGATATCAAGGTTGAAAACGGTGTGATTACTGCAACATCTAAAGCAGACTTGACTAAGTCACTTGGAGACGCAGAAAATACACAAGTTATCGACACAACTAAGTTGGCCTTTGGACGTTACTACAAGTTTGAAATTCCTGCAGAAATTAAACAATCTGCTCAAGATGGTGTGGACATTGAAAATACAGCTTCACAAATCGTACACCAATACGATCCAACTAAGAAGACTGTAGAAAAACCAGAAAAACCAACTGAAAAACGTGTAGTCAACATTCCAGTTAAGGTTCAATTCCAATTCACTAAGAAATTGGAAGGTCGTGCATTGAAGGCTGGTGAATTCAGCTTCGTTCTTAAGGACGAAAAAGGAAATGTGATCGAAACCGTAACCAATGATGCGGCTGGTAAGATCACCTTCTCAAATCTTGAATTCAAACGTGGTGAAGAAGGAACTCATCTCTACCATGTAGAAGAAATCCGTGGCACAGATTCTAGCGTTGAATACGATAAGATGGTTGCCACTGTGGGTATTATGATTAACAAAGACGGTAAAGTATTGACGGCTATTACTCAGTTGCCAGAAGATACAGAGTTTAACAACACTGTTATTCCGCCAACAACACCGCCAAATACACCACCAACAACACCGCCAAATACACCACCAACAACACCACCGAATACACCGCCGACAACACCACCGAATACACCACCAACACCACCAACAACACCGCCAACACCACCAACGCCACCAACACCTACAACTCCTCCAGCTCCAGCACTTCCTGAAACTGGTGAAGAACAATCAGCATCTGCTGCATTGTTAGGTGCTGCACTTGGTATGGTTGGCCTTGCGGGACTTGCAAAACGCAAAAAACGCGAAGACTAAAATTGAGGTGACATCGACAAACTTGTTGATGAGGTGACAATTTTAGATCCAACAGGAAGAGGCTTTGCTCGAAAGAGCAAGGCCTCTTTGTTTGGTATTGGAAACTTAGAAAAACATGCATAAATGTGATGAAAAAGTTTCAGTAAAATTCTATATATTCATTTCATTCGGTTACTAGTTTCAGTAAAATTCCATTGACTTGAAGTAGAGAAAACAGTATACTAGTAAAGCAATTTGATCTTTCAAACTGCCGGCAACAAGGGGAATGAATCCACTTTGAATTGGAATACAGTAGGGTTTGGAGTGGTAGTACTTCACACCCTTATTGTCGTCAGTCACCCTCATAAAAGGGATCTAGACTCTGAATGAGTTGTATAAATATAAAAAAACTTCCTTGGAACAGAATTCCATAGGAAGTTTCTTTGTGTTTGGGATCTACTCTTGTTTCTTTTTGTAAGGGATAAGACTGGACAAACCTGCTAAGAGGCCAAGTCCAAGTAGGGCTAGCTGAGAGGTTTCTTCACCTGTTGCAGGTAGATGAGTTCCTTCTTGAGGGGTGTTAGGAACAACTTCAGGGAGTTCCTCTTTTTGGCTTGTTGTTTCAAGAGGTTTCTCCTCTTCTTTGTTAGAGAGAAGTGGTGATCCCTTTTCTTCATGAGCATCAGTCGTATTTGCTTTTGTCACGGAAGGAAGAGGGCTGACTGTTTCTTCATTTTCTGTTTCTTGGGATGGTTGTGGAGTAGGGATTTCTTTGACCTTGTAGGCAAAGATCAAGATGGTTGTTCCCACTTCTACGTTCCCAGTTTGTTCAGCTGCACCGATCCGTTCATAGATGTGGCCGTCGTAGGAGATCTCATCTGGTGCGCTAGCGACGTAATGGGTTCCATTGTCCACATTTGTTGCAACAGCAAGCTCTGGTTGCAATTCAGTGCTAGTATCTTGGATGACAAATCGCGCGGTGACCGTTCCCGTAGCTAACTTGTAATCATAGATGACAGTTTTTATTCCCTTAGTGACTGTGCCACTTGGATCAGCAGAATCAGCACGGTGTCCAACTAGATGGTAGATACGACCATCTTTTGTGATTTCTGTTGGGGCCTCACTGGTGTACTTGGTGCCGAAATCTACCTCTGTAGCAAGGTCTTGCGCCTCTTGCAGATCAGTGTCGCCTCCCTCAGTGAGGAATCGTACTCTGACCGATCCTTTGGTGATGGCATAGGTAATACCAGTATCAGCTGTTGGAGACTCAGGGCTTGGAAGAAGATAGCCTTTGGTCTCGTCAAGAGGATCCACAAGATTTAAGACTTGTCCACTAGCGTCTTTTGGCTCTAATCCCTCCACGTAAGGAAGGATAGCAGTAGGAGATGCAATGGCGGTTGGATTTGTGGGATCATTTAGATAAGGGATCTCTTTTTGAGCATGGGCTGGTTCTTTACCAGTGGCATAGCTGATCCTATAGGCACCGACTGGTCGATAGATAACCGTATCTGTGATGTCTGCTGCATCAGCATGAATGCCCGTATGTTCTCCTGCTTTTGTCAGATCAGAAGAGACGGCATCAGTTGATTCTTCTGCTACGACAACATAGCCTTTTTTGACGGGATTTTCAAGAGCTACAAAGCTTGTGCCGTCTTGAGCTGTCCAGTCTTCAAGACTTGTCTCGCCTGTCACCAAATTGATGGTACCTTTGCGAGTGAAATGCAGGTTGTTAGTTTGATCAGCTATTCCTGCAGACTGGCGGTTAGATCCATCCTGGTCCTCTGTTACATAGGTCACCGTACGGGTCACTGTTTCAGACAAATGATCCAGATCAGCAGTTGTTTGACCAGCTGGAGCTAGAGGTGTTGGATAGACACGACCCTCGCTATCTCCTGGGACAACTTGACCGTCTTGGATGGGCTGTGTTGCAGAAAATTCTACAATTTTTGGTGCCAAGCGGACAATAAACTCTTGAACGCCATCTTCATTGGTGTTGGTAGCGTCTCGGTCAAAGTTTGGTTGTCCGTCTGCATCGAAGCCATTCTCTACTAGTTCGTAACCTTTCTTCAAATAGTTGGCAATGGTTTCTTTTGTAGAGTAGTTGATCTTTTCGCCTGTATGACCAACCAAGTCACTGGAACGTTCGAGCTCAACTCCGTTTTCGTCTTGATAAAGAACATGAGCGGCTTCATTGAGTTTGACATAGAGCATGTCCCATACATCAAGACTCGGAACATCGATAGCAGCCATCCATTGGCCAGCCCCTCCGTCATAATAAACATTTGCGCTTGTTTCCCGAAGGTTGATGTTGTATTTTCCTTCAACAGCATCAGGTGTTGCCCAGTAAATGCTGGCGTGTTCAGCCTGGTCTTTTGTGATTTTTCCGAGTGGAACAAAAGCTTGAATATTGGTCAATTTTTCGGTTGTATTCACAGCGCTGTTCCATTTGTTTTCAGTGATGCCGACCAAATTGATCAAGTGAGCAATCCGATCACCTGTCTTGGTTTCTTTTGTAAGGGTATAAACGGTTCCAGGTTGAACCCCGTCAGCATTATCCAGGTTGGATCCGATGAAGTTGCCGTTTACCAGTACATTTGTATTATCTACAATCCGACGGGTATCATGCGCCAAGGTGTCGCGCCCGCGGAGAAGTTCTTGATAAGCAACGATGAATTCTTGGTAGTTGAATTCTGCATTAGCAAAGTCAGCATTGACTGGTAGGTTTTGATTGAGATACCATTCTGCTTGGATCACCCCAAAACCTTTAGCATCTTGAGAAGTATTGAGGGCTGCAGTCGTCATATGGTAGCCACCACTCGCTGCGATGATGGCATCTGTCAGCAATTCGTTGTCTTTGCTGAGGGCTGATGCATTTTTACCACGATGGGTATAGGCTGCGATGATAGGAGATTTCCCCTTGTACAAATCACGCATCCGTTCGGTAAGACGCGTCAAGGCTTGGTAGGTAGAGTCATAGGCAATGCTATCTCCCCAAACTTCCGCATAAGGTGCAGAGACATTGGTCTTACCTAGTCGATCAGCATCTCCAGTAGAGATATCGTTGATCATGAAGTCATAGCCTTCTTTTTTGAGGGCCTCTGTTGCAGCTGTGGCTAGTTCTGGATAGTGTTCGCTCAGAGAGAAACCTTTTCCAGGTTCACTGACTTTTTCCACCCAGTTAGAGCCCATGGTATCCCCTTGCCATCCATCAAAATTCCCTTCTTTCATGGCTTTGGTCATGACTTCAATGATAAATTTTTGCCAATTTGGATCACCTGGATCGAGAAATTGTTGGATATCGGTCGCTGTGACATCCCCCTTTTTACCAAAGTTAAAATGGTCTTCTAGATTGCGAACAACGGCACTCTTCACTTCATTTGGAACCCCTTCTTCGAGGGAAACTGCGTAAATCATGTTATAGAGCATGGCTTTGGCACCAGTTGTATGGACATGAGCCACCAGCTCTTTGACTGCTTCTGTATCGATGACAGGTAAGTAAGACTTGCGCTTGTCAGGATCTGTTTCGCTATTTGGAATTAAGAAAGTCGCCCAATCTTGAGTGAAACGTTCAACATTTGCTGGGAATGGGTTGGCAGGTGTATTGTAGACATCGTAGAAGAAATAGTTGTTGATGTGCATATTGGCCAATTGGTCAATACTATTCTTGTAGCCTTCTACCTGATCATTGGTGATGGAGTTGTGATTGTCTTTGGAGCCGGCAACCACCCCATAACGTGGGTAGATCGTCCAGTCATCTTCAACAGCAAGACCCGCTGCTTTATGAAAGGCTTGGGAACCATCTGCTTTCTTACCAAGGACATCTACGATAAATCCAGCATTAGGTGAAAAGACAGTACTTGGAATTGTCAGTTCGCCACCTTCAACGTTTTTCTTTTCATAAATGACCTGATCTAAATGAGAGACAGTGACATCAGATGAAACCACTTCAGGGTTGTTGATAGAGATGCGGACGTCTTCCCCACTTTTATAAGTCGCTTTATCAAAGGTGACGTCGTTGGTGATTTTTGGAGTATTATAAGTAGTTGCTGGAGCTGCACTGACCGATTGAGTGGCAGTTACAGTTGGTGTTGATTCCGATGAAGAAGATGCAACTTCAGTTGTAGCAACTTCCTCACTAGTAGTGGTAGGAGTACTGCTATTGGTTGCTACTGGTTGAGCGGTTGATGGGATCTCAGAAGTCGGATTGGTGTTGACCTCGTCAGCCATGGCAACAGAGCTTACCATCAAGGCTCCAAAAAGGGTAATCATAGAGACTAATGCCTTGTTGCGCTTGCGAAAATAGCCGTGCCCTTTTTCAGAGACACTATTTTTTTGTTGATTCATTTTTTTCTCCCACATACTGTTTGTATAGTTCGTTGAACAGTTTAAAGTAAATTGTTCTATCGATGCCAATAAGTATACGACATTTCACTAGATAGTGTCAATTTAAGAACGAAAGTCGACATGTAAACTTTCATGAAATTATTAGAAAACCGCACTAAATAAAGGTTTTTGATTCAGAAAAATGAACAAATGAAAAACGTTTGACACAAAATTTCCTCTCATTTTAAAAAAGGTACAAATTAGTGATAAAAGTAAATAGAGGAGAAATGCTTGTAAAAACCTTATTACTAAAAGAAATCAGCAACCGCTCTTACGAGCCTTGGCTTACTTGGTGTGATCGCAACAGATTTGGGTCTAGCTTGAAAGAAAAAAGAAGATTAAGATGTTCTTTTAATCCTTTAAAAAATCTCACGATTAAAAACCAGAAGGCAAAACCTTTTGGTTTTTTATAAAGCATGAAAAGGGAATTGATGACAATTTCCTATAGGTTCTCCTCCATATTTATGTTACAATTAAACTACTATTATCGAAGGGAGAAACTATGATTAATTCAATTGTTTCACAAGGTTTGATTTGGGCCATTTTAGGGTTAGGAATCTTTATGACGTTCCGAATTCTAGATTTTCCAGATATGACGACAGAAGGTTCTTTCCCGCTTGGAGGAGCGGTGGCGGTGACCTTGATTACCAAAGGGGTCAATCCACTCCTTGCGACGCTGGCTGCTATTGGAGCAGGGTGCTTGGCAGGACTTGCGACGGGTCTTCTCTACACAAAAGGAAGAATCCCGACACTCTTGTCAGGGATCCTCGTGATGACGTCTTGTAACTCGGTCATTCTATTTGTCATGCAGCGGGCCAATTTGGGACTTCTGGGCTATAAAAAAATTCAGGAATTTCTTCCTTTTGCCAGTGGGTTCAATGAGATTCTGATTGGCTTGATTTTCGTAACGCTTGTGATCCTTGGTTTGATCTTCTTCTTGGATACACGCTTGGGTCAAGCCTATATTGCGACAGGGGACAATCCAGATATGGCCAAGAGTTTTGGGATCAACACTGACCGGATGGAGTTGATGGGCTTGGTCATTTCAAATGGGATTATTGCTCTTTCTGGTGCACTGATGGCCCAACAAGAAGGCTATGCGGATGCTTCACGTGGGATTGGTGTCATTGTTATTGGGCTTGCCAGCCTCATTATTGGAGAGGTGCTCTTTTCAAATGTCACTTTGACAGAGCGCTTGCTCAGTATTGCGATCGGATCGATCGCCTACCAATTTTTGATTTGGGCCGTGATTGCGCTTGGCATCAATACCAGCTATATTCGAATCTTCAGTGCCTTGATCTTGGCTATCTGCCTGATGATTCCAACCTTTAAGGGAAAAATCATGAAAGGAGCGAAACTCAGTAAATGACAGCAATTGTAGAATTAAAAAATGTAACCAAAGCCGTGAGCAATGGGATGAACGAAGAAAAAGTCATTCTGGATGATGTTTCCTTGGAAATTCGAGAGCATGATTTTATCACGATTTTGGGGGGCAATGGAGCGGGAAAATCAACCCTCTTTAATACCATTGCTGGGACGCTTCCGGTGAGTAGTGGGAAGATTTATATTTTGGGGGAAGATGTAACAAACTATTCTCCTGAAAAGAGAGCCAAGTACCTATCGCGGGTCTTTCAAGATCCTAAAATGGGGACAGCGCCTCGCATGACAGTAGCGGAAAACCTCTTGGTAGCGAAGTTTCGTGGAGAAAAACGTGGTTTGATTCCGCGTCACTTGGCCAGCTATAAAGAAGAGTTTCAAACAGTCCTTGCTAAGATTGGTAATGGCTTAGAAAATCATATCGATACAGCCGTTGAGTTTCTATCAGGGGGGCAACGACAAGCCTTGAGTCTGTTGATGGCGACACTGAAACGTCCAGAACTCTTACTTTTAGATGAACACACTGCAGCCTTGGATCCCAAAACCAGTCAGGCGCTCATGACCTTAACCAATGAGTTTGTGAAACAAGATGCCCTCACAGCTCTTATGATCACCCACCATATGGAAGATGCTTTGAAATATGGAAATCGCTTGATTGTCATGAAAGACGGACACATCGTCCAAGACCTCAACCAAGAAGAAAAAGCCCAAATGACCATCGCAGACTACTATCAATTGTTTGAGAAAGAATAAGATACAAAGCCCGTAAAATGGGAGTAGGACAGAAGCGACATCACTTAGGTTGTTTGATGTAGAAGTAGTTTGTCTGCATGCTAGAGAGTGGGACAGAAATCGGTAATTCGTTAGAATTCGATTTCGTCGTCCCACCTCCGCACAGTTGAGTAGGGCTGTAAAAGCTGATGAAATCAGCGTAGTAGAGCCCACTCAACCACTGCGTCTTGCTCGACAATCCAAAAATAATTGAGAGGCTAGGACTTTTGTCCCATCCTCTTTTCTTTTCCTTAAATCATCTATAAAATCGCATAAAAATTGGAACTAGTTTCAGCTGAAATCGCTTGCAATTACTCAGGTAGGTGAGTATAATATAGTTAGAAAGATAAAGAAGGGATTGATACCAATGCCTTATCGAGTTAAAATTTAGGTTACTTCGTTTTAGGCCTGTTTTGCTGATATCTGTTCATGCTCTTATCGTAAAAGAGCAGTCATGTCGTGTGTGTCGGATCGGTTGGACGGTCGGGCAAACCTGCTTAGTTTGTCCGGAGACATAAGAAAACGTGGAAATAGTAGGTAGAAGCTTTTTGTAAAGGTTTTCAAACTTCGATGCGTCCAGTCGAAAACTAATCATTTGGATTTAGGATAGCAAAGAAAACCTCTGGTATTTTACACAAATACTATTAAATGAAATCAACATCATAAACATTGTTTTGTTAGCCAAAAGGTTAATTGCACCAAGTCAGTGAAGCAGACCAGGCCTCTAGTCCCGTAAGACTGGAGGCCATTTTTATAAAATACTCAGGAGGAGGTGAGAGTATGGGATTGTCGTATGCGCAAGAATATAGTTGTCGGGACCATTTTCGGCAAAGAGCTTTTGAGCGCTTTGGCGTAGATGATCAGCACTTGAATAAGTGGATCAACCAACACCTCTCCTCCCTCTCTCCTTATGATAGTAATGTGGTTCAACCCGCCAACACAGAAGCCTATGTAGCCAGTGATGGCGTCATCTTTGTTTGCAATATCAAAAGTCGGGAGTTCATCACTTGCTTTAAGGCGGTTAATTACCAAGAATCTAAGGAAGAAGAGGAAGCCTATACGGACATTCACGAAAACAATGTCGCTTCCTTCAAAAAAGATGTGAACCACCTAGTCAATCGCTACCGACTCAAGGAAGCCAAAGAGCTGTTTGAAAACATTGGGGAGGACTTGGATGATTTTTATCGCCTGTCCCAAGCGGTAAAGAACGGCCAATTGAGCGAGCGAAATAGTAAGCGCCTAGAGGAATTGTTAGGCAAGTTTCATGTGATCAAGGCAGCTATGCGGATCATTGAAAATAAACGGGGAGATTACCATCTTTAGGGTCTTTTCCCCCTAAAAATAGGCGCCTAGAAGCCCTCTCATCTACTTCAGATGAGAGGACTTTTTTGCTGTGGAAAGCTTTTTGAAAAAAAGAGAAAAAAATTGTATAATAGAGTGGATATGCAAGTATTTGCAAAGCTGTAATTCGACTTGGGCGACCAAGGACCGTAAGTATTAAAATAATCACACTAAAGGAGACAACAGTGAGTAGTATTAAATTAGTCACTCTTGGCGGTGTTCGAGAAAATGGGAAAAATCTCTACGTTGCCGAAGTGAACGATTCGATTTTTGTCTTGGATGCAGGTTTGAAGTATCCAGAAAATGAGCAACTTGGGGTGGATGTCGTTATCCCCAACATGGATTATCTATTTGAAAACAAGGACCGCATTGCGGGTGTTTTCTTGACCCATGGTCACGCGGATGCCATTGGGGCCTTGCCTTATCTTTTGGCGGAAGCGAAAGTCCCTGTATTCGGGACAGAGTTGACCATTGAGTTGGCTAAACTCTTTGTCAAAAGCAATGACAGTGTGAAGAAATTCAACGACTTCCATGTCATCGATCAGAATTCTGAGATTGATTTTGGTGATGCCGTCGTATCTTTCTTTCAAACAACCCACTCCATCCCTGAAAGTATCGGGATTGTGATTGGCACTCCTGAGGGCAATATCGTCTACACAGGAGACTTTAAATTTGACCAAACTGCCAGCGAGTCATACGCGACAGACTTTGCTCGTCTAGCTGAGATTGGACGCGAAGGCGTGCTCGCTCTCTTGAGTGATTCGGCCAATGCGGATAGTAATATTCAAGTTGCCAGTGAGCAAGAAGTAGGCGATGCCATCTTAGATACGATTGCAGACTGGGATGGTCGTGTCATCGTAGCGGCGGTAGCCAGCAACCTCTCTCGGATCCAGCAGGTCTTTGATGCTGCGGCTGAGACTGGCCGTCGAGTGGTCTTGACAGGATTTGATGTGGAAAACATCGTCCGCACAGCTATTCGCTTGAACAAATTGTCTCTTGCCAACGAAAAACTCTTGATCAAGCCAAAAGAAATGAGCCGTTTTGAGGATCATGAATTGATCATTTTGGAAACAGGCCGGATGGGTGAGCCGATCAACGGTTTGCGCAAGATGTCGATTGGCCGTCACCGCTATGTGGAAATCAAAGATGGGGACTTGGTCTACATCGTCACAACACCATCGATTGCCAAAGAAGCTGTGGTGGCTCGTGTGGAAAACATGGTCTACCAAGCAGGTGGGATTGTCAAATTGATCACATCAAGCTTGCGTGTATCTGGTCACGGAAACGCACGGGACTTGCAGTTGATGATCAACCTTCTTCGTCCTAAATACCTCTTCCCGATCCAAGGGGAATACCGCGAATTGGATGCCCATGCACGAGTAGCGATGGAAGTCGGTATCTTGCCTGAAAATATCTTTATTCCAAAACGTGGCACTGTGATGGAGTACGAAAAGGGGGACTTCGTCCCTGCCGGTAGCGTCTCAGCTGGAGATGTCATGATTGATGGGAATGCCATTGGTGATGTGGGCAATATCGTCCTTCGTGACCGTAAGGTCTTGTCAGAAGACGGGATCTTTATCGTGGCGCTCACGGTGAATCGCAAAGAGAAGAAAATTATTTCCAAAGCGCGCGTGCACACCCGTGGTTTTGTCTATGTCAAGAAGAGCCGGGATATTCTTCGTGAAAGTTGCGAATTGGTCAACCAAAGCGTTGAAGACTATTTGGGACAAGACAGCTTTGACTGGGGGGAATTGAAAGGTTTGGTACGCGACAACTTGTCTAAGTTCTTATTTGAACAAACCAAACGTCGTCCAGCCATCCTACCAGTTGTGATGGAAGTGAAATAATAGAAGAAATGGAAACGCTTGGCGGCCGAAGGCTTGCCGAGTGTTTTTAACAGTAGAAAGAGGAAATCAAATGGCAGTTATGCAGATTGAGTATTATTCAGAAGCCTTGAAGATGGAGTGGGGCGTGTCCGTCCTTTATCCCGATGCATCGCGCGTAGAAGATCCAGCAGATACGGATATTCCAGTTCTCTATCTCTTACACGGGATGAATGGCAACCACCATTCCTGGTTGAAGCGGACCAATGTGGAGCGCATTTTGCGCAATACCAATCTGATCGTGGTCCTGCCTAATACTAATAATGGCTTTTACACAGATACCCAGTATGGCTACAACTATTACACAGCTATTGCGGAGGAATTGCCAGAGACTCTTTCTCGCTTCTTCCCTAATATGACCAAGAAACGGGAGAAGACCTTTATTGCGGGTCTATCTATGGGCGGCTATGGATCGATGCTCTTGGCTCTCAAGACAAATCGTTTCTCCCATGCGGCTAGTTTTTCCGGTGCTCTGAGTTTCCACGATCGGGACTTTGAAAACAATGACTTAGAGCAACCAGCTTTTTGGAAGGGGATCTTTGGAGAGATTGAGGATTGGACGACCAGTCCCTATTCGCTAGAGACTGCTGCCAAGAAGTTTTCAGATAAGAAGACCAAGCTCTGGATCTGGTGTGGGGAGCAGGATTTCCTCTATGAGGCCAATAATTTTGAAGTCAAGGAACTAGAAAAGTTAGGTTTGGATGTCACCTATACCCACAGCCCGGGCAAGCACGAATGGTTCTACTGGGAACGTGAGTTGGAGCACTTTTTACAAACCCTACCAATCGACTTTGAATTGGAAGAACGGTTAAGCTAAGATACCAATAGATTGGATATCAGTCAGAGCATTTGTTCTGGCTTTTTTCCTATACATAGGAAGAAAGGCTAGAAAGGTCACTTATTCATTTCAGTCCTGCTTTCTTTGTGGTATAATAGGAACGATTGAAAAATGAGCTAGAAATAGCGAACAAGATAAGAGGAGAGAAATATGGCAAAAGATATTCGTGTGCGTTATGCACCAAGTCCAACAGGGCTACTACACATCGGAAATGCTCGTACAGCATTGTTTAACTACTTGTATGCGCGTCACCATGGTGGAACCTTTATCATCCGTATCGAGGATACGGACCGCAAACGTCACGTCGAAGACGGCGAACGTTCACAGCTTGAAAACCTTCGTTGGTTGGGCATGGACTGGGATGAAAGCCCAGAGACGCATGAAAACTACCGCCAGTCTGAACGTTTGGAACTCTATCAAAAATACATTGACCAACTCTTGGCTGAAGGAAAAGCCTACAAATCTTATGTTACAGAAGAAGAGTTGGCAGCAGAACGTGAACGCCAAGAAGCAGCAGGTGAAACACCTCGCTATATCAATGAATACCTCGGCATGAGCGAAGAAGAAAAAGCTGCTTATATTGCAGAACGTGAAGCAGCGGGTGTGATTCCAACTGTTCGTCTGGCGGTGAATGAGTCTGGTATCTACAAATGGCATGACATGGTCAAAGGCGATATCGAGTTTGAAGGTGGCAATATCGGTGGGGACTGGGTCATCCAAAAGAAAGATGGCTATCCAACTTATAACTTTGCCGTTGTGATCGATGACCACGATATGCAAATCTCTCACGTGATCCGTGGAGATGACCACATCGCCAACACTCCAAAACAACTCATGGTCTATGAAGCGCTTGGATGGGAAGCGCCTGAGTTTGGTCACATGACCTTGATCATCAACTCTGAAACTGGTAAGAAGTTGTCTAAACGGGATACCAATACCCTTCAGTTTATCGAAGATTACCGGAAGAAAGGGTACCTTCCAGAAGCAGTCTTTAACTTTATCGCTCTTCTTGGTTGGAACCCTGGTGGGGAAGACGAAATCTTCTCTCGCGACGAACTTATCCAGCTCTTTGATGAACATCGTCTCAGCAAGTCCCCAGCGGCCTTCGACCAAAAGAAAATGGACTGGATGAGCAATGAGTATATCAAGAATGCGGATCTTGCGACTATCTTTGAAATGGCCAAGCCATTCCTCGAAGAAGCAGGACGTTTGACAGACAAGGCTGAGAAATTGGTGGAACTCTACAAACCACAAATGAAGTCAGTGGACGAAATCGTTCCATTGACAGACCTCTTCTTCTCAGACTTCCCAGAATTGACAGAAGCAGAGAAAGAAGTCATGGCTGGTGAAACCGTGCCAACTGTACTTGAAGCCTTTAAAGCGAAACTCGAAGCCATGTCAGACGATGAGTTTGTGGCAGAAAATATCTTCCCACAAATCAAAGCGGTTCAAAAAGAAACTGGGATCAAAGGGAAGAATCTCTTTATGCCAATCCGTATCGCCGTTTCAGGTGAAATGCATGGTCCTGAATTGCCAGATACCATCTACTTACTTGGACGCGAAAAATCCATCCAACACATTGAAAACATGTTGGAAAAAATCAGATAATTATCAGAAAAGTCCCTATTAAATGGGGCTTTTTGTTTTACCTCTAAAGTAAAAGTATTATAGGATTTTTTCAAAAAATTGCCCCGGTTTGACAAATTGATCCTACTGAAAACGATTTTATTACTATCTAAAACAAAAATTATAAAAAAATAGCAATAATTAAGGATAATTGCTTCCAAAAATCGACAGATTAGTCTATAATGTTAGGGAAATAAAAAATGTAATAAGGAGACAGAAATGTTTTTTAAACGTTCGAACGGTGAATTCCGTGAAACAGATCGTGTGACTCGTTTCAAATTGATCAAGTCAGGTAAAAACTGGTTGCGTGCAGCGACTTCCAACTTTGGTCTTTTGAAAGTCATTCGTGGTCAAGTTGAAGAGACGGTTGTAGCTGAAGTGCGTGAGGACGCAGTATCAGTGAAAGAAATGACAAGCCGAGGCTTGCTCAAGGGGATCGTAGCAGCAGGGGCTGTTCTTGGTGCAGCTACAGTAGCGAACACTGCAAAAGCTGATGAAACTGGATCAGACGTTGCGACTGCATCTGAGCTTTCAAGCGAAGCTCTTGTAGAGCAAGGAAGTACAGTACTTGGTACAACTTCAACAACTGAATCTCAATCTGAATCAACTACTGAGTCAACTACAGAATCAGCTAGCGCTTCTGCATCTGCAAGTGCTTCAACCTCTACAAGCGTATCTGTATCTCACTCAGCTTCATTGAGCGAACAAGGTTCTGCAGAACTTTCAGCAGCTTCAAGCGAATCAACTGTAGCCGCTGGCTCTGAAGCAAGTGTAGAAAGCACTACAACTGTAGCGAAAGCTGAAGACAAAGTTGTTTTGGAACAAAACACTTCAGAAGCAGCATTGTTGAACAAGATCGCAGGAGACTACTCAGCAACTGTTTCAGCTCCAGAAAAGAAAGCAGCACTTGAAGCTGCCATCGCTAAAGTTCAAACAGAATTGACAGCAAGCAACAGCTTGATCAACGCTAATGCTTCAGCTCAATCATACGCAGACCAACGCGAACGTTTGAGCAAGTCAGTAGATGACATGATGGCAACCTTGACTGCAGCAGGATTTACTGGAAACACAACAGTAAACGGTGCTCCAGCAATTTCAGCTCAGTTGGCACCAATCTCAACATCTACTTCTGGTAGTGTAGCTACTAAGCCGGTTATCTCAAATGCAAATGGTGCAACGATTGAAGATGCAGCCTTCAATGAAGCTGGTTATGCTTTGGATCCAAACACAGATCGTTTCACTTTCGGTGTATGGCAATTCCTTAAAACAAACCACGCTACTGGTGCTAAAACAAACTTTGATTACTACGCTACACTTTCAGTGGACCGTTCAGCAATCACAGGTAGCCTTTCAGCTAACCCAGATGTTTACTTGCGTATCGTTAAGAAGTCTGATGGTACAGAAGCTTACACTCGTACTATTCATGCTGGAGAAAGCAATATCTCACTTCCAAGCTACATCACCAACAACAACTCTGATGTAACCAACACTTTGACATACGCACCTGCTAACGGAACTAATCCAGGTAACGTAACCTTCTCATTGGTAAATGCGAACCTTGAGTATGAAACACTTCAAATCCGTGATACCAACTACCCAGGTAACCAAGGTGAAGACAAACAAAACGTTCAAACTTCTGTTCCTTATGCGAAAGCTGATCAAACAACTTACTATAAAGTCGTTGACAGTAGCAAGTACACAGAAGGTCAAACATACAAACCAACTGGAAATGAAACAGTTCTTGCAAGCTATACTCAAACCGGTCTTGCAGGGCAACAATTCACAGCTTCAGGAAATCGTAATATTGAGGGGTACAAACAAGTTCCAGCAACAACAGACGCAACTCAAAAAACATCTGGTATCCTTGGTAAGGGTGTTGTCGGTCAAAAACTGGTCGAACTTCAAGGTGGAGCAAACCACTACTACGTAAAACGTATCTCTGAAATCGTTGATACTGATGGCTCAACTGTAACGAAATTCTACGCTCTTGATCCATCTCAGGTTAACAACTTTGCGACATCAGATATTGGTACTGAAGATGTATCGAAGTACACACTCATCTATACAAGTAAAGTTAACAAAGCTGCTGAAGAGTGGAAAGCTGATGAGACAAAAGTTACAAAAGTAAACAGCAAAAATGGTGACTACTATATTGAAGTCAACGAAACAGCTGGAAGTAAATCACTCATTATCACTGGTTGGCAGTCTGCTACTGAGACAGATACTTATAAACAAATGGACGGAACTCTACATACTTATCCACGTCCATTCAAAGGTGCTCCAAGCACATCATTGACACCTGCCGGAGCTGGTAATAACAGTTACAATGTCATTGCTGGTAAAGTTCCAGAAATCCAAGCAGAAGGATCTGTTGCGAATGACCCAACAGCACCAAATGGTAAAGTATACTCTACTTTGAAGGGTTATTCATCATTCTCTAATAACTACTCAATTACATCAGCGGTTAAACCTTCAACTGATGTGAACTATTACTTTGTTAAGTCAGATGAAAAAGGAAGTGTTTACGTTCACTATAAAGATACTGAAGGAACAACTATTAAAGCTTCAGTAACAGATGAAGATAAACAACCTATCAACAAAGCATATGACACAGTAGTAGATAACCGTCCAGATACAATTGAGTACAACGGTAAAACTTATGAGTTGGTACCAGCAGGTACATATACTGTTGGTCAAGTCGACTCAGATGGTCACCTTACAACTTCAGATGATGTTAAAGGTTCAGTTGCTAAAGAAGATAAAAATGTAACGTATATCTATAAAGTGAAAGAAACACCAAAAGAAGGTGAAGTTGTTATCACTTATGTAGATACGAAAGGTAACGAAATCCAAAAATCTCGTCAAGATACACCTAAATCTCCATATGATACACCATATGATACAACTGAAAAAGGTGAAAAACCAAATATCATCAAGACCACTGATGGTAAGACATATAAGATTGTACCTAAAGGTGATTACCCAGTAGGAGATGTTGATGAAAACGGTCATTTGAAGTCTTCAGACCCTATTACTGGTAAAGTTGACAAACCAAAATCAACCATTACTTACGTTTATGAAGAAGTTGGAAGTGTCTTTGTTCATTATAAAGATATTAACGGAAATACGATCATGGGATCTGTTATTGATGAGCAAGATCAACCACTTGATAAGGATTATGATACTGTAGTAGATAATCGTCCTAAAGAAATTAAATTTGAAGGTAAAACTTACGAACTTGTAGAAGCTGGTAATTACCCAGTAGGTCAAGTTGACAGCCAAGGTCACTGGACAGGTGATGATGATACGACTGGTAAAGTGGCTTCAGGTGAGAAGAATGTTACTTATATCTATAAGTTGAAAGACGAATCTCAATCAGATTCAGGTTCAAATTCAGCATCAGAATCAGCTTCACAATCATTATCAGAAGTTGTATCTAACTCACAGTCTGTATCAGAACAAGCTTCTACATCATTGTCTGAATCAGTACAGGAATCAGCATCGGTATCAGCATCTGAGTCATCGTCGTTGAGCACGTCGGCGCAAGAATCAGCAAGCCAATCAGCATCAGAATCAGCGTCAGTATCGGCATCTGAGTCAGCATCGTTGAGCACATCAGCGCAAGAGTCAGCAAGCGTATCAGCAAGCCAATCAGCGTCATTGAGTACATCGGCTTCAGCATCAGCATCTACTT
>ERZ809296.1316-NODE-1316-length-30013-cov-4.612524_pt1 | contig 30013 bp, 37 predicted proteins | sample MGYA00520511_ERZ809296 | MGnify/ENA primary metagenome ERZ809296 (study PRJEB31576, sample SAMEA3212662) | Homo sapiens | biome: human-gut; feature: human gut; material: fecal | place: Sweden | collected 2012 ...
TGGACGGTTTTGATCGGCTTCTTCGCGATGAAGAAGGAATGCAAGTAAGACGCGGAAAATGTCAGCTGTCCTTGGGGCGGCTTCACGTATGCTTGGTTTTATCCACAAGGTTGCGTATATGCTGCTTATGGTAGATTACGGTGGCTATGCTGATAGAGAACGATTGAAAGGAACAGATTCAACAACTGATCATGTCGTGATGCATATTGCCGAAGTGTCATCAAACTATAATTGCAGACTGGAATGCTTTCTGACGGATGAACACCTTGTTATTCTGTCGATGATAGGTGGAGTTAACGAAGCGACATTGTAGCAGGAAGCTGCCGTTTGATCTTGCACCCGGCCAGTAGCCGGGGAATCTGCTAAACCTGAAAAAAAGAAAACGCCCCTTGCACCCACTCGCGAGAGTAGGACAAGGGGCGTTTTCACCCGGCAGAGTGCGAAAAGCCTGATGGGACAAGGCTTTTCAATGCATGAAAAAACGCTAACCTTGGTATCAAGATTAGCGTTCCATTCTGGCAGGGCAATACATTCAATATCCGAACACTTTGAAATGCTGATTTTTGAGGAAGAATGATTATTCTTCGTTATGTTATAGAAAATCGTGAGTTTTTGTTTCTCCGGTCCATCGTCGTAAACATCGACGCGGCGAACAAGTGCGTTGATAATACGTTCTTGATATTTCGGATCGTGGATATCTCCGGCAAGGAACGATTCAAGCCAAAAACTGATCTGTTCGGCGGTGATCTCCGGTTTACGAAGCTGCTCACGCGCGATTTGAGCTTCAAGTTCGCTCTTTTGCGATTCAAGCTCTGCCATACGCTCACGGGTTGTTGAGGAGATTATACCGGCCTCAATCGCCTTGAGCAGATTTCGCAGACTCTTGTCCGTTTCGGCAAGCTGGGCTTTCAAAGCCTGGACCAATGATTCATCGGAAGCGTCGGCCTTGAGCGCCGCAGCGCAGTTTTCAGAAATTTCCTTGATTACTTCGGGACGCAATACATTTTTGACGGTCTGTCTGACCACGTTTTCCTCAAGCCAATCTTTCGGTTCGGTTTTTTTGTCACATGTGCCCTTCCGATTCTTCCGGCAAGAGCATTTATAATAGCGATACGTCGCGCCGCCTTTTCCGGTTCCGGATTCGCCGATCATAGGCGATCCGCAATGTCCGCAGTAAACCTTTGTCGTCAGCAGATAGGGGATATCGGCTTTGTTATGAGCTTTTGCCGAAGCAACAACGCCGAGCCTTGCTTGTACATCATTAAAGAGCTGCACGTCAACAATGGCGGGAATGCCGTTTGGAACGGTGATCCCGGAAGCGTGGTATTCACCGATGTATTTCCGATTCCGCAAAATGCCTTGAATGCTTCCAAGGCGGAAACGATTTCCCTTCACGGTTTTATATCCTTTCTCGTTCAACGTGCAGACGATTGATTTGATCGACTGTCCGGAAGCGTACAGTTCAAAAATCATTCGCACGCAGGCCGCGCCGATTGGCTCTAGGACGAAGCGTTGATGTTCGTCGATCAAATATCCAAGAGGGACGCAGCCGCCGTTCCAGAGGCATTTCCGCGCGTTTTCCTGCAAGCCGCGCTTTGCGTTGCGTGCAAGATTCGCGGAGTAGTATTGTGCAAATCCTTCGAGCAGCGATTCGAGGATGATTCCCTCCGGCGTATCTGGAATAGATTGATCGGAGTAATACAGGGAAACGCCGTTCTTTTTGAGGCGTGTTTTATATACGGCTGTATCATACTTGTCCCGGCTGAAACGGTCGAGATTCCACATAATCAGCGCTTCAAACCGATGATGATCGCTATCCTGTATCATGCGCTGAAACTCTGGGCGGTTGTCGGCGTGCAGGCCAGATAAGCCGCGATCCGCGTATATCTCAATCACAGTCATGCCGTGCTCTTTGGCGAAGCGCTGACAGGCGCGAACCTGTCCTTCGATGGATTCCTCGCGCTGATTATGGCTCGAAAAACGGGCGTATATGGCCGCTTTCATGCAATCACCTACTCATTAAATATTTTATATTGCAAATGCAAAATGAGCGCATTTCAGCTATTTTGAATGTGAGATTGCGCTATTATTCGTCGAGCTTATGGCCGCAATATGGACAATAGTTCTTTTTGTCGGGTTCTTCTTTATCTTTTCCGATCAAAGACGTGAATCCGGCGGAAATAATGCCCGTCGGAATGGCGATAATTCCGATGCCGACAAGGCTTATAATGGCTGCAAAGAATTTCCCTGCTGCTGTAATCGGGTATACGTCTCCATAGCCGACCGTTGTTAATGTGCAGATGGCCCACCAGAGGGAGGAAATGATATCCGGAAACTGTTCGGGTTGAACAGGGTTTTCGACCGTATACATGATTATTGATGAGAACAGCATAACGAAGAAACAAATCACAATGGACATAATCAGTTGTGAAGCAGAATTTGAAATAACCTTTACAATGATGTGTAGCGCATCAACATAACGCCCTAATTTGAAAACACGAAGAACCCTTGCTATTCTCAAAAGCCGGAACATGCGCAAAAAGCGCATATCAGCAGATATAAAAGGAAGGAAGAACGGAAGGATAGAAACCAGATCAATAACGGCCATAATTGAAGTTATATACTTCAATTTCGGATGCTTGCTATCTGGATAAAGGTAATCGGCTGTCCATATCCGAAGGGCATATTCGATTGAAAAAGCTATAACGGAGAAGGTTTCAAACGCAGAAAACAACGAAGAATATTTGCTTGCGATATCCTGAAATGATTCAAGAATGATTGAAAGCACGCTGAGACTAATCAGCGCCATAATAAAGCCGTCGAATATCTTGCTCGCGGTATCGCCCTCATCGGCCTTACTTATAATTTCAAATACGCGCTTTTTGATATTTATCTTCATCGTTGTATGCCATTCTTTCGCTTTAATATTTAATGCGGCTTGTATCCATATATTATAGCTTGATATTCACATGGAATTGATACAAAATAAGGTGTTCATGCGCATGGACATGTTGGCGACAGGCAAAGGACAAAAGAAAGGGTGTCGTCCATGCGGAAAAAAGAATATGTAGACATACCCGAAAGAACCGACATAAAAGCATTTCTTTATATCGACCGACCGGGAACGATTTACATAAACCTTTCAAGCGCGCCGAAAGGCATTGTGAAACTCATCCCTAAACGACCCCAACCGAATAACGACCGACAAGGCCGAAACGCCTGACGCTGACCAGAAGCTCGTGCAATCACGCACGGGCTTTTGTTTTGTTTTGAGCTTCTTTTTCCCTGTCCAGCTGCTCGGCGGATCGGTTGAGCAGCTCGTCGTCGTCATGGCCGAGGGCGGAGGAGAAGCGCCGCGCAAGCCCGGCAACGACTTCACGCTCGGCGGGCGGCATGGAGATGATTGTTTCGATCATTGCGCGCGCGGTGTCGTTGAGGTTGTAGGCCACGCAGAGCTGGGAAAGTAGGGAAGAATCGGAAGGAGAAACAGAATCGGAGGCGCGGGAGTTATTTGTCAGTCCGAGCAAGTAATCGGCAGATGTATTAAAAACAGAACAGAGATCGCTGATGCCCTTTAAGGTGGGTTCGCGCGCTTGCGTTTCCCATCCGCCGATGGTGCTTTGTGAAACGTGCAAGGATTTTGCGAGACTTAATTGAGTATAGCCGTCTCGTTCGCGTAGACCTTTGACGCGAAGAGAAAAATTACGTTTAGTGTTATCACTCGACATTTAGAAATACACCTCCGCCTATATAATCTCATTTTGAGATTGAATAAGCAATAGAAAACAAAAAATAATCCTAAATAGTGTTGACAAAATCCTAAAATGAGATTATCATACTACTAAAGAGGATTGCAAGAGGTGAGAAAATGAACGAAAATCCTATAAAGTGGTTAAAGAGAATACGCGAGCAAAAACATCTCTCGACATATGAGGTGGCAAGACTTTCGGGCGTATCGCAAAGCCACTATGCGATGATTGAAAATGGATGGCGTGGAGCATCCCCGAAAACCGCAAAGAAGATCGCGGCGGTACTGGGTTTTGACTGGACGCTGTTCTTTGAGGACGAAAAGAAAGACCCGGCATAAAGGGGGAAAACGAGATGCGAAGGACTCCAATTCATGTAACGTATGAGTTTGTCGGCGATCCAAGACCGGATGCGGCAAAAATCGACGAGCTGGCGCGGATGATCGTTCGAGACTTCAAACAAGATATCCTCGATTTTTATGCCGATCCGAAAAATCAGGCAGCTTTTGAGGCATGGAAAGCCAAGAAAGCAGCAGCGGAGGCAGCTCAATCTCAATGTTGAGGTTTTGCAGGCCGCCGGATCGCCGACGGCCAACAAAGCCCCAAAGGGGAAAAAAATGGAGTGTGTCAAGTTATGACGATTGATGAATTTTCTAAATTGACCGGATTTTATCCGACGGTTTCCATGTATGAGACGATCGAAAAGGCATACATGGAAAGCAAAATGGACAAGAAAAAATTCTGCGAAGCCTATAAAAATAATCTGGATGGCATGGCAGAGGCGATTTCGTATTGGGCGATTGTGGCGCAGACCGCCAAAGAGAATGAATTGATTCGGGAGAAAAAGGAACTTGTTGAACGGATCAAACAGCTTGAAAAAGAGGTATCTGTTCTTGAAAAGAAGATTGAGCGCGAAGAAGAATGGGCTGATTATGAGGACGGGAACAACGTCAAGCAAGCAGATTATGAGGAACTCGCGAAGCACTCACAGGTGATTTCGGACGAAGAAGCGGCAAAATTGATTGCCGATGATTTCGGTTTCGCCATGAATCGAATCGAGATTCGTCATTCGGTTGACGCTTTGCAGATCAACCGTCACAGGATGACAAGGACTGTCGGAAAGATTGAACGTCCTCCTCGTTATTTTGCATCGGATTGGAATTATATTCGGTTCGATGTTTCTCCGCTTGCTTACGAGGTATGCAATGGAGAACTCCGGCGCTTCTGGTCTTGAGTTTTTTCGAGCATCCGGCAATCTGGATGCTCCATAAAGCCCCAAGATGGAAAGAAGGTGAACAAATGAGAACCAAAAAGAAAAGCGCGGCGGCAAAGGTTCAGCTCGGCAGCACGAGCGGAGAGGTGAAGTTCAAAGAACTCGCTCTGATTCCGACGTTTCTGCACGAACGGTTTATTGATTTCGAGATCAGGCGGCAGCTCTTTTTCGCCGGATATGATGCGGATTTCGCGCGCATCAGGAAAGAGCGCATTCCGGACGGCGTGAAATGGCAGCTTGAGGAGCCTTGATCGGCTCCACTATGCCGAGACCGTAAGGGGACGGTCGGGAAGCCTCGATGAATAACGCCTCCATTTTGTGAATCACTCCTTTAGCTTCAAGTTGTGCTGCATACAAGTGTAACCCCTTTACACGAAAAGTCATAATCGTTCATTGATTGGATTCGAGGCAATAAACCCGATCGGGCCGGTTCGACTCCGGCTCTCGGTTCTATCGTCGCGGAAGGTTCGAGGCGGGCTTACACCCTGCTTTCGCGGTTCAATTCCGCGCGCGGCGGCAGTGGATTTCCGTTCTCCCGGCTGGGCATGTCCGGGAGAATGTACGCAGAGCATGGAGAACAGGCGAGTTCGAGCCTCGCCCTCTGCACAAAACAGAAAGGAGGAAACACAGGTGAAAAACATCCGGTCGCTGGATGACCTCATGGATGGCGCGGCATTGCAGCGGTTCAACAAATGCCTCCGCGAAGTGCTGGCGAACATCTTTGACCCGAACACCGACGCGAAGAAAACGCGCAAGATCACGTTGACGCTCACGATCAAGCCGGACAAGTCGCGGGATACCGCAAAGTTCTATCTGGATTGCCGTTCGTCGCTGGCCCCGATCGAGCCGCGCGAGGCGAATATCTTTCTTTCGCGCGATGATCGCGGCAATGTCTCCGCGCAGGAAGTCGGGAACCAGATTCCCGGTCAGGTCGAAATGGATGACGATGTGATCCAGCAGGAAGAACAGGACAAGGTGACGCCGCTTGTGTTTGGCAGCGGAAAGAGGTAAATCATGGAAGAAAAAAACGTGCGCGCGTCCGAGAGTGGCGAACTCAAGACGCTTGAAGTTGCATCGCCTGAAATCCCCATGACGAAAGGTGCGATGCGCTATCTCGTCGAGCTGGGCAAGCAAACGAAAGATTTCGAGGTTGTCGAGATCGGCGGTCGTATCTTTACCAACACGGGCACAGACGGCACGCTCGAAGAAATTACCCCGTTTGAGACGGAATGTCCGCCGTCATTTGAAACGGCGACGCTTGACGGTCTTGTGACGTGGCTCCATGCCGACGTTGACAAGCTCTTTGGGCGGTTTGATAGGCTGTATGTTCGGGTTGTGGATCAAAACAATGTCGAGGTTCTCACTCCGTCATATGGCCGCTTGCTCGGTCGCTCGCGTGTGGCAAAATGCGCTGCATATACGCCGAGGCACAAATTCGGGCAGCAGATGACGCAGGAAGATTTCCTGATCTACTTGCAGACCTGCTTTGACCCGACGGAAGATTTCGACGTTGTGGCGAAATTGGTCGGCACAATCAAGATGGAGAACGCCGTGGAAAACGCGGACGACGGCATTTCGCAGCGCGTGACGGTCAAGGATGGCGTTTCCGGTCTGGTCAACGCGACGATTAACAATCCGTTCCGCCTCAAGCCGAAGCGGACATTCTCCGAGGTCGAACAGCCGGTTTCGCCGTTTACCCTCCGCGTCAGCAAGGCGCAGGACGGCAAGCCGCGAATCGCGCTCTATGAGAACGATGAATCCCTTTGGAGACGCGAAAGCGTTCAGAGTATCGGCGAATGGCTGACGGAACAGCTCGACGGCCTGCCGGTCGTGGTGATCGCCTGACAACAACGCCGGGGCTTGACTCCGGCGCATACCGGGGCGGGTGCGGCGCGGGCTGCACAATTCGCGCTCCGGGTTCAACTCCCGGCCCGGTTCCATTTCAAAATCAAAAGAGAAAGGACAGATATTTGTGCAAGAAGGATTTACGATTCAGTTAAGAGAGCCGCAGCAGGAACGGCAGCTTGTCCCGCTCGCAACGCTGGCTTACGCGATCGCCCAAGAGTCGCTTGAAGTCAACCGCCACGCGGCGAGCATCGGACGGCTTTTGATTCAAGCCAAAGAGCAGCTTCCGGACGATAAGGGGTTCATGGAGTGGGTGCAGGAGAATTGTCGCTTCTCTCACTCGACAGCCCTTAACCTGATGAAGTTCGCGCGCGGCGTCGAGGAAACTCCGGCGCTTCAAGGACATTCGCAGAGCTTTGTTCTTGAGGTGCTCAAGCTCCCGGCGGCGGAACGCGAGCAATTCGCGCAGGAACACGAGGGCGACAGCGTTCGCAAAATCCGCGAGCTGATCGCAGAACGCGACAAAGCCCGTCAGGATGCCGATCGCGCGGAAAAAGCGCGGTTACGCATTGAAGAAGGATTTCAGGAAGCGGCAAAAAAACTCGACGAGGTGGCAGGCCAACGTGATTTCTTCAAACAGCAGTATGAAGCCGTTTCCGATCAGCCGCCGGAAACGATCGAGGTTGAAGTTCCGGTCGAAGTGGTGCCGGAGGATTACGACGAGCTGAAACGACGCGCAGCGGATGCAGAGAGCCGCGAGGACGAGCTTTTGCGTCAGGTCAAAGACGCTCAGGCGCGCGCCGACGATGCCGAGAATCGGGCGCAGGATGCGGAGGAAGAAGCCGAGAAGCAGGAGCAGCTCCGCCGTCAGGCACAAAGCGAATTGCGGAAGCTCCGGGACGCTGACGGCGATCCGGATGCCGACGGCGATTCTCCGTTTTCCTCAAAGCACGTCGGCGAGGCTGTTCAAGGCTTGATCTCACAGCTCGGCACACTCCCGCACATGGGCGCGCTTTTCCGCTCCGTTCCGAAAGCCGAGATCGACGAGATCACGAGATGGCTCAACGTGGCGATCGAGTGGGCGGAAAACAGCAAAAGGGCGATCAATTCGATTCAAGGTTTCATCGACGACGACTCGGATTATTCCGTGAAATAAGGGAGGCGTCGGAAATGGATGAAAACATGCAGCTCATCGCCAAGGATGAAAAGGCAATGGCGGAATTTGTGAGCGCGGTTGCACAGAACAAGGCGCTCGGCGAGGAACTCCGTCAATGCGTAACGCAGTTTGCAAATCTGCTCGTTGCGATGCAGGCGCAGATGAACGCGATGCAGCGCGATTTGCAATCCAAGGTGACAATCTCGACGGCACAGGCGAAAGCGGTTCAGGATGCCGTCAAGGGACGCTCTGAGGCGATTTGCAGCGCGAAGGGCTTATCTTACGAGCGAAGCGGAAAAGCGCTCAGAGCGGCGATTTACCGCGATTTCTGCAAGGAATTTGCGGTTGCATCGCGGCATGATCTACCCGCGAACAAATTCCGTTCGGCGGTCGAGTTCGTCGAAGAATGGTCGAGTTTGTCGCTTGTCCGCCGCCTCAGAGAGAAAGAGAAGGAAAGCGATGCTGAAAAAGGGAACGCCGGTCGTTGCCGGTGATCTCGAACTATGCGATTTGTACAACGGTATTCTCACCGAGGATTGGGACGAACGGACAGGGTTCAAGCCGCTCGTCACGATCCAGACGGTTATCAAATACCCGATCCAGACGGCTATCCTCTGGCCTGAGAACGCAAACGATAACGCGCCGCTCAGGGAGGGGAAAAGCTATCGACTCTCCATTGTTTCGGTACGCGCAACGGCGGAAACGCCGGAAAATTACGCGGATTCACTCCGGCGGGCGTGGCTGCTCGCCTATCAACATGCAAAGCAGCACGGGCGCGAGGACTGCATGGCGATCCTCGCGCGGCATGCTCAAGGAATATATGATCGGAGGCGCTCAACCGCCGATCATTAAGGGGATATTCAGATGGTTATCAATTATGTGCGCGAGCGTGAAGCATTTTATGACTGGCTCAGCTTCAACACACTCAGCCCGACGGCTCAAAGTTTGTGGAATGCGCTTTTCACGATCTACAATCAAAAGGGCTGGCCGGAAGGGTTTGTGAAAGTGCCGGACATGGTGATTCGCTCCTATATGCACGTTTCCCACGATGCGCTCCTCGATGCGAGGACGCAGCTCAAGAACAAAGGACTCCTTGATTTCACCAAGGGTGAGCGCCGCGCCTCAGCGGCAGCGTATAAACTCATTTTTTTTACCATTGGCGCGGAAGTTTGCGCGGAAAAAGCGGACAAAGTAGCGGACAATCCAGCGGGTAAACAAGCGGACAAAGTAGCGGATAAAGCATCGGGCAATCCAGCGGGTAAACCAGCGGACACTCATAAACTAAACGTAAACGTAAACCAAAACCCAAACGTAAACCAAACCAAAGGAGGACGGGGGGCGCGCGCGTACACGGGCGCAAAGACGGGGTTCCTCGATCCGGATGACGACGAGGGTTTTGAAATGCCAACGTTTCTGGGAGGCGAGGCACTTTGACGAAGAAAGAAACGAATCAGCTCATGGGGCTTGTGGAGGTCAACTGGCCGAACGCCTTCAAAGGGCTGACGGGCAACGAAAAAAAACTGGCCTTTTCCTCGTGGTATCTGGCGCTCCAAGATATCCCGGCGAAGGTGGCGGCGCTGGCCGTCGTGAAGCTCGTCGCGACGAGCAAATTCACGCCGACGCCTGCCGATATCCGCGAGAAGGTGGCGGATGTTGCGAGAGAGGCAAGGGCGCTTTCGGCGAGCGAGCTTGCTCGTGTTCGGTTTGACGACGAGGACGAAGTGGACGCACGAACGCTATTCGCCTTGCAGCAGCTCAACAGCGTTTGCTCTGCTATGAGCCTGCACAATGGGCCGAGTCTGAAAACCCTGCTATCATCCGGCAACGACGACGAGCCGTTGTTGCGGCTTGAAACACCGCTATAACAGCGAAAGAGGGTGACTCCATGATTCCCATCGAGAAAAGCATATATCGCTCGATCGAGTGGCATTTGCACAATGTCGCTGAAATGCGGCAAGCTCAGGCGATGCACCGCGACGACGTGTTCAACGCCGGAGGCGGCGAGATGGATTCCGGAACGCGGGGAAGGTCAAAGCATCCAGACCCGACGGCACTTAAGGCGATCTCACTCGTGGACAGTGCGGCGGCAAGGTGGCTTGACGTGATCGACAGCACGTTTCAATTTTTTGGCGATGCGCCGGAGGCGGAGTTCGCCTCGCTGTACTATGGGTGGGGGCGGACGCTCCGATCGGTGGCGCTCTCGATGGGCTGCACAGAACGGACGGCGCATTACTACCGGGACAATTTTGTTCTCCGGTGCGGTATGCTGGCGGCGGAAAAACGCCTGATCCGTCTTGATAAAATGCAGGAACGCGACGGATGAAATGCAACCTTGAAAGGGCGTGATTGCGTGAAGCTGGCACAGTATTATAACCTCATGGACAAAGCGAGCAGGGAACACAAAGTCGCCGGATTCATGCGGGAGTACAATACCCGGCTCTATGCGCAGGGCGTAAAGGATGGCTTTTTGCTGGCGTTGCCGATTACTGAGCGGAGGGCAGCGCTGATGGATCGCGAGGTGCTGCTCGATGCGGCGGGAAAGCCTCACGTCGTCTTTGACTGCATGGATGACGATCCGCTCGTTTTGAGATACGAAAACTCGATCCAGTGAAGGAGGAACACGGATGGAAGCAGAGAACTTGAAGAAGCTCACGGCGGATCAATGGCTGAACGTGTTGGGCGGTCTGATCGCGGTGGAACAGCTTCTCCCGGAAATGATACGCGACAGCAAGCAGCGCGAGGCACTGACGGCGGCACTCCGGATGGGAGAAGTCGCGGTCGGGTACATCTCGCAATTTTGCGCGGACGAGTGCGTCTTTAACGTTGTGGAAAAACCAAAGAATTGAGGCAGCAGGCGAACGGGAGTTTTTGCGATACAAAAAACTCGATTCAGCGACAAACTAAGATTGTAAGGCGGAAAATGAAAGTTCTTATAGCTTGCGAGGAGTCGCAGACAGTTTGCAAGGCTTTTCGCGAACGCGGACATGAAGCCTATTCTTGCGATGTGCAGGAGCCGTCGGGCGGTCATCCTGAATGGCACATCCTCGGCGATGCGCTGGAAGCCATTCGGGGGGGCGTCATCCGCACAATGGATGGACAGATGCACAATATAGGCAAGTGGGACATGCTGATCGCGCATCCGCCTTGCACTTATTTGTCAAATGCAGGGGCGCGGCACTTATGGAAAGGGCATGAATTGCAGGCTGATCGTGTGATGAAGGGGATTCAAGGCCGAGACCTGTTCATGCGCCTATGGTGGTGTGACATTCCGCACATTTGCATAGAAAATCCAGTGCCGAGCAAGGTATTTTGTCTGCCGCCGTATACGCAGATTATTCAGCCATATCAATTTGGACACCCGTATACGAAAAAAACGTGCCTTTGGCTAAAGAATTTGAAACTGCTTGTACCGACAAACGAGGTTAAACCGATTGCGACATGGTGTCCTTCCGGCTCGTATTCGGGCAAGCATGGAGAAAGGTACAGAGGAATGTTTACCACGGATAGAGCGAAGAACAGAGCAAAAACATTTTCAGGCGTCGCGCTGGCGATGTCGGAACAATGGGTAGCATAATATTGAGGCGACAGCGTGAACGAGAGTTTATTTTCGAGCGCGTCGGTGGAATGGGCGACGCCGTGGGAGTTTTTCAGGCAGCTTGACGCAGAGTGAGGCTCGTCAAGCCTCTTTTTTATTAGAAGGTTCTCCGCTTGAATCATCGCTCAAAACCGCGCATTTTCCGCTTTTTGGAGCAAAAGGAAAATCCGAAACGGAAGCGCCAAAAAGCAAGTAGAGACAAGGCTTTTAAGGAACGAAAGATTTTCACACAATTATAGATATGGGAAAAAAGAAGGAGGGAGAGCGGCGTGGAGTGTGTACAGCCGATCCGAGACGTTGAACAGGTGCATGAAATCGAGCGGCGGCTCTATGAACGGAAGGGACAGAGCGAAAAGAACTGGCGTCAATACATGCTTTTCGAGCTGGGCATTTATACCGGCTTGCGCATCTCAGACCTCGCGAGGCTCAAGGTATCCGACGTGCGCGGGCGCGAGGTGCTGACACTGAAAGAAACCAAGACGGGCAAACAAACGAACCTGCCGCTTTCGCGCAAGGTGCAGGGCGTGATCCGGCGCGAGCTGAAAGGTTATCCGGCGGATCAATATATCTTTCTTTCTCCGCATCGAACCAAGCCGACGGAACGGCACCCGGAAAGACGGCAGGGCAACGAGAAGCCGATCGACCGAAAGACAGCGTATAACTATGTCAATGAGATTTCGAGAGAGATCGGAATTGATTTCAAGATTGGATGTCATACGCTCCGAAAGACATTCGGCTATCACTTTTATAAAAAGACCGGCAAGATCGGTTTGCTGACAATCTGGTTCAACCATTCGTCCGAACAGGTGACAAAGCGCTATATCGGTATCGACCTCGACGAGATGGCGGGTTACGCGAAAAATTTTGAAATTTGAAAACATGATTCATATTGACGCCGCTTTTAAGGTGTGATAGGATTATGGCGTTGTGATAGATGATAACGCGCAAGCGCGGCTTTCCTGTTTCGGAAGGTCGCGCTTTTTCGTATTCACAAACGTTTGCGAATGGAGAGCGACGAGATGCGGCGGACGCTGGCGAAAGACCCTAGCCGAATGACCAAGAAAGAAATCTATAACGATCCTCGGTATCAGGCGGCGCGGCGCGCATGCTTGCGGCGGGCTGGCTTTATGTGCGAGGAGTGCAGACGGTACGGGCGCAAAACGACAGCGACGATGACGCATCACATCAAACCCGTTGAGGAATATCCAGAGCTGGCGTTCTCGGCGGCAAACCTCCGCGCATTATGCGCAGCGTGTCACAACAAGGAGCATCCGGAGAAAGGCGGCACTCGTGGCTATCGCAAATGATCCCCCCTAGGGTATACCACCATATCAGGCATAAAGGAGAACGGGGGAGTAAGGGATATTTCCAAGTGCGCGGGCATGGGGAAGTTTAAGCAAAAGTTTTTCGCGAGAGGAGGCGAGCGCATGGCGCAAAAATCGAAACATTATATCCGAGCCGAAACCGATATGAAGAACCTCGGCATTTACAAGCCTGAATTTGATTCCATGATTGCGGTTTATGCCCAACTCATGACGCAGCGCGACAAGCTGGAAAGCGAGTACAAGAAGGGCGGGTATCAATATCAGGTGAACACGTCGTCCGGCGTGAAGAAAGCGCCGATTGTGACGACGCTCGAAGCGCTCCGAAAGGATTGTCTCACCTATGCCGAGGCGCTCGGCCTGACGCCTCGCGGGCTTGCAAAGTTCGACGCCAAGGCTTTTGAAAAGCGCAAGGTTGGAGGGCTGGAACAAGCTCTCGGCATTTTGGAGGGCCTCGAATGATTGATCCTCGCAAAGAGTCCGCGCGCGTTGAAAAAGCCTATCAGCAATGGCAGTCGTTCCGGACTGCTTACGATTACGCGGCTGGGATTCTCTCCGGCGAAATCGTCGCCAACGCTGAACGCATCGAAGCCGCCGAGCGCTTTTTCCGCGATCTTCTCAATCCGGCGTATGATATCCGGATGAAGCCGCCGGAGTTCGTGATCCGAATCATCGAACGGACGATTAAACACAATCAGGGCGAGAAGCTGGACGGAACGCCGCTCAAGGGAACGCCGCTCATTTTGGAACCGTGGCAGGTTTTCGTTGTCGTCAATCTGCTTTGCTTCTACAAGGCGGGAACGAACGAGCGGCGATTCAAGGAGGCGTTCGTCTATGTTCCGCGCAAAAACGGAAAGACGCTGCTCATTGCTGGGCTTGCGTGGGGCGTCGCTCTGATGGAGCGCGCGTCCGGATCGTCGATCTACATCGTCGGCGCGTCCAAGCGTCAGGCGGTGCAATCGTTCAACGATATCATTTTCTCGCTTGACTATATCGGCGAGCTGGACGAGTTCCGCGTCCTCAACAACAATCAGGAAACCTCGATCGAGCGGAAATTCCGCGACGACACGGGGCGCGAGGTTGGCTCTATCCGCATCGAGGCGCTCGCCGCGAATCCGGATCGTCAAGATTCGCTCAACTCCAACGTTCAGATTTGCGACGAAGTACACGCATACAAGAACGCGAAGCAGTACAACGTCATCAAGGAGTCGGGCAAGGCATACACGAACCGTCTTTGCATCGGGATCACGACGGCGGGCGACGACACAACGTCGTTTTGCTATAACCGTCTGAAATACTGTCAAAAGGTGCTTTCTCAGGTCGTCAAGGATGAGAGCATCTTTATTTTTATCTGCAAAGCCGACGAAACGGGCGGCGAAGCCGTTGACTATCTCGATCCGCTGCAGCATGAAAAGGCGAATCCGAATTATCGCGTATCCATCAGACCGGATGAAATGATGGACGGCGCTTTGCAGGCGCAGAATGACCCGCAGCAGAGAAAAGACTTTCTCGCGAAGTCGCTCAATGTCTACACGTCGGCGATTAAGGCGTATTTCGATATCAACGAGTTTCAGAGTTCCGATGCGAAATACAACTGGACGATTGACGAGCTGGCAAAGATGCCGATCGAGTGGTACGGAGGAGCAGACCTTTCGAGACTGCACGATTTGACGGCGGCGGCGCTCGTCGGTCAGTATGAGGGCGTCGATATCATCATCACCCACGGCTTTTTCCCGATCGTCAACGCGCATCTCAAAGCCGACGAAGATAATATTCCGCTTTTCGGCTGGAAGGATGACGGATGGCTTACGATGTCCAACACGGCGACAACGCAGGTCGAGGACGTTGTTCGCTGGTTCTGCGAAATGCGGGATCGCGGGTTCAAAATCAAGCAGATCGGACACGATCGCAAGTTCGCGCGTGAATATTTCACGCTCATGAAGCGAAAAGGCTTCCGGATTATCGATCAGCCGCAGCTTTACATTCTCAAATCCGAGGGATTCAGGCAGATCGAGAATCAGGCGAAAAACGGTCGCCTTTATTATCTGCACTCCGAGGCTTTTGAATACTGCGTTTCCAACGTCCACGGCGTCGAGAAAGTGGACGACATGATCCAGTATGAAAAAGTCGCGCCAAAGCAGAGAATCGACCTGTTCGACGCCGCCGTTTTTGCGGAAGTGCGCAGAAAGGCGAACATGGACAAGCAGGGGCAGATTCGGGACTATTTCGGAGGTGGATCGAATGTCGAAGAAAAATAAACGGGCGAGGGATAAGCCTACGCAACGCAGCGCAAAAGCGGAAAACTGGTTTTTGTCGGTTGAAGCCAAAGAGACGCTCAGCGTTTCCGGATACACGAGACTTTCGGACAATCCGGAAATCCGAATGGCGGTGAACTGGATCGCGGATCGCGTGTCCTCGATGACGATTCATCTCATGGAGAACGGCGAAAACGGAGATGTTCGCATCAAGGACGAACTCGCGCGGAAAATCGACATTGAGCCGAATCGTCACATGACGAAAAAAACGTTCATCGCTCAGATTATCAGGACAATGTATCTCGAAGGGGACGGAAATCAAGTCACACTTCCGATTGTCAAGCATGGACTCATTGACGAGCTGATCCCGATACCTGCCTCGAAGGTTTCTTTTTCCGACGATGTGAATAGCGGCTATTATGCACTCATTGACGGGCGGAGATACGAAGATGACGAGATTCTGCACTTTGTCCTGAATCCCGATCCGGATAGGCCGCACATGGGAACGGGATTTCGCGTTGTGCTTTCGGATGTGCTCGCAAATCTCCGGCAGGCGGCGGCAACGAAGCGGGGCTTTATGTCTGACAAATGGAAACCGTCGGTTATTATCCGCGTTGCGGATTTTCCGGACATAACGCAAGAAGGACGGCGGAAAGTCCTTGACGATTTCGCGGGGCCGCTGGAAGCTGGCGAGCCGTGGATCGTCCCGACGGACATGATGGAAGTGCAGACAGTTAAGCCGCTTTCGCTGAACGATCTCGCCCTCAATGATTCCGTAACGCTGGACAAAAAAACGGTTGCGTCCATGATCGGCGTTCCGCTCTATGTGGTGGGCGCTGGCGCATACAACCGCGACGAGTACAACGCGGCGATCCGAACAACCGTCATGAATACCGCGCAGATTCTCCAAGCCGAATTCACGCGAAAGCTCCTGATTTCACCGAAACGGTATTTCTCATTGTCGCCGCGCAGCCTATACGCCTATGACATGAAAGACCTCGCGTCGGTCGGCGGAACGCTGGCCGGTCAGGGGCTTATGACGGGCAACGAAGTGAGAAACTGGATCGGGCTTTCGCCGCTGGAAGGTTTGAACGAACTCAAGGCGCTTGAAAATTATATTCCGCTTGAAGCGATCGGGTTTCAAAAGAAACTGACGAAGGGAGGAAAGGACGATGGAGAAACCAACGGAAACGAATAGACGCTCCGCGATCCGGATGACAAGTTTCACCACGCGCGAAGAAACGCGCGAGGATGGCGGAAGTGATCCGGTGATTGAGGGCTATTTTGCGGTTTTCGGCGATGTATACGAGCTTTGGCCGGGGGCGTCGGAGACGATCCAGCACGGCGCATTTTCCGGCGTCGTCGGCGGCGACGTGCGGGCACTTATCAATCACGATACGACGCTTGTTCTCGGCAGAACGCGCGCCGGAACGCTCACGCTCTACGAAGATGAACGCGGACTCTTTGGGCGAATCCGAATCAATCCGGACGACTCCGACGCGATGTCCCTTTATGCGCGTGTTAAGCGCGGCGACGTGGATCAATGCTCTTTCGGCTTTGATATCGGCAAGGAACGAACGGAGTTCAGCGAGGATGGCTCGTCGATTCGCTGGACGATCGAGGAAGTGTCTCAGCTCTACGAGGTTTCCGTCTGCACATTCCCGGCATACGAGGCGACGGGCGTTTCTGCTCGCCGCGCCGATTATGACACGATCCAGAAACGCAAAGCTCAGGCGTGGCGCGAGGGCGCGCGCTCGAAGCTCAAGAAGGAGGAAAAGTAAATGGCACTCAGAACCCTTGTGCTCAATAAGCGCATCCGCGAAAAGCGCGAGCGCCTCACTCAGCTTGAATCGACGCGGGAAGAACTCAGGTCGCGCGAGACGCAGCTTGAAAGTGATATCGAGGCGGCGCAGACAGACGAGGAGCGCGCAGCAGTTGATGAAGCGATCGAGACGTTCGACCGCGAACAGAACGAGAACAATGAACAGATTTCGGCCATTGAGGGCGAGATCGCCGATCTTGAGCGCGAGCTTGAGCAGGCCGAAAGCAGTCAGAGCCGCGCCGCCGATCAGCAGCAGGAACACAGAGAGAACGGCGCAGACCATCAGAGGAGGGAAAACGACATGCCCATTCAGAACATGAACACGCGCGCAGCTCGTCGCGCACTCACTCGCGAAACGCTCATTCATCCGGAGGTTCGTACTTTTTACGAGAGCCTGACGACGATGATTCAGACCCGCGCGCAGAACGGCTCTCTGAGCAGCACCGAGCTTGTGATCCCGGAAATCGTGATGGATCGCATTGAGGATCGCATGGGCGACTATGCGACGGTCGCGAACGAAGTTGAAACCCTGAACGTCGGCGGCACGTCCCGCATCATTCTCGACGGTGCAGACCCGGAAGCGGTTTGGGTGGAACAGTCCGGCGCGATTTCGCAGATTGAGGGAGGCTTTGCAAAGGTTGAGTTTGACGGCTGGAAGCTCGCCGGTTATATGGCGATCCCGAACGATATCATCGAAGATTCCCTCATCAATCTCGCCGTATATGTCGAGACGAAACTCGCAAAGGCGATCGCCAAATCCCGCGACAAGGCGATCCTCAAGGGAACCGGCTCGACGGGTAAGCAGCTCGTCGGCATTATTCCGAGCCTGAAATCGGCGAACAGCGTAACCGTTACCGGATTTAATCTCGGCGAGATTCTTTCTAAGATTTCGCTTGTGGATGATGGTGAAGAAGCATATGGCGAAATTATCGCCGTTATGAAGCGCTCGACCTTCTACGGGCGTTTCCTGCGAAACATGATTACGACCGACAGCGCAGGACGTTATGTCGTGCCGGATTTGAAGAATCCGAATATCGGCGTCCGCGTCGTCTTCTCTCAGTACATGGACGCCGACAAGGTACTTTTCGGCGATTTCAGCCGTTACATGGTTACCAAGCGCGCGGCGCTCAAGCTGGCGGCGTCTACGGACGTTAAGTTCATTGAAGATCAGACGGTTATCAAGGGGATTGAACGCCTTGATGGAAAGCCGCTGCATGTTGACGGCACGAACAAAACGAAAGATTGGGTACTCGTGACGATCAAGGATGCCGAGGGCGCAGCGGGTTAAACTGGAAAGCTGAGGTCTGAACAATGGACGAGCAGATTCTTTTTGACCTCCTCCGAGCCGATCTCAATCGGCTCGGAGAGCGTCCCGATGACGATTATCTGAAAACGTTGCTCCGGGCGGCGCGCCTTGACCTTGAGCGGCGCGGCGTCCATTTTCCCGATGATGCAAACGGCGTCGATGTTGAGGATTATCAAACATTGATTGTCGGAACAGCCTCGTGGATGTACTCCAAACGCAGGACGGGCGAGGCAATGCCTCAATATATTCGCAGCTTGAAAAATTCGATTCTTTTCGCACAGAAAGCGGGGAAGGAACGATGATGGATAGCGGGATCATTGAATTTTATGCCATAACGAACACGGCGGATCGGGCAAAGCTCCCGGTTCGCCGCGCTTTGCTTAAAACGAAAGAGTGGTACGAGGCGCGAACAGTCGGCTTTCGCCGCTATTACACGGCGAAGCAGGCTAACGTGAATATCGAAATCGTTGCGCGAACGTGGCGGCTCGATAACATATCGACGCAGGACGTCGCCAAGATCGGCGACAACTGGTTCACAATCAAGCAGATTCAAAACGGTTTTGATGATGACGGACTCGAAATCACTGACTTTTCACTCGAAAGGACGGCTGAAAGATTTGACGCTTGAGCAGCTTGAAAACATCCTCGCCGAAGTGCCGGACAGGATCGCGGTGTCGCAGTATGAAAGCGTGAGCGATACCATGCCGCGGATCGTCTGGAACGAAACGCGTCTTTCGCAAACATACGGCTCGAATGAGGCGGATCAGATGGCTATCAAGGTGATTGTCGAGCTGATTTCCAAGCCGGAAACGGCAAGACGGGACATGTTCGACGTTGTGGATGTTCTCCGCGAACACAAGATCCCGTTCACGGCGCAATGCGGCTATGACGAGAGCCTGCAAGCGGTGTCTTACGAGTTCAGCATTGATATTATGGAGCCGGTCTGATGCACAACGGGAATGAACTGAAAGGCTTTCAGCGGTTACAGGAGTATATCTCCAAGAAATCGAAAATCACGAACGCTTCAATTCTCAGCGGGCAGAAAGCCGCAGCGGAATATCTTCAAGAGGCGATGCGAGGGCGTTCCGCTCCGCGCGGGAGAAGCTCTCCGCACATGCTCGATACATTCATGTTTGAGCAGGACGAGACGACGGCGGAGACGAAATTCGGCTGGAGCCGGTTTTATGGGCGAATGGTTGAATCTGGGCATAAGGTCAGACCTCCGGGAAAACGGAAGAAAAAAGCTGGAGAACAACGAACCGTCAAAGCGCAGCCGCACTTGAAGCCGGAGTTTGACAAGAATCAAGATCAGCTTGTGAAAATCATGATCGAAACAATGGAAAAGAGGGTAAACAATGGCGATTGTCAATTCTAAGCCCATGCGCCGCGTCGGTGTCGGTGCTCAATATATTTGTTTCTGGGAGAAGGAGCAGATCGACAATCAGATTGCGTTCGCGGCAAACGTCACGAAGCTCAAAACGGTCGCGTCTATCCAGACAACCGAAGAACGCTCCGAATCCAAGGTTTTCGGCTCGAATGAGGTTTATGATGTCGATACATCTGTAACGCCTCCGAAAATGACGGTCGAGAATCTGGCGTTCCCGCCGATCGTCCTTGCGACGATGCGCGGGAATGAGATCAAGAACGGTTTCGTCGTTCATTCGACTTATGACGAGCCGGGCTATTTTGCCTATGGCGTCGTGTTCCCGAAAAAGTCCGGAAAGACGAATTTTGTCTGGTATCCGAAATGCAAGCTCGTTTCCGCGAGCGATGCGGCGAATACCAAGGACGACAGCGGGCCGAACACGCAGAACCGCTCCGTTGAAATCCAGTCGTTCACTTTTGACGATAAAGGCAGCTACAAAGTCGAGTATGATACCGAGCTGCTTTCCGGAGATACCGATCCGCAGATTACGGAGGAAAAGTTCTTTGAAAAGCCGCTGCTCGCGCCGCTGGTTTCGGAATAAGGAGGATGTATGCTCGCAATCAATAAGCTCGATTATCAGCTTTCCTCCGGTGATGTGATCTCGATCGGAATGAACTTCAAGGCGCTCGAAAATATGACGCGCTATCCGGGCGGTTTGGGCAAACTTCAAAAGGACATGCAGCGGATCGCGGTCAACACGCCGAAAGCAGAAGGATATATCGACCCTGATTCCGAGGAATACGGGCAGATTATCACGACGGCGATTTCCGCGATGGGCTTTATGCTCCATGCACTCATCAGCGCAGGCGGCGAGAAATGCACGGTTGACGAGTGCATGATGGCGATTGGACCGAGCGATTTCGAGCAGCTCAACGAGATTTTCGAGGAGTTCAGCTCAGCGATGACGCAGATGACAGGAAAAAACCGGGAGCGCCTGACGATGAACGCGATCTAAATTTGGATTTCGTCAGGCTGATTCATACGGCGAAGCGGATCGGGCTTTCGATTCCGGAGTTCTGGGAACTTTCGCCGGTCGCGTTTTTGCAGCTTTGCGGAATGTATTTGGAGGATCACGGAAAAACAAACCCGTTCCGCGTACAGTTCATAGACGAATAATTCGCAAACGTTTGTGAATGAAGCTCGGTCGCTTTGGCGGTCGAGCTTTTTCTTTTAGAAACAGGAGCAGGAGGCGGAAAGATTGGCGAACGAACATATCGAGGAGGTCGGTCTCCGGTTTAAGGCTGACGGTTCCGCCGACTATATCGGAACGCTTAAACAGATCAACAACGAAATGTCCCTCACCTATGCGGAGTATGTCCGCGATACGGCAGAGATGGACAAGAACGCCACAGCAACCGAGAAGCTCAAAGCGAAAAAGAAAATGCTTGAGAGCCAAATGGACAGCCAACGGCAAAAGGTCGCGGTACTCCGACAGCAGGTCGAGGAAATGTCCAAATCGGAAGATACCAACACGGACGCCTTGCAGAAGAAGCAAAAAGAGCTTGCTTATGCGGAGTCAAAGCTCACCTCTTACGGAAAATCTATTGAGGATGTAAACGAAGAGCTTTCAAAGCACACCGAACTGACCGACAAAATGTCCTCGAAGCTCGGCGAAGTCGGCGGAAAGGTCGAGGATTACGGAAAGAAAGAGTCGGTCGTTTCTGGAGGCATTGTCGCGATTGGTACGGCGTCGATTGCGGCATTTAACGAAGTCGATGAGGGTTTGGATATCATCGTCAAAAAAACCGGTGCAACCGGCGAGGCGATGGATGAGCTTGAACAATCGTTCAAGAATGTTTTCGGTTCAATCCCCACGACAGCGGATAAAGCGGGCATTGCGATCGGCGAAGTCAACACGAAATTCGGCGCAACCGGCGAAACGCTGGAAGAACTTTCACGGCTGTTTATCCAGTTCGCAGAAATCAACGATGCGGACTTGAACAGCTCGATCGACTCCACGTCTCACCTCATGCAGCAATGGAACCTTGATATATCGCAAACGCCGAATCTGCTCGGCCTGATTTCCTCCGAAGCGCAGCGAACGGGCATTGCAACGAATACGCTCATGGCGTCCCTTGAGAAAAACGGTTCGACCTTTAAGGAATTAGGGTTAAGTATCGATCAGTCGATCGTGCTGCTCGCAAACTTTGAAATGGCGGGCGTTGATACGGGAACGGCGCTCGCCGCTTTGCGGAAATCTGCCTCGGCTTATACCGCAGAGGGAAAGACGATGCAGCAGGGCTTTTCCGAAACCGTCGCGGCAATCAAGAACGCCAAGACGGAAACGGAGGCGCTCTCAATCGCTCAATCGACATTCGGCACAAAGGGCGCACTCGAAATGGCAACGGCAATTCGTGAGGGACGACTTTCGGTCGATGATCTTGTTTCCGGCATGGAAAACATGGGAACCGTCGTCGCCGACACGTTTGAAGCAACACTCGATGCACCGGATAAATTGACGGTTGCGATGAACAACGCCAAGATTGCCGGGGCGGATTTGGGCGCGACAATCCTTGAAATGGTTTCCCCTATGCTTTCACAGCTCGCTGCACTTGCACAGCAGGCGGCGGCATGGATTGGAAGTCTCGACGAAGGAACAAAGCAAACAATCGTCACGGTTGCGGCGATTGCGGCGGCGATTGGGCCGCTGCTCATTGTGCTCGGCAAGGTGATTTCAAGCGTCGGCTCGCTGATTGGTGCGATTCCGCAGATTATCAGCGGGTTTTCAACGGTCGGCTCGGCGTTCTCTGGGTTTGTTGGTTTGATTGCCGCTCATCCCATCGTTGCGGCGATTACGGCGGTGATTGCCATTATCGCGACGCTTTGGACGAAATGCGAGTGGTTCAGAAATCTTGTCAAGTCGCTCTTTGAATGGCTTATGTCCATGACGAGCAAAGTTTCTGACTGGGTTGTAGCGGCATTTCAAACCATATCGGACGCGCTGACGGCACTTCACAAATCTGCAAGTTCGACCATTGATAAAATGACTACGGTATTCAAAACGATTGTCGAGTTTCTGAAAAAAGCATTTGTTCAGGGATGGACAGCGGCGTTTAAAACAATCAGCGGAATTGTCGAGGCACTTTTTTCGACGATTTCCTCGGTCTGGACGAATATCAAGGCGATTTTCACAGGGATTATTGATTTCGTCAAAAATGTTTTCACGGGAAACTGGCGCGCAGCATGGCAAAACGTCGTCGATGTTTTCGGCAATGTGTTTTCGATGATCGGAAATCTGGTGAAAGCGCCGATCAACGCGGTTATCACGCTGCTCAATTCGGCGATTGATGGCATAAACGCGATTGCGATCGAAATGCCGAATTGGGTTCCGGGCGTCGGCGGAAAGAGACTCGGTTTTAACATCCCGAATATTCCGATGCTTGCAAGCGGCGGCGAGCTGATCTCCGGCATGGCGATCGTCGCCGAGGCTGGCCCTGAGCTGGTCACCCAAGTCGGCGGACGAACGGTTGTAACGCCGCTTTCCGGCACGTCGAAAAACTCCGGTCAAATTTCGCTCTCCAACGAAACAATCGAACGTCTCGCGTCGATGATTGCTCAGTTGTTGGCAGCGATGAATATTTCGATCAATATCGGCGAGCGTGAGTTTGCTCGAATCATCCGCGAGGTGATGGCATGAGCGAAATCTATTTTGAAAATTCAGTCGGAAGGACGGTCAGACTTGACCGAGGCGCGATCCGAATCAAGGATGCGCTTTCACTCCGGGAATTTGAATGGAGTTATACGGCGTCGGAATATCCGATGCAGTTCGGCGCGAAAATTTCAAAATTCACGCGAGGCGCGGCAGCAAAACCGATCTCCGTCGTAGTCAGAGGAAAGACACGGCAAGAATGTCTTTCGGCTCTGAATGAATTGCTTTCGGTCTGCGAAACGGATATCTCCGCAAATAAACCCGGTAAGCTCTGGTTGGATGGACAATACTTGAAATGCTATCTTGGTACATCCTCGGAGATCGAAGAATGGGCGGGCGGCTTTCATTTCATGGAGAAAAAACTCAAGGTTTTTTCTCCGTTTCCGTTCTGGATCACGGAGAAAGTGCAGCGGTTTCGAGCTGGAACGAGAGCAGTTTCGTCATACGGCAAAAAATACGCGGGACGATACCCATATCAGTACGGCACGGGATACGCGAACGAGATCCTTTTCAATGACCATTTCGCGGACACTCCGGCGATTGTGACGATTTACGGGCCTTGTACAGAGCCGAAAATTTATATCGGCGGGAATGTTTACGGCGTCGAAGCCAACGCGGAGGAGGGCGAACGAATCGTTCTCGATCAGATTGAGCGAAAAATCTATCGAGTAGACGCAACGGGCGCGACAACGAATCTCTTTGATTATCGAATCAAAACGAGCGATCCATTCAAAAAGATTTCTCCGGGCGACGTTACGGTTCAGTTCTCCGGTGAATTTGGCTTTGATATTGAGCTTTTGCAACAGCGAAGTGAACCGAAATGGATTTGAGGAGGGTTTCATGGATATTATCCACGCCGACGCAGAACGGCATGAAATCGGGTTTATACAGGATTTCACGAAGTTTGACGCTGAAATTTCTCAAACGCCGACGCTTGACCGAAATCAATTCGTTCTTACGATGGATGAAGATGATTATTTGGAGTCGGGAATAACGGACGGGGCTTTTGTCTATATCCCATTTTCAGAGTTTGGCGGTCAGGTGGATGAAATCAAGCATGCAAGCAAGCAGGGGCAAGTCACCATATCCGGCGCGACGTGGCGCGGTCTGCTCTGCCGAAAAATCGTCGAGCCGACGACGGGCGCAGCCTATTTGACGATCAACAAAACAGAACCGAACAAAGCGCTCCAAACGCTGATCGGAGATCGTTTCGGCGATTTTTTCGACGTGGGCGGAGAAGAAATCAAAGGTGCGGTTGTTTCTGGCGAATTCCGTTTTCAAACGCTGCTGGATGCGATCGTATCATCCTTCTCTGACGCTCACCTTGAAATCTCGTGCATCTACGATAACATTCAGAAGAAAGTGCGCGTGTTTCCTCGGAAGGTTTCGGATTATTCCTCGCTTGTCGATTTGTCGCAGGATTACGGCGTACACATGACAACGAAGCTCGGCGGCGTATCGACCTATAATCATATTATTGCGCTCGGACGCGGCGAGCTGACCGAGCGCGAAGTCGTGCATTTGTACAGACTGGAAAACGGGACAATCACAGAGACGAGTCCGGGCAATCTCGGTCTCGCGGATCGCGTGACAACGTTCGATTATCCGAACGCCGAAAGCCGAGATGAACTTGTAAAAAGCGCAAAGAAGCAGCTCGAAGCGCTTGCTCCGATGCGCTCAATCGAGATGGACACGTCAGAAATGGGCGTGCCCCTCGAACTCGGTGATCTCGTCTCCGGGCGGGATCGCGTGACGGGCCTTGTCACGACTAAAGCAATTTCAAACGTGATTCTCACAATCACGGCGTCGGGCGAAAAGCTGGAAACGAAGGTGGGGTAAAGATGGCTCAAAAAGCAATTACAATTTACACGCCGCCGGATGCGGCACCGCACATTTACGCCGAAGATGATGCGCAGCTCTATCGGGCAATTTTCGGACGATCCGGAATTACGGAGGGCGACGAGATGCTCGCGTGTTCGCTGGTTGATAACAACACGGTTCGACTTGCCTCCGGAACGTTTGTCAATCAAGGATATATTGTTTGCGTTCCGGGCGGCTCTTACGAAGATTTGACCGTAGAGAGCGGAACGCAAAACATGTATCGAAAAGATTTACTCGTCGCTGAGTTTGCGCGCGGCGGCGGCAGCACGGCGGACGCGCATGTTTTCAGAGTGGTCAAGGGCGTTCCGGCGGCGTCTGCAAGCGCGGCGAGCGATCCGGTACTGACTCAAGACAACCTCGCAAGCGGCGGAAATAAACGGCAAGAAGCCCTTTATAGAATCAACGTGAACGGGCTTTCTATCGAGTCGATCGAGCGTGTTGCGCCTTATGTCGGCTCTTTCTATGTCTGATTCGAGGTGACAGCAAATGAGTCAAACCTCGATGTCATTTTCGCGCCAAAATAGCTATACGACGCAGGAATACGGCGATTCGATTAAATACAATGTCAGCTCATCTCCGGATTTCGGACGAGGAAACAAAGCGACTCGCGCAAAGTTTAATGTTTCCGGGTTGACCAACGGCACACGATCCGGCGCAACGCGCGACATTGTGATTCAGATTGAGACCTCGGACGGCGCAGAATATAACATCTGCTCAACGAGCGTTTATCTATCCGGAAGCGGCACGAGCGGCGCAGGCGTTTCGATTGACTGGTTTGATATTCCGACGGCGTATCAATATGAGATTGCTAACAAAACCATATCGGCGATCTATGTTCTGCAAGATTCGGATTATTCGGTTCGCGGCGTTGCGGGTTCAGGAACGCTGACGTTTGAATATGAGTCGGCGGCGACGCGATGCACAGCACCGAGCACGGTATCTATATCCAGTGCAACAACGGAAGATTCGGAAACGCTTTCGTGGTGGGGAGCAAGCGCGGGAAGCTATAACGCGATTAAAAGCTATTACATCGAATACTCGGACAGTTCGGACGGCGTATCGTGGGCGGCATGGAACTACTATTACACGCTTGAAACGTCGGCGACGTATGGCTCGATATCGGTTGCTTTGCCGGGAACCGGAAATTATCGCAAATTCAGAATTTGGACGTTTGGCGAACTAATCAATTCTGAAACAGCAACAGAAAGCAGTGCGTGCTATCACGCATATACGCCAAGCGCGCCGGGATCGCTTTCTCCTGCTGCTGGCGGATATACGAGCCTTTCGGCGATTTCGTGGGGCGCGGTATCGTGCGTCGATCCAATTCAGAGTTATTCCTATCAAATCAGCAAAAACGGAGGATCGTCGTGGGAAACGGAAACCACGACGACAGCAACAAGCGTTAGTATTTCAAGCTGGTTCAACTCGATCGGCGCATCTGCTCGCGTGTTGTTCCGCGTCAGAGCACGAACGAACAAAGGCATTTACTCCGGCTGGTCAACGTCAGGAACGTTTTATCGTAAAGTTCCGCCGCAAGCGCCGACGGCGTTTTCTGCATCACCGGCGAGCTTTGGCGGCGGAAATATCACACTTCAATGGAGCGGCGCTTCCGATCCGGAGGGCAATATTGCCGGATACGAAATCGAGGTTGCCACGTCGAGCAACGGCTCGACGTGGACGGGTTATTCTTCTCTTAAAACGATTCAATCCACGGCGACAAGCGGATCGGCAACGGATACGCCAAGCATGGCGGATGGTACATACCGACGATACAGAATCAGGACGAAAGACGGAGACGGGCTATATTCCGGATATCGCGAAAGCAATACGGTTTATAGACTGCAATCTCCGACGATGCCGGAAATCCTGTCTCCGTCTGCCGGATATTATCAGACCGCGCCGATCGTGTCGTGGAAAGCGTCAACGGCTCCTGACGGCAACCTCGCCGGATATTCGGGAAACATCAGTATAGACGGCGGCGCGACATGGAGCCAGGAGTATAAAACGACGGCGACAAGATTTGATATATCCCCGGTGTTTGATGCCGCGCCTTTGACGGCGGCGTTTGTCGTAAGAGTTCGAGCCTATACGACGGGCGGGACATATTCCAACTACGCAACATCAGCGACGTTTTACCGAAATACGCCGGTTGTCGCGCCGAAGCTGCTCTCTCCGCTCACACAGGCAGTCAAAGCCGGGAGGATTTGGGCGTTTGTCCAGTGTGTAGTCAAGGATAACGGACTCGCTCAGACGCTTTATTATCAATCACCAAGCGGAGAAAGAACGACACTCGCCTCCGGAAAGACTGAGGCGTTTTCTATCGCATATCCGCTTACGGTGTCCGGATCGCATGCGTTTATTCTGATGGACTCAACCGGCGCAAATGCGGAGACAGATGTTTCTGTTTCTCTGGTCAAAACCAAGTATACAGACACGATGATCGAAGCGGGAACGACGCCGACAAGAGCGGCACATATCGCAGAGCCGCGCGCGGACGTGGAGTCGATCCTCGCCGCTTACGGCATGCCGGATGCAGGATGGAGCGAAACGGTTGAGGCCGGCACAACGTCCCTCCGACACTTCAATTCGCATATTCGGGAAATACGAAAGCAAATTGAAGCAATCCGGAAAAAGATCAATGATTTTGCGGGAGAAACCAAGATTTCGGTGTTTTCGTGGTGCGAACTTTCGGACGCCGGGCCGATAGCGGACGCGATCAAAGAACTTAGGGCGGCGATATCAAAGCTGTAGGAGAGAAGGAGACTAAATGCGAGAGATCGAAACGACAATCGAAGAATTTGGACGGTCGATCATTGATATTGGGCGCGTCGGAGAAAAAGGAGTGACGAAACTTTCGATCGATGTATCGTCGGTTTTGAGTGAGTATCCTGATGCAACCGCGAGTCTTGTCGTGCGACAACCGAACCGAAAAGATTATCCCGCATCATCCACACTTAACGGGATGATACTCGAATGGGTAATAGCGGATGATGAAATAGGAGCACGCGCAGGATCGGGAAGCATACAAATCACGGTGTCAGATGGCGAAAAGGTTTTGAAATCTGCTATTGCTCAAACGTCGATCAAACCATCACTCTCATATGAAAAAGGGAGCGTCCCCGATCCAGTAAAAAACTGGATTGAGCAGGCACAAGCAGAACTTGAGAATACAAGGAAAGCGCTGAATAAAGCGCAAAATTTCGTGCTCAGCTTAAAAGAAATGCTTGACAAGGGCGAACTTAACGGAAGACCGGGAGCGACTGGCCCACAAGGTCCGCAGGGAGAGAAAGGCGATCCGGGCAAGGATGGCGAACCGGGGACGACTGGCCCGCAAGGACCGCAGGGCGAGAAGGGCGATCCGGGCAAGGATGGCGAACCGGGAGCGACTGGCCCGCAAGGACCGCAGGGAGAGAAGGGCGATCCGGGTAAAGATGGCGAACCGGGAGCGACTGGCCCGCAAGGACCGCAGGGAGAGAAGGGCGATCCGGGCAAGGATGCGCCGCAGGAAGCGGTGCTGTATACGGCGCAGACACTCGAAGATACTCAAAAAGCACAAGCAAGGGAGAACATCGGGGCGGCGGATGAAGCCCGGCAGAACATCCTGATCGGCACCGAAACGGGCAATCCTGTATCTGTCTCTGACGCTTTTTCCGCGCCGCTGTGCGGGCTGACCGTCTACGGCAGGAGTACGCAGGATGGCACACCCACGCCGGATGCACCTGTGCCTATCGTGAGCGCTGGTGACGGTGGGAGCGTGGCGGTGCAGGTGACGGGGAAAAATCTGTTGTATATCCCAGATGATGTTAGGACAGTAAGAGGGGTTACTATTACATCTAAAAACGGGAGAATATCCATTTCTGGCACAGCAACTGAAAATGGGTATGTGTACCTTCCCGTTAAACAGATTAGCATACATGGCTTGGCGCTTTTGTCCTCAAACGTTTCTGACCCGGTAGCAAAACTTGTGTCGGAATCTTGGGAGGTGTTATTCGTTCAAGGCAAAGCTAATGCCACGCAGAGAGTTATAACACGCGTCTGCTTTATTGTGAAGGAGGGGACAAACTACGATTCTGATGGCATAAATGTGCAGCTAGAACTCGGTTCAACCGCCACCTCCTACTCCCCCTACCGTGAACAGCTCCTCACACTCCCCACACCCAATGGGTTACCCGGCGTCCCTGTCACCTCTGGCGGCAACTATACTGACCCTAGCGGGCAACAGTGGGTGTGCGATGAGGTAGACTTGGAGAGAGGGGTACGGGTGCAGAGGGTTGATAAAACCTCTTTTGACAACACAAAAACGCTTGCCGAACAAAACGCAATCCTTTCCACCCCCGTTGAAACCCCGCTCACCCCCGCCGAACTTACTGACTACAAAGCGCTGGCTACCTACGCGCCCAACACCGTGGTGCAAGCAAGCGACGGCGCGGGGGTTAAGCTGGGATATCAAAAAGACGTGAACATCACGATCAACTGGAAGCCGACGGTTAATCAGCTAAAGAGCGATTTGGCCAAAAAGCTGGACAAATCCGAAACTGCCGCTGACAGCACCAAACTGGCGGGCAAAGCGCCAGAGTATTATATACAGCCGTACAACCTGCTGGACAACAGCGATTTCGTCCACCCGGTTGCGCAGGCGGGCGTAAACGGGGCGCACGGCGCGACCGGGTATGCTGTGGATCGCTGGATGCTGACGAGCGGCGCGACGGTTTCACAGGCGGCGGACGGGCTGAAAAT
>ERZ809296.1323-NODE-1323-length-29897-cov-9.355640_pt1 | contig 29897 bp, 26 predicted proteins | sample MGYA00520511_ERZ809296 | MGnify/ENA primary metagenome ERZ809296 (study PRJEB31576, sample SAMEA3212662) | Homo sapiens | biome: human-gut; feature: human gut; material: fecal | place: Sweden | collected 2012 ...
CCAATGTTTAAGATAATCTCATTGTCTTTAACTCCGATAACTGTCCCTTCTACAATCTCACCATTGTGGATTGTGACTAATGAATCCTCTAATAATTCTGCGAAACTTGCTTCTGACATGCCTTAAGAACCTCCTGTATAATAGTATTTGGGGTCGATGCCCCGGCAGTAATACCTAGGCTTGCAAAAGATGAGACCGGGATATCCGGTAAATCTTCTGCTGTCTGTATAAAAAAAGTGTTTTCACACTGATTTTTACATATTTCATATAACTTGCGTGAATTGGATGAATGTGTTCCACCTATCACAATCATAGCGTCAGAATCCTTTGCTAAAGACTCTGCCTCCGTCTGACGTGTAGACGTAGCATTACAAATTGTATTCACAGCAAGTATATCATAACCTTTTTTTGAAAAAATTTCAACTAATTCTTGAAATTTTTTGTAATTAAATGTCGTTTGTGCTACCACGCATATCGGTTTTTCCCCTTTTGACGGCTTAAATAAAAGGGCATCTTCCTTCGATTCTACGACGGTTCCACCGTTTTTTGCCCACCCGAGAATTCCTTGCACCTCCGGATGTTTTGCCGAACCGATGATAACAATTTCATATCCTTTTTCACTATATTCAGCAACGGTTTTATGAATTTTTTTCACAAATGGACACGTTGCATCCTCAAATGGAATTTTTTTCTCCTTGAGCGTGTGGATGACGGATTCCGGTACACCGTGCGAACGAATCACTAAAATCGCCTGACTCCTGTCTTCTTTTGCAATTTCATCCGGGTGTTCAATCACCTGTACCCCCTGCGATGCTAAATCCTCTACAACCTGCTCGTTATGAATAATCGGTCCGAGTGTATAAACTTTATGATTTTCTTTTGCCAATAAATCATATACCGTATCAACGGCCCGCTTTACTCCAAAGCAGAACCCCGCGCTGTCTGCACATTTAATTGTCATGAGCCGATGCTCCTTGTATTTCAATAATTTTATTTACCACTTCATCGATTGTTAAATCAGAGGAATCCAAATATACTGCATCTTCTGCCTGCTTTAACGGCGCAATTTCGCGGTTCATATCCTGTTCATCCCTAGCAATGATATCCTTCTCAATTTGTGCCAAATCGCAGGTTTCTCCTTTTTCAATCAATTCTTTGTAACGGCGGTTTGCGCGCACAAAAGAACTTGCCGTCAGATAAATTTTGCACTCAGCATTTGGCAAAACAACGGTTCCAATATCTCTGCCATCCATAATGACATCATTGGCAGCCGCCAAATTTCTCTGCAATTCTAATAATTTTTCACGAACCTTTGGATATTTTGCAACTACCGAAGCATTTTTTCCAACTTCTTCTTTACGGATTTCTTTGCTGACATCCGCACCATTTAAGAAAATATGCTGCTCGCCGTTTTCATACTGAATCGTAATATCAATTGCCTGACATTTTTCATTTACCGCATTTTCATCTGTTGTATCAATGCCGTTTGTCAAAAAATAATAAGCCATCGTGCGGAACATAGCACCTGTGTCTACATAAACATAATTCAGTTTTTTTGCTACTAACTTTGCGATTGAGCTTTTTCCGGCTCCTGCCGGTCCATCAATTGCAATATTCATTCGTAACGCCTCCTTCTAATTCGATTCTTCCCTGCCAGCCAAATACCCGGTAGACCATGCAATCTGAAGATTAAAACCTCCGGTTAAAGCATCCAAATCTAACACCTCACCGGCAAAGAATAATCCCTGTATTAGTTTCGATTCCATCGTTGATGGATCAATTTCCGAAACTTTTACACCCCCGCGCGTAATAATCGCTTCGTTGATATCTCTCAATCCTTTTAATGTTACCGTAAAATCCTTTATGCTGTCAACTAATTTCAACCGATTTTTTTTGTCAAGCTGATTCACTTTGCTGTCAACATCCAAGCCGGCACGGGACAACACTTCTGTTACCATGCTGGCAGGAAGAAGATTTCTGCAGGCATTTTTCAACGATAAATTCATGCGTTCCGAAAAATCTTTCACAATCCGTTTATCTAACTGCTCCATTGACAATGCCGGTTTTAAGTCAATATGCAGTATCAGCGGTTCTTTTTGCAGCTTGTCACCAACGATGCTGCTTGCGCTCAGCATAAGTGGCCCGCTCACTCCATAATGTGTAAACAGGACTTCACCGAAACCGTCATAGAGCGATTTCTGCTTGCCGGACTCTCTCTGAATCGATACCCGACAATTTTTCAGCGTCAGCCCCTGCAATTGTTTCCCAATGTTATCTGCCGTAACAATTCCGGTTAATCCCGGACGAATTGCCGTTACGGTATGCCCTGCCTCTTTTGCAAATTCATAGCCATCTCCCGTTGAACCGGTACTTACATATGAACAGCCGCCGGTTGCAACAATCACTTTGTCCGCCGGCAGAGTATGCTGATTTTTCAGAACAACTCCCGTCACTTCACTTTCTTTGATTTGAAGTTTTTTTACCTCTGTATGAAGAAGTATAGCTACACCAAGTCTTTTACACTCCTTCTCCAATGTTCGGATGACATCAGAAGATTTATCCGATGCCGGAAAAACGCGCTTTCCACGCTCCACTTTTGTAGGCAGACCATGCTTATTAAAAAAATCAACGACCTGTTCATTGGTAAAGGAATAAAACGCACTGTAGAGAAACTTAGGATTTGAAATTACGTTAGAAAACAAATCAGAAATATCACAGGCGTTGGTCAGGTTGCACCTGCCTTTTCCTGTGATAAAAAGTTTTTTTCCTAATTTTTCATTTTTTTCAACAATAGTGACGTCACATCCGCATGAGGCACTTTGAATCGCCGCCATCATGCCGGCAGGACCGCCACCGATTATGATTACTTTTTTCATTTTCTTCTCCGATGTATTTATGCCGATGCATAAACTTCATTAAATCCAAAAGACCGATGAGAACTTTTGTATCGTTTGTTTTTGCATCGGTAAATAATTTTTTTACAATCTTTTACATTATCCAACAGACTGCTGGCAAAACAGTTTAATATTAATGTTTCCATCTGCTTAGAACAACGCTTTACCGGTTTTGCTTTCGAATCAAATGAAACCACAACGGTATTTTTCTGCTGCTCTACATGGTCAACACGCACATCTTCATCTTCTAAATTCTGTGTTACCAGATAAGTGATATACTCTGCTGTCAATGTTTTTTCCTCTTTTTTAACAACAACCGGAATCAGACTCATTGTATCGGAATCAATGGAGTAAATCGTAAGTGTCTTCATCGTGCTTTTTGGCGTCGAAAGGGCTGTTTTTGCCGGTATCTCAGACGCTTCCCCACAACCATTTAATAATAACAAACCCACCATAAGTATTGCCATTATTTTAAATTTCAATTTTATTACTCCTTGTCTAAACATCGTATTGCCAAATCAAGAGCTGCATCCACTGCCTGCTTTCTTACCTGTTCTCTGTCACCGGAAAACACATGACGTTCTACTGTAACCTGCTCATGCAGTGAACAGCCCAGATACACAAGCCCAACAGGCTTTTCTTTTGTACCACCGCCCGGTCCCGCAATGCCGGTCGTAGAAAGTCCCATGTCTGCTTTCGCTGCCTTTGCACAGCCAACACACATTTCGTCTGCTGTCTCTTTGCTGACAGCACCTTTTGTTTCCAGTGTTTCATGACTTACGGAAACCAGATTTTCTTTTGCTTCGTTTGCATAAGTCACATAAGCACAGTTGATAACATCCGACGCACCGGAAACGTTAATAATTGTTGCCGATAGTAAACCGCCGGTACATGATTCAGCTGTTGTTATCGTATAGTGTTTGTTTGTCAGTTTCTTGACAAGCTCATTTTCTTTTGCATTTTCTTTCATTATCGCACATCCTTCATAACCCCTCGGTTTTTATAAATATAATCGACGAGAGAAATTATCGTTAGTATCACCGAAGCATAAATTAATATACTCTCAATGATACGGAATACTTCTGCCTGAAAATGAAATACTAAAAAAATTGACATTGCCATCTGGACAAAAGTTTTGACTTTGCCCCAGTAACTTGCTGCAATGGTAACTCCTTTTTCAGCAGCCACCAGACGAAAACCGCTGATAATGAACTCTCTGCTGATAATGATAATAACTACCCATGCCGGCATATTTGCCTGCGGGTCAGCCAAAAAACAGATGAGTGCTGCACAGACTAATAACTTATCCGCCAATGGGTCCATAAATTTACCAAAGGTTGTAACCTGATTGTATTTTCTTGCCAGATATCCGTCAAAAAAATCGGTAATACAGGCGGCAATAAATAGACCGCCGGCAATATAATCCGAATACGGCAATTGCTGCCATAGCATCGCAATTACAAAAAGAGGAATCATGGCAACACGCAGAATTGTCAATCGATTTGGTACATTCATTTAATCATCCTCCTCCGGTAAAATTTCTCCAATCAAATCATAGCCGTTTGCATCCGTTACCAAAACAGGTAATATGGTGCCTGATATGATTTCGTACGGTGCTTCAAAAAACAGACACCCATCAATCTCCGGCGCATCACGGTAAGTACGCCCGACATAAACGCCATCTTCCGGCAGATATCCATCCACAATCACGGAAAGTTTTCTGCCAATCATTTCTTCATTTTGGGCAAAAATCACATTCTGCTCTGTCTGCATAATTTCATCTGCCCATTCCTGTTTAATCTCGTCCGGAAGCTGTCTGTCATATTCTGCCGCCGGTGTTCCTTCTTCCGGCGAATAAGGAAATACTCCTAATCGTTCAAATTTCATGTTGGCAACAAAATCCACACATTCCTCATGGTTTTCGTTTGTCTCTCCCGGAAATCCGCTGATTAATGTTGTACGGAGTGCAATATCCGGAATCTCTTTACGAAGCATGGAAATCTTCTCCCGCAGATCCGCCTGTGTGGTCTTTCGTCCCATTCTTTTTAATATATCGTCATTACAGTGCTGAATCGGCAAATCGAGATAATGACAGATTTTTTTCTCTGTCTTAATCGTCTGCACCAGTTCCTCGGTAATTTCTTCCGGATAACAGTACAGCAGCCGAACCCACTCAATTCCATCAATTTTACAGAGTTCATGTAAAAGTTTAGGCAGTCGTTTTTCACCATATAAATCAACACCGTAAACCGTTGTTTCCTGTGCAATCACAATCAGCTCTTTAGTTCCTTCCTTTGCCAATTGTTCCGCTTCTACTAACAACTCTTCCATCGGAACGCTGCGGTAATTACCGCGCAGTTTCGGAATAATGCAGTATGTGCAGTGTTTGCTGCATCCCTCTGCAATTTTAAGATATGAGGAATAGCCGGAGGACGTATGAACTCTGTTTGTTAAATTCTTCGGAAGATAGTCCAAATCATTTAACGCACATTCTTTTTTTCCCTGTAACGTATCTTTTACTACTTCAAATATTCTATCATATGCCGTTGTTCCGACAACCGCATCTACTTCGGGAATTTCTTTTTGGATGTCGTCGGCGTAGCGCTGCGCTAAACATCCTGTCATAATGAGCGAGACACACTTGCCGGTCTTTTTGTATTCTGCCATTTCAAGAATTGTCTCAATACTTTCCTCTTTTGCATCATGAATAAAGCCACAAGTATTCACAATAATGATTTCTGCATCCTCCGGTGTACTTGTCACCGAAATATTCTGCGAAACTAACAGCGCAATCATTTTTTCACTGTCAACTAAATTTTTATCACATCCTAATGATACAAAGAACAAATTCATGCTTTCTGAATTCCTTTCGCTTCCACACAATTATTCATCAACATCGCAATTGTCATCGGTCCGACACCGCCCGGTACCGGCGTAATTGCCGACGCTGTTTTTTCCACGGAATCAAAGTCCACATCACCGCAAAGTTTACCGCCTTCCGGTCTGTGAATTCCGACATCAATGACAACAGCACCTTCTTTCACATAATCTGCCGTAATCATTTTCGGCTTTCCAATTGCTACAATCAGAATATCTGCTCTTTTTGTTACTTCTTTTAAATCTTTTGTATGACTGTGGCAAACAGTAACCGTAGCATTCTCACGAAGCATAAGCATTGCCATTGGCTTTCCGACAATATTACTTCTGCCTACAATAACGCACTCTTTTCCGTCAATTACTACACCACTTCTCTTTAAGAGCTGAATGATGCCCGCCGGCGTACAGGACACAAAGCCCGGCTGACCAATACTTAACGCACCAACGCTCTGCGGATGAAATCCATCCACATCTTTTTTCGGGGAAATGGTCTGAATCACTTTATCCTCATTAATATGGGAAGGCAGCGGTAATTGTACCAAAATACCGTTTACGGTATCATCTGCATTGAGTTTTTCAACAAGTGCCAGTAATTCTTCTTCTGTTGTCTCTTCCGACAATTCATAAGAAAGGGAATGAATTCCCACATATTCGCAGGCCTTCTTTTTGTTTCCTACATATACGGTAGATGCCGGATCATTTCCAACCTGGATTACCGCAAGTGTAACATTCATATTTTCCTTTGCCACGCGTTCTTTGCACTCGTCCTTTACCTGTGCTGAGATTTTTTTGCCATCAATTAAAACTGCCATACTGTTATCTCCTTTTTAATCTATTTCTACTATATTGTCGCGGATTGCCTGCATATGAAAATCCGTCCGATTTATTACATCCGCACAAGCACGCAATTCGTAAACAATATTTTCAGCATCTTTAATATCTTTTTTGTATTTTACCTGATGCTCTAAGCTCGCCCAAAAGTCCATCGCAATCGTACGAATCTGGATTTCGACACGCATATTTTCTTTATGGTCTGAAAAGAATACCGGGACTTCCACAATTAAATGCAGACTCCGGTAGCCATTCATTTTCGGCTTTTTGATATAATCTTTTGTTTTTATTAAAACAACATCATCCTGTGCCGAAAGCATATCCGCCACTTTGTAAATGTCGTCAATAAAAGAACAGATTACACGCACGCCCGCCACATCGTTCAAATGCTGTCTGACCGATTCAACCGTAATCGGATAGCCTTTCTTTTTCAATTTGGTTGCGATGCTGTCCGGCTGTTTGATTCTTGTTTTAACAAATTCAATCGGATTTCGATTTTTTGTCATCGAAAATTCATCATTTAATACTTGTAATTTTGTTTTTACTTCTTTGATTGCACAACTGTACATCATCATCACTTTCTGAAATTCTTTGGCATCGGACTCAAAAAGATTGTCCATATCTTTTGGCAGATGCAGTTGTTTCAGATACGATGTATGTAATTCTTCATCAAGCATTGTTCTTCTCCAATCTTTAACCCCTGTACTTGCTACATACTCATTATACATATGCATACATTATCTATTATAAGCAAAAAATGAATAAAGTCAAACGAAACGGGAACGCTACTAAAAAAACGAAGGGAGAATTTTTTGTAATGAAAAGTTTTGTTGACCAGGACGCCTGCATTGCCTGCGGTTTATGCGTGTCCACCTGTGAGGATGTTTACCATTTTAATGAAGAAGGAAAAGCAGAGGCTGTTGAAGGAATAATTCCTGCAGAATATGAAGATGACTGCCGGACTGCCGCTGAAAACTGCCCGACTATGGCGATTGAAGTTGATGAAGGGTGAATTGTTTTCACAATTATTGCCATAAATAAAAAAGCATCAAAGTTTCCCATTCGGAACCGCTTCGCTTGATGAACACCTTCGGTGTTCAAAGTTCCTCATGGTGAAAGTTTGATGTTTTTTTATTTAAAATTAATGTGAAAACATTTTACCTCTTTAATTTACCTCTTTGGGATTTTTACTGTTCTTTGGTTTGCTATTCTTCGATTACTTCGATTTCGAGGTAGTCGAAGTCGATTTGCTCGATGAAGTTATCTTGTTCAAAGCGGGTTTTGTCAACCCGCTTGAATTCATTAATGTTTTTATCAAGCCAAATTGGCTGTTGCAAATCAAAGGCTTCAGCAAATGCGTGAATACCGGCAAATACTTTTTTAGTCCGGTTGATATCCGTGTCACCATTTTCATAAACCATATCACGAACTAAATGATTGTCTTTGAATATTTTTCCCCATATGCGGAACATAAAAGTCCTCCCCAAAGAACTAATTCTTTTTGTTGTAGTTAATCAGGCAGCCTTTCAAAATAATTTCTCTTTCATCGTCTGTCAGATTACCAAGATGAAGTTCAATCTCTTTCATTCCCTGGTTTACTACATAAGCATGAATCGTATCTTCTTTTGTTTCAATGGCTTTCTTGATATCTTTTACAAAAATATAATCATCTTTATCAAAAACAAGGTCACCATCGAAAACAAATGGAAGCATACCCCAGTTAATCAGGTTGGAACGGTATCTCTTTGTTGCATACTCACGGGCAATGTTAGCCATACCGCCAAGCACACGCTGACAGCTTGCTGCCTGCTCACGAGCAGAACCGTCACCCGGTTTTACGGCAAAAATCACACTTCCGACTTCTGTCTCTTCCGGTTTTACATCAAACTGTTTAGAAATCGCCTCATAGACATCTTTTAAGTTTGCATCTTCGGCATAAATATCTTGGCCTGCGATACGAGCCTTCTCTACCTTCTGTACTTCTTTTGCTTTTCCTACATATGCAGGGTCTTTTCTTGAAAGAGTAAACTCAGCAAGGCCAAGCGGATTTGAGCGGTAAGAACTTGTCTCACCGGATGGAATCAATTCATCCGTAGTCGTAACCGGATCATGAATCATCGATACCACTTTCAAAAGTACATTATCCGTAAGTGCATGCATTTTCGGCCAGTCTACAATGTTTGGTCCGAATTTAATTTCAACCGAAGGATCTGCCTTGCCGACACCATTAAAGACACGGTTATCATAAATGGTATGATCAAAATAGTATTTCGGTTTTGTAAAGTTTGCATCAATATCTGTTGCCGCCGTTAAATATCCCTTATTCGCAGCAGTTGCCGCAATCGAACGAGCATCCATAAGTGCAACAGAAGCAATCTGTCCATTCGTAACTTTCGAGCCCTCACGGTTCGGGAAGTTTCTTGTCGAATGACGAATACTAAGTCCCTTGTTGCTTGGTACATCGCCGGCACCAAAACATGGACCGCAGAAAGCGGTACGAACGGTAGCTCCTGCTTCCATCAAATCAGCAATGCGTCCATTTTTCACAAGTTCCATGAAAATCGGCTGGGATGCCGGATAAACGCTTAACGAGAATTCATCGGCACCAATGTTTTTACCGCGCAGAATGTCAGCAGCATCACATAAGTTTTCAAAACCACCACCGGCACATCCGGCAATAACACCCTGCTCTACATACAATTTGCCATCATGAATCTTATCCGTCAACTTAAAGTCAATGTTATTGTTATCAAGGCTTACAAGCGCCTTCTTCTCTACATCACGAAGGATATCCTCAAGGTTATTGTTCAACTCTTCGATTGTGTACACATTACTTGGGTGGAATGGCATCGCAATCATCGGTTTGATTGTTGACAAGTCAACTTCAACCACACCGTCATAGTAAGCAACTTTTTCCGGTGCCATTTCTTTATAATCATCTTTTCTTCCGTGAATTTTATAAAATTCTTTTACGGCATCATCTGTGCGCCAGATAGAAGAAAGACAAGTGGTCTCTGTTGTCATAACATCAATACCAATACGGAAATCAACACTTAAGTTATCAATGCCCTCGCCGACAAATTCCATTACTTTATTATTTACATAACCATTTTTAAATACAGCACCGATAATCGCAAGTGCAATATCCTGTGGACCAACACCTTTCTGCGGTTTGCCGGTCAGATGAATTGCCACAACACCAGGCATCGGAATATCATAAGTCTGCTCCAAAAGCTGTTTTACGATTTCCGGTCCGCCTTCGCCGACTGCCATCGTACCAAGTGCACCATATCTTGTATGGCTGTCTGAACCAAGAATCATAGCACCGCCTGCCGCTAACATCTCGCGGGCAAACTGATGAATAACTGCCTGATGAGGAGGTACATAGATACCACCATATTTTTTTGCACAGGAAAGACCAAACACATGATCATCTTCGTTAATTGTTCCGCCTACCGCACATAAACTGTTATGGCAGTTAGTAAGTACATAAGGAACCGGGAACTTCTCAAGTCCGGATGCTCTTGCGGTCTGTAAAATTCCAACAAATGTGATATCATGGGAAGTCAATTTATCAAACTTGATTTTCAAGTTTTCCATATTGCCGGAAGTGTTATGGGATGACAAAATATGGTATGCCATCGTTCCCTTAACCGCCTCTTCTTTTGTTGTCTTAATTCCTGCTTTGCTTTCCAGTGCCGCGACAGCCTCTGCATTGTCCGGAATCAATTCCGTACCATTCAAAAGATACGCGCCACCATCATATAATGTTACCATTTGCAGCCTCCTTCATATTTTTTAACACCGAAGTGAAAATTTTTCCTATAATAGTATACTTGCTTTTTCTTTATAATGCAAATTATTTTTTGCATTTTTGCTTGATTTTTCTATTGTCATCCGTACTAAAATGAGGTAGAATAAGTTGAAATACGGCAAGCCATGGGAACATGGCAGATAGGAGGCATTATGCGTCATTTAATGAATGCACTTGACCTGACCGTGGATGAGATTCATGATTTGATTGTATTAGCTGAAAAAATCATTCAGGATCCGGCACGATTTTCGGAAGTGTGTAAAGGAAAAAAACTTGCGACTTGTTTTTATGAACCAAGTACAAGAACCCGTTTAAGTTTTGAATCGGCAATGTTGAATTTAGGTGGACAAGTTCTTGGTTTCTCATCTGCTGATTCCAGTTCTGCATCAAAAGGCGAAAGCGTAGCTGATACCATTCGTGTCATTTCCAGTTATGCCGATATCTGTGCGATGCGTCACCCAAAAGAAGGTGCACCATACGTCGCCTCTCTTCATTCTAAAATTCCAGTGATCAATGCCGGTGATGGCGGTCATAATCATCCGACCCAGACATTAACCGATTTATTGACAATTAAAAATTTAAAAGGACGTCTTGACAATCTGACAATCGGATTGTGCGGCGACTTAAAATTCGGACGTACCGTTCACTCTTTAATTGGTGCCATGGTTCGTTACCCTAACGTTAAATTTGTTATGATTTCACCGGAGGAATTGAAGATTCCGGATTATATTAGAAAAGACACATTAGATGCCAATGGCATTGAATATAAAGAAGTAAACGTATTGGAAGACGTTTTGCCGGAACTTGATTTGTTATATATGACACGTGTTCAGCGTGAACGTTTCTTTAACGAGGAAGATTACATCCGCTTGAAGGACAGCTTCATCCTTGACAGCAAGAAAATGAAACTGGCACCAAAAGATATGCTAGTTCTCCACCCTCTTCCACGTGTAAATGAAATTGCAACCGATGTCGACGATGACCCACGTGCTGTTTACTTTAAGCAGGCACAATATGGTGTTTACATACGAATGGCATTAATTATGACTTTATTGGAGGTGATTCCGGAATGTTAAATATTGGTGGATTACAAGAAGGAGTTGTCATTGACCACATTAAGGCTGGCGGCTCCATGGAAATTTATCATTATCTTGAATTAGAAAAATTAGACTGCTCCGTTGCTATTATTAAAAACGCAAAAAGCAGTAAAATGGGAAAAAAAGATATTATCAAAATCGAGGGACCGATTACGGTAAACTTGGACATTCTCGGTGTTCTCGATGAAAATATCACCATTAATGTTATAAAAAATAACAAAATTGTCGAAAAACGTGTTCTCACACTGCCGGAAACGGTAACAAATGTCATCAAGTGCAAAAACCCTCGATGCATTACTTCCGTTGAGCAGGAATTACCACACCGTTTTAAACTGACAGACCGTGAAAACCGGATTTACCGCTGTATGTACTGCGAGCAGAAGTTTTCGAGAAGACGATAAAAGATGGTAAAATAATTTAATTGGAATACAAAAATTGATATTGTTTTTCCTATTCAGGACCGCTCCCGCTTAATGAACACTCGTAACGGTGCCTGAGGACAGAATACGTCCTCTAGGCACCGACGGTGTTCAACGTCCTTCATAGTGAAAAACAATATCAATTTTCATTTAAAATAAAATAAGTTAAAAAGTTTTACCGCCTACTTTTCACAAACTTACAGTTCTTCTGTCTTGAACGTTGTGTAACCTTCATAATAATAACTGTGGTCTATGCCTTTCATATATACTTCTCGGCTGTCAACCTCATCGGTCAATGCATTCTTTAAAAGATATTTTATTTCGATATCCTTAACCGGACTTCGTTCCATCGCAAGTAAATAATCTTCTTTATCGACTTTACTCCAATCAATTACTTTGCCAATTTCCTGTTTTAACATATGGTCAAGCCAAATGCGTGCACTCCGTCCGTTTCCTTCCCGGAATGGATGCGCAATATTCATTTCTACATATTTTTCTATAATTTCGTCAAAATCAGACTGTGGCATTTTATCAATATTTTCAAGTGCTGCACCTAAATACATCAGCGGTGCAAAACGAAAATTTCCTTTTGCCATATTTACCTTGCGAATCTCTCCGGCAAAATCATAAATATCTTCAAACAAATACCGGTGGATTGCCTGCAAAGTAAAAAACTTACCTGCCGGGAGGGAATCTAAAATGCCTTTTTCAAATAATAAGACTGCTTTTTTCTTGCTTAACTGCTCTTCCATACGAGCAAGTTCAGCAGAACTTGTAAGACCTAATTTATTTTCAAGCATATCATCCCTCCTCATGCAAAATTATATAACACTATTGTAACATAAAACCGTTATAAATACAATTTTAAAAGTTCCGATTACATTCTTACTTTACCGCAGAAAACTGATGTGTTTCCACAGCTTCTAATTCATTAATTCGAATCCAGTGGCTTGTATAAATCTCCACTTTGATTTTGGATGCTTTTACTTTTCGTTTCAATGAAACTTCCGTTGTTACTTTCGGATTTGTTCCTGCATCCGGTCTCACAGTAGCTCCCATCTCGGTCCATTTTCCGTTCTCATAATAGGAAATACGGTATGAATACTGCGCTTTTTCAGATGTCATTGTCAAATCCGGTATCACACCGGTTCCTGCACTCGCAAACTCGCTTTCCTGCAAAGTAAAGAGACGAACCACATTGATACTTTTTGGCTCACTAAACGTCATCGTAACTTCATGACGGTCTGTATCACTGCTTCCTCCAACACCAGTTTCCAAACCTTTCGTAATTCGATCTCCATCCACGACAGAGTTTGGAACAGTGAAAGAATCACCACCACTTTTCTTCTGTCCGGCAAGTTTTACTGCATCTTTCATTGCCCAGTTGACATACGGCGTCAAAGTTATTTCTGAAACTTCTACGTTCGTATCTGCAAAAACAAACCGTACCTGTGTGCTTTCAATTGCTTCTTTACCCTGAACAAAAATGGTCTTTCCGTCATCGCCCGCTTTTCCGGTATATATTGTCTTCCATGTATCATCTGACTGTTTTACCTGAACCTCATAACTGCCAAGCGATGAATCCTTTGTCTGAATCATAAATCGGTCGTACTGATAAGAATCCTTAAAGTCAAATGTAAGCATAGGATTTGCATCCGTTGATTGTGGCTTCCATGTTGTTTTTTCATCCTTATCATATACATTTTCTGCTGCATTTGAAGTTTCTTCACTCGTTGCCGTAATGGAAACCGGCAGACTTTCTTCATCTTCATACACTTTAGAAGACAGCGATTCAATTACCGCATCCGCTCCCGTCACTTCCATTGTGATGGTACCAAGCCCCGGCGTCAAATCCATTGCACCATCTAACATATACTCTTGCATGGTATCGGATAACTGAACTTCTCCAATTGTCTGGTCATTCCATTTAAGTGTTACAAAAGCTTTTCCGTCGGACTTTCCTTTCAGGTAAAATACAAACAAATCATCTTTTTCAACCTGCGCAAGATAAGAATATGTCATGTCCTTTTTTGCCTGTAAATTAGTATGTGCTGCCTTAACTCCTTCATAATCAGAAGCCGGAATACTTCCCGGAACTTTCGCATAATCACGAGTGCGGACGGTTACTCCGCTCACGCTGACATTACCGGATACGACGGTCATTGTAAACGTCTGGCTGCCGGCATCCAGTTTTGCCATATCTGCCGCCTCATACAGTGCCTGCTCTTTACCAATTGTTACGGTACCAAATGTCTGGTCTCCACATGAAATTTTTACCTTTGCTGCATTGTCCGATTTTGCATCTAAACCGGCAAAATAACTTTCCGATTCTGATATAATTCCCTTGGCACTAAAGGTTTCACCTGCCTGATATGTTGTTTTTTCCGTGGTAATTGTTCCCGGAAGTACATTTTCATCTGCAAGAACACCTGCAAGCGTTGTTTCTTTTGTCTGTTTTTTACCAACATAATAACTTTCTTTCGGCCCGGCATTAGAGCTTTTGACCGATTTTTCAGAAACAACCAATTTCTGAAGCAGGAATGCAGGGTCATCAGAATATATACGAATCGTATTCACGCCAGCATTTAGGTGGATATTATTCTCCTGCTTTCTGCCATTTACTTTCACATCATTTGCCCATGAACCACTGTATTCTCCAGCCAAAAACGTATCGGCATCTACCGTATTTTTCTCAACTAATGTTTCCCCGTTAATCGAATAACCATACGAAATGGAAACCTTATCACGCTCCAGATTATTGGAAGGTGCTGTATAAACAGTAAATTTATAATCCCCTTCGTTTGGAACACATACTGCATATTCTGCATAGGCAGCTTCTTCCATCGTCTTTGTCTTATCCGCATTTGTCGGAAGAATTTTCATTGACTGTCCGGTCTTTCCATAACCGTCAAAAACATGGAAGGATGTATTATTGCCACCTTCTTTTGCCATTACATAATTTCCCGGAAGAATGGAGGCATATCCATTTGTGTAAATATATGTCTTGTCTGCATAGGAAGATGTATCATATACCTTTGCATTAACATTAATTGTAATGGTCTGGCTGCCGCTTTGAATCTTAACGGAGCCGGAAGCATCTTTTTTGACCTTTGAAAAATCAACCGATACCTCAAACGCATCCTGTGATTTTACTGTGCCGGATTTCTTACTTACAACAATCCAGTCCTCCGAAGGAGTTATCGTATAAGCAAAACTGTTCGCTCCCTGATTGGAAACAGTTACCGTATAAGATTCCTGATTCAGATTTGTAAAATCGGATAATGTACCACTTTCTGATGCCTCGACAGCCTGTTCTTCATTTTCCATCGTAACCATCATTTTACCATCAGCTGCCGGTTTCACCCAGACTGCTTTTGGATAACTCCACCCGGTTGAATTCCAAGTTACAAAGCCGACATGAGGAGAACTCATCATACCATCCCACTTGTCACCGACTCCCGGCATATTTTTGTTATACGTTTTCTGTAATTCCTTATCCAGTGCCACCGCTTGTTCCAGCTCAGCCGCATATAAATTTGCTGCCACACTGTTATTTTTCGCCAGATATTTATTGATGCCGCTTAATATCTGCATTTTTGTCACATTTGCCGATGCAACAACCGGGAAATAGACAAGTTCAAAGTATGCCGCCTGCCAATCCGATGGAATCTCTTTCTGACACGCTTTTGCTCTTCGTATCATATCATCCACTTTGACAAGCATTTCTCTGCCTTCATTATAATTTACTGAATCATAAGTTGCCGAATTGATGGATTCCGGTTTGCCGGAACCATTTAACCATGTATAATCATCTAACAGCTTCTCCATCTCATTCACAAGAGAATCCGATGTATTTTCGCCAAACTGCTGTTTTACCCAGTTTTTACGATATTCAGTAATTTTATCTTTTCCATTTGTTCCCCATGTATCATAATCATATGCCATATCAAGGAAATAGGAAATATTCATCTCCATCGGCTTCAAATCACCAACATTAACAATCCAGATATTATCAATGCCATGCTCATATGCCATATTCATCTGTTCCCAAGTTTTAGTAAGAGGAACTGTATTTACCCATTCATAGGAAGTCGGACCGCCATGGTAATCAAAGTGATAATACATACCATAGCCGCCTTTTCGATTTTGGTCCTCCTTCGTTGGAAGCGTACGCATATTTCCAAAGTTATCATCGCAGAGCATAATGGTTACGTCATTTAAAACATCCCATTTTTTCAATCCCTCTGCTTTATCTGTGCCATGCCAGTAGTCCTCTACTTCTTTATAAACAGTAAGAACCTGAGGGGCATCCGATAAATTATTCTTTTTCAAAATATCTTTCTGCGCCGTAATTACTTTTTTCAAAAGTGCAATATTTTCTTCTTTTGTTCCTGACAAAGAAGAATCCGACTCACCACGCATGCCAAGGGTATAAACATTTTCAAAATTTTTATTTCTTGTCACACCGTCTTCCCAGAATTTTGTGATAGCGGTTTCGTTCGTATTAAAATCCCAGGCGTTGCTTGTGCCATACTGACGATATTTGTTCTGCCATTCCACACCGGCCCGGCAAAGTGGCTCATGATGAGAGGTTCCCATAACAATACCGTATTTGTCGGCGAGTTCTGCATTGGCTAACTTATTCGTTCCCTTACCGTCCTCGCTAAAAGTATTCGACCACATCGCCGGCCACAAATAATTTCCTTTACAGCGTAAAATTAATTCATAGACATTTTCATAAAAATACTGATTATATCCGCCAAATTTTTTCTTTGCATAACTAGTCAGTGATGGAGCTTCATCATTTAGGAAAATACCACGATATTTTACGGATGGTTCTTTGGATGTAACCGTTAATTCCTTTTCCGGAATCTGAACCACATCTTTGGCAACCGGTGTAGCATCGCCCCAGTAAACCCATGGAGAAACACCCATTTTCTCAGAAATATGATAAAGACCGTAAATCGTTCCACGCTTATCACTTCCGATAACGACAATTGCCTTTTTTACATTAGCTACCGGATTTTCTACCACCTGAATGCGGTAAACTTCGCGCTTTCCTTTTATCTGGGAGGCATCTACTTTTCCCTGCTCAATCAAGGAATCAATTATCGCATTGTTTCCGATGGAGCCGGCAATAATTGCATATTCCTTCAATGATTCTGTCTTAGTTATGACATTTGCCTTTGCTTTCTCTTTTGTAACAAGAGAAATGTCTTTGGCAACGGAAGCTGCAATCAGTGATAATCCATCATAATCTTCTCCTTTGGCATCTAAGTACAGACTTGCTGCAGAATCCTTTGCTGCAATCGTAAAGTAACCTGCCTTCTGTTCAGTAATCAGTGGGTCTTTTGTCGGCTGTGGTTTACTTGTATTAACTGCCGGACCTTTTGTTACCGCACTTTTTTCCTTCACTGTAATCTTACACACTGCCTTCGCCCCGCGTCCATCCTTTGCATAAGCAGTAATCACAGTGGTACCTTTCTTCTTCGCCATAACAACTCCTTTTTTGCTTACCGATGCAACTGATGATTTTGATGAACGGTAAACAACACCTTTTTTTGTTGCTTTTGCCGGTGTCAGTTTTGCTGTTAATTTCAGCGAACTGCCACAAAATAAACTGGCACTTTTTTTACTAAGTGTTACTTTCTTTACTTTTTTAAGCTTCTTTGTTACCGTAACAGAAATCACTGTTTTTTTCTTTCCGCAAGAAACGATAACCTTTGCTTTACCTGCCTTTTTCGCCTTACATTTTCCCTTTTTGTTTACCGAAACAATCGAGGATTTTGTTGAGCGAACTGTTATTTTTTTGGCCTTTTTTTTCGGCGTTACCTTTACTTTCAACTGAAAAGTTTCACCTTTTTTCAGCGAAAGCATGGAAATTGCCGGATTCGTCACCGTAAGACTCACAGAAGGCGAAGCCTTCTTCTTTGCCTTCGCAAAAACGATTCCTTGTCCCCCAAAAGAAGTTGTAACCAACGCAGCTGTTAAAAATGCTGTCAAACTTCTTTGGAACATCTTTGTGTTCTTTTTCACATATATCAACTCCTTATCGTTATATAGTGATTTTATTATATATCACAAAATATACAATTCCGATTGCAAAAACTGTGTTTTACATTGCAAAAATTGAATATCTTGACAAAAAGCATAAGATAAATCTATAATCAGAGAAAAGAAGGATGACGAGGAGGATTTGTTTATGCGCTATTTACTTCATGAATCGGACCACCCGATTTCAACCGATTACTATTATGAATGTCGAAAGACAACAAACGACCATTTTCCAAGGGTTCTTGCACACACGCACGATTATTATGAAATTTATATCTATCTCAGTGGCTCTGTTATGCTGTTTATTGAAGACCGTATTTATAAAGTAAAACGTGGAGATATTATAGTTATTCCTCCCTATACAATTCATCAGCTTCTTCCTACTTCAGAAGAACAGCTAAATGATGAATATGACCGAACCTATATGTACATTACCCCTGCCTGCTTATCCTCCTTCCAGTTTAACGAACACTCCTTATTAGAGCCATTTGAACTGGCAAAAGAAAACAAACGGTATCATTTTAATATTGCCGATTCCGATGATTTTGAGCGCATATTTCAATGTTTTATGGGAATTTACCAAAATTCAAAAATTGATTTTTATGGAAAAGAAATGTTAAACCGTGCCCATATTTTAGAGGCGGTTACACTACTAAACAAACACATTCTTTTAGATATGAAGCCACGAAAAGCAACACACGTGAACCCTTTCATTGATAAGGTACTGTCTTATATTAATGAACATTACAAAGAGGATTTATCACTGGAGCAGTTAGCCGGTCACTTTTATCTGAATAAATTTACGCTGGCAAAATTATTCAAAGAACAGACCGACCGAACCGTGCATAATTATATCATACTAAAACGAATCAGCATGGCAAAACAAAAAATAACAGAGGGGGTGCTCCCCTCTGCTGTATACCAAGATGTAGGATTTCGTGATTATTCTACTTTTTACCGTGCCTTTCTCAAAATGGAGAAAATTTCTCCAAAAGAATTTGCACGTTTCTGCTCTGATAAAAAGGATAATTAGAACAAACCGGTAATCTGTCCGTCGTCATTTACATCAATTCCCTCGGCAGCCGGCACTTTTGGCAATCCGGGCATCGTCATAATTGTGCCGGTAATGGCAACAACAAATCCTGCTCCGGCAGAAACATAGACATCACGGATATGGATTGGGAAACCTTCCGGTCTGCCAAGAATTGTTTTATCATCCGACAAGGAATACTGGTTTTTCGCCATACATACCGGCATGGAGCCAAACCCGAGTGACTCAATCCGCGCAATCTGCTGTTTTGCTGCCGGCTCAATAATAACTTCTCCTGCTCCATAAATTTCTTTTGCAATTGTCTCAATTTTCTCAACAATCGACAACTCATTTTCATAGAGATAATGGAAATTACTCTCTTTATTCTCAATTGTATCAATTACTTTTTGCGCTAACTCAATGCCGCCTTCGCCACCTTTTTCCCAAACTTTAGAAAGTGCGAACTCACAGCCTCTCGCCTCACAGAACTCCTTAACGTATGCAAGTTCTGCTTCGCTGTCAGTTACAAACTGATTCAATGTAACAACACATGGCACACCAAATTTAGCAATGTTTTCAATATGTTTTTCCAGATTTACAATACCGGCTTTCAATGCATCAAGATTTTCTTCCGATAAATCTTCTTTTTTAACACCGCCATTGTATTTGAGGGCACGAACCGTAGCAACAAGTACAACGGCATCCGGTTTCAAATCCGCCATACGACATTTGATATCTAAGAATTTTTCTGCCCCTAAGTCAGCGCCAAAACCAGCCTCCGTAATTGTGTAATCTGCTAATTTCAAAGCTGTCTTTGTCGCACGGACACTATTACAGCCGTGGGCAATATTGGCAAATGGACCACCATGCACAAGTGCCGGTGTATTCTCCAAAGTCTGAATCATATTCGGACGAATAGCATCTTTCAAAAGTGCAGACATTGCGCCTACTGCCTTAATTTCTTTTGCCGTAACCGGTTTTCCTTCATAAGTATAAGCAACAATAATCCTTCCCAAACGTTCTTTCAAATCTTTCATGTTGTCTGCAAGACAAAGAATCGCCATGATTTCGGATGCTACTGTGATGATGAAATGATCTTCTCTTGTCACACCATCCACCTTGCGTCCGAGTCCTACCGTAATATTACGAAGTACACGGTCATTCATATCGACGCAGCGTTTCCATACGATCTGTTTTGGATCAATGTTAAGTTTATTTCCCTGTTGAATATGATTATCAAGCATTGCCGCAAGAAGGTTATTTGCCGAAGTAATCGCATGAAAATCTCCCGTGAAATGAAGATTCAAATCATCCATCGGTACAACCTGTGCATAACCGCCGCCGGCAGCACCACCTTTTAATCCAAAGCAAGGGCCTAACGATGGCTCACGCAAAGCAATAATTGCCTTTTTTCCAATCTTATCCATCGCCTGTCCAAGTCCAACTGTTGTCGTTGTCTTTCCTTCACCGGCCGGTGTTGGATTAATCGCTGTCACAAGGACAAGTTTACCATCCGGGCGGTCTTTAATTCGCTCCCAGAGTTCGTCCGTCAATTTTGCTTTATATTTTCCATATAAATCCAATTCATCCGCAGTGATGTCTAATTTCTCTGCTACTGTCTGAACCGGCAGCATATTCGCCTCTCTTACAATTTCAATATCTGATTTCATATTCTACCTCCATCTTTCAAAGCACAATATCTGTTAACATAACTTGTATTATACACACTATCTTGTTCTAATGCAATAATTTATCAGAAACAAATGTAAAATATTGCTCCAACAAATGAACATCCGGCTGGCACTGATATAACATTCTGGCACCGACAACATCTTCAATTTCATTTAAAAGCCAATGATTGTTTTCATCTAAAATAAAATCAATACCAACCATGCCAAAATCAAACACCTGAACAACCTGATTTACATAATCAATAATTTCTTTATCGCATTGGTATGATGTAACACTTCCGCCCAAAGAAAAATTTGCCCGAAAACTGTTATTTGCCTGACGCTTCACAGCACCGACAATTTCTTTGCCTATGACATATACACGTAAATCTACGCCGGATCCTTTGACAAATGGCTGTAAAATAAAATCTGAACCGGCGATTTCCTTTTGAATCGAGTCAAAGGATTCGTTTGTCAAAAAAACCTGTTTTCCACCGTGTCCATCCACCGCTTTTATTACATAATCCGGATACTCCTTTAATAATTTTTCGGACAACTCAACATTTTGAAACGTCTTTGTTTTTACCAGCGGAATTTCGCAGTTTTTCAAAATATAATCATAGGTTTTTCCTTTATGATTGCAGATTTCTGACACAAAAGAAGAATTAAAGCAGGGAATCCCCCTCGCCTCAATTTGCTTTGTCAAAGCAGGACAGATTGTGCGAACCATACAAAAATCAACAGATTCCCGATTTGTCTCTAAATATTCCATCACATCTGTGTCATATAAAAAATGAATCGGCATATTTAACTTTTCACCTGCTTCTTCATGCATTTTAATGTAGGAAGCATTTCTTTTTGAACCTTCTTTATCATAAACTAGTAAACCATTCCATTGTTTTGTCATTTTCTAACATCCTTTATGATCCATTCCACGATTTTATCCGCAACCGCCACACCGGTGCAGGTTTGTATATTTTTAAAATGTGCATTCGAATTTACTTCACAAACAATCGGACCGTCTTTGCCAAACAAAAGGTCAACTCCTGCAAAAGAAGTTCCTACCGCATGAGATGCTTTAACCGCAAGTTCACATTCTTCCTTTGACGGTGTGTAATCTTTCATCTTACCTCCGGCGGTTATGTTGGCACGAAAATCATTTTCCGAATACCGGTACATGGACGCTGCTACTTCATCACCAACAACTTGAAGTCTGACATCTCTTCCGATGCTGTTTTCTATCATTTCCTGAAACAAAAATTCTACCGAATCCGACTGTTTCATCACCGCTAAAAGTTCTTCTCTATTTTTCACCAAGTACACCTGCTCACCAAAGGAGCCAAATGCCTCTTTTGCCACAAACGGATATGTGAGTTTTTCTTCTGCCACACCAACAAAATCATACTGATTAAATCCAATGGTCGAATATGTCATCGGCGCAAATATCGTCTGTGGAATCGGCAGTTTTTTCTCCTGTAATGCCAGATAAGTTAACCGCTTATCATCGCAGATTCTAATTGCCTCACTGCTATTATAGACCGGAATTTTCTGTTTTTCTAAAAATTTTGCAAGTAAAATATCTTTATCCCAAAACAAAACAAAATCCGGTTTTTCTTTTATCTTTTCCTGCACATCTACAAGAATTTCACAGTTTGTATAAACGGTTAGTGACACACCGCACCGTTTCGCCGCAAGCAAAAATAAATCTGTCAGTTCAGAAAACTTTTTGGTGTGTAAAAATCCATTGACAATCAGCCAGCCATTCATCAGCCATTCTCCTCAAGATAATTTTCAAATTGTTCAATCGACATCAAAATCTGTCTCGGTTTAGTACCTTCTTCCGGTCCGACAACACCCGCATCCGAAAGCTGGTCCATAATTCGTGCCGCACGGTTAAATCCAATTCGGAACATGCGCTGCAAAAGACCAATGGATGCCTTATCTTTTTCAATGATAAATCTGGCGGCCTCGACAAATAATTCGTCTTGTTCCGGTGCACCACCATGGGCAGTATTAGAATCGTTCTTTGCTCCCGGTACCGGTGCCGTGTCGATATGCTTTGTTACTTCTTCATTATAGGATGGACCGTTACTCTGCTCTTTTAAGAAGCTGACAACGGAATCTCTTTCTTCATCGGAAACAAATGCTCCCTGTACACGAATTGGTTTTGGCAGATTTTGCGGTGCAAACAGCATATCACCATTTCCTAACAGTTTTTCTGCGCCTGCCGAATCAATAATAGTTCGTGAATCCACGGCAGAAGAAACCGACAAAGCGATTCGTGATGGTATATTCGCCTTAATTAACCCGGTAATAACATTAACCGATGGACGCTGTGTTGCTAAAACCAGATGAATTCCTGCTGCACGGGCAAGCTGCGCCAAACGACACACGGAATCCTCTACTTCTCCCGGTGCAACCATCATCAAATCCGCGAACTCGTCCACAATAATAACAATCTGTGGCATCTTCTGATAATCCGGGTCATCTTTGTTTGTCAGTTTGTCCATTTTCGCATTATAGGATTTGATATCACGAACACCTGCATCGGCAAATTTCTGATATCTTCCGGTCATCTCTGCCACCGCCCAGCCAAGTGCTGCCGATGCCTTCTTCGGATCTTTCACAACCGGAATCATCAAATGTGGAATATCTTCGTATGCAGTCAGTTCCACCATCTTTGGGTCAACCATAATCATTTTTACTTCATTCGGATCCGCTTTATAAATAATACTCATAATCAGCGTATTAATCAAAACCGATTTACCGGAACCAGTCGCACCGGCAATCAATAAATGCGGCATTTTTGCAATATCCGTAACAATTGTTTTTCCGCTGATATCTTTACCAACGGCAAATGTGACTTTGGATTTCGCCTTCGTAAACTCACTGCTCTCTAATAACTCACGCAACGTAATCATTTCCCTCGCCGGATTCGGCACCTCGATACCAACTGCCGCTTTTCCGGGAATCGGTGCTTCAATACGAATATCCGATGCCGCCAAACTCAGTTTAATATCATCACTCAATCCGGTAATGCGACTGACTTTAACCCCCTGTTCCGGAATCAGTTCATAACGAGTTACACTTGGTCCAAGGCTGATGTCTCCCATCTTGACACGCACGCCAAAACTATCTAATGTTGACTGCAATTTAGCCGCCGTCGCACGAAGTTCGGAATTGTCCATACGTTTTCCATTGCTCTTTGGTTTGTTCAACAAATCAAGCGAAGGAAAACGATACGGAATCTGTTCCGTCGCAGCCTTTGATAAATCCTTATGTACCGCATCCATTTCTTTTTTATCTTCTTTGGTTATCTTAACCGGTTCTTTCTTTTGTTTCACCGGCTCATCCACCGTATCTGTTTTTGTAGGTGTTTTTGGTTCGCTCTGTATTTTCTTTGATGCACCAAATTTTTCTTCTAATTCTTTTTCGTAAACACTTGATTCTCTAACCGGCTCTTCTCCGCCACGGATAATATTGATTTCCGACAAATCCTGTACTTCCGGTACCACTTCTTCCATCTGTGCTTCCGGTTTAATTTCTTTTTGAGGAAGTTTATTCTTATCTTCCTGAATTTCTGCTTCTGCTTTCTTTGCCCGTTTCTTTCTCGTCTCTTTCTTTGGCTTTGCTTTTGACGTTTCTTCTTTATCAAATGTATAGGTGCTCATCTGTCTTCCACGAGAATACACCGGTTCCGGTTCCTCATAATAATAATCTTCATCCGTCTCACGCTCTTTATACATCTGCTGAATGGAAGAAAAAATGAGTTTCTTGCTTAACAGCATAAAGAACAGTAAAAACAGCGCCAGTATCACAATAAAAGAACCTGCTCTTCCGAGCACACGTGCCAGTTCAAAAGATAAAATTCCACCGAAGAAACCACCACCACCGTGATTTTCAGCACAAACAGTATAGACTTCCCATACATTCTGCACAGGGTCATTTACCACCCACTGAAATAATCCGCACACACTCCAGTAAATGCCGGCACTATACCAGACCTTGTGGCGCAGTCTTTGATTCTTCGCATTTGCCAGATACAAACCTGCAGTCACAACAAGATAAACCGGGAAAACATACGCCAGTGCTCCCAGCAGTCCAAACAGCAAGGCACTTAACCCTTTGCCAAACACGCCGCACATTTGGAACAAACTAAGCAGTGACAAAATGGCAAACACAAAAAGAGCAAGAAACACAATCTCTCTTGCCAATGGGCTTGCCTGCTTTGTCTTTTTCGATGTATTCTTTCTCGAAGAAGCCGTCCGTTTCGTATTTGATTTCGATGCCGGACGTCCACGCTTCTTCGTATTTTTTGTTGTTTTCTTTGTAGCCATAAAATCCTCCTCAGACACAACTAACATGTACGATATCTGCCAATTGATTCGCAGCGTACTGAAATTATATTATACACTGAATCGCTTTTTCCCGCAAGTGTTTTATCGAACGCAAGTTCTTGCATTTGTTCTGTATCATCATCGCTAATTTTTTGTTGACATTTATTAATTCACTTGTTATAATTGAATTTAAGAAATGGGTTTTTTGTCTGGTAGACTTTTAGTCGAAAGAGTTGCTCGTTTCTTTTTTTATGTCTATTATATCATACAAGTACATTTTTTCATCGCTTGCACACCTTATTAACATTGATGCATGAAAAACATTATATCTTTCAATCTCGCCGTCATCTCCGTATACCGGCAACGCAAATCTAGAATCATAACGATACCATCCGAATTTCGCATTTCTTTTATGTTTGGCTGCATTGTTTGCTCTAAAATGTTTTCCTTTTGCTATACGAATTAACTCTGGAATTCCTTGTGACGCATTTGCCTTCGCCTTTGCATTTGTCCCATGTAAGTGTTCCGTATATTTGGAACCTGTATATTCATCTGGCAAGTCGGAACCTATATACACAACATCACTCGTCTCTGCAATTATGTACTCATCACCAACAAATTCTTCAATATACGCCTTTACTTCATCCCAATTTATAGACCGTTTTCCCTTAAAACGGATATCATTAATCATAACAATACTATTATTATCTGCATCTTTGATTACAGACACGTTTCTCGTACTTTGAGTGTCATCCATATTCAATTCCCCCTCTATATAGTTCTAATCAATAAAAATTAATTGATACGAGTATAACACCATATATTACACGTGTCAATTACAACTTTATTTGTATAACAAAGTATTATTTTTTTCAATATTTTTAATAGCTCATCAGCCCCCGCAGCTTCTGATAAGCCTTATCAATTCCTCCAACCTCATTAACAAGTCCGGCCATCACCGCATCCTCTCCAACCAAAACGGTTCCTAAGTCTTTGGACAACATACTCGTATTCATCATTAATTTTTCTAAATTTTCTTTGGAAATGCGGCTATGCTCTGCCACGAAACAAATAATTCTATCCTGAATCTGTTGAAACTGCCGATATGTCTGCGGCGTTCCCAGTACCATGCCATTCATCCGAACTGGGTGGATAATCATCGTCGCCGACGGAACAATAAAAGAATAATCTGCCGCTACGGTAAGTGGAACAGCTATCGAATGACTGTCTCCAATGACTAAAGAAACTGTCGGCATACTTAAGGAGTGAACCATTTCCGCCAATGCAAGTCCGCATGAAACATCACCACCGACGGTATTCATAAGAAATAAAATCCCCTTTACATTTTCGTCCTGCTCTGCCCTTGCTAAAATCGGCAAAATATGCTCATATTTGGTTGTTTTGGCATTTTGTGATAAGCAGTCATGTCCCTCAATCTCCCCAATAATAGATAACGTCAAGATTCCTTCGTTCATTACCATGCCATATTCTTTTACTGCATCCTGTTCCATCTGTTTCGCCCTCATCTTTCCTGTCATTTTTATGACTTCCATTTGATACGAAACAGTATTTCCTAAATCATAAAATTTTATCCCTGATAAATTTCCGGTCGTCTGTCACTTCTTGAAAAAATCGTTTTTTGAAATACCTCTTTTGAAAAGTCAAGCGTTACATAGTCATTCCATTTTTTAGAGTCCGGCGAAATCATGCTTCCATCCGGTGCATAGGCAGCCGAACTTTTTGTATATTGGATTCCATCTCCCTCTCCCGTTCGATTTACGCCTACCACATACGAGGACATTTCAATCGCTCTCGCCGTAAGCAGAGAATACCACTGCCTGATGCGGCTCTCCGGCCAGTTTGCAATCAAAAAGATAACATTTGTATCAAGCGGCATCTGCTGAAACATTTCCGGAAAACGCAAATCGTAGCAGACTGCCATACCAAGGTGCATTTCATCCACGGAAATATGACAGATTTCACCGCCCCCTCGATACGCCTTTGTCTCACCACCATGCGTAAATGGATGGATTTTCTCATAGTCGGCAAGCACACTTCCGTTTTCATCAACAAAACAAAAATGATTTCGCCCAAACTCATCCGGCATGGTAATATAACCAAAACCAATCATTATAGAATATTTTGCAGCAAGAGCCGAAAAATATGCAATTGTCTCCTCATGATAATCTGCCATCTCTTTAACCCGGAGAGAAAATCCGGTCAATGTCATCTCCGGAAACAAAATGATGTCAGCATGTTCATCCGCTGCCTCCTTTATCATTTCCTCACATTGAAACTTATTTGCTTCTTTGTCTTCCCAGACAATGTCCATGTTTGTAAGCGCAATTTTTTTTGACATAAAAAGCCCCCTTTGTCTTCTCCCAGTATAACATAGGTTGGGGGAAGGGGCAAAAGGGGAGAAACGTTAAATTTATATTTATATTCTTTATATATGAAATCGTTTCTTCAATTTATATGTTCCAGAAAAATTCACTCCACGTAAAACAGTTCCATACTGTTTTACAACAACTCTATTTTTATATACCTTGAAGGTCAGTTTATAACCTCCCTGTGACATTTTTCCACATTTATCAACATACATATTTTTTGCTTTTTTCTTAAACTCTTCATGATGTTCCACATATCCTGCTTTTTTTGGAACAAACCAGTAATTACCTACGAATCCACTATCATCTGGCATATCATATTGTCTTAATTCCAAATAATATTTAGCTTTTTTTGAATTTTTCTTATACACACCAGAAAATTTAATACTTTTGGCTGAAACATCAAATACGTTTAAAAATTGTACTGTACTAATTAACAATAACATCACCATAAATATTTTCACTATTTTTTTTATCATATTTTTTTCTCCTTTTCCAACATATACTCAATACTTGTTGAAATCTCCTTCTTTATTTTTGTCTATTTTATCTTTCCATTCAAAATGTTGTATCCTCTAATTCTAAAACATGTACCTTTTTCTTCTTAGTTTTTACAAAATGATAAAAGATATTAAATCTACCAATTTAAATCCTGTCTAAAAGTCATCTACTTCGTATATTTTTAAACCTAAAATCGTAATTTCATCACCTGATTCATATACACCATAAGCTTTCTGATTACTAATATATAACAATATTGGATATCTACAATCATTAGAGCTATCTACATCTTCATTAACCGAAAAACTTGGTATTGTATAATCAAATGAATATGTATAAATCTGTCCTTTGTTAATAGGCTGCTCTAAAGTTACCGTTTTTCTTTGATTGTATTCTTTTAACGCATTTTCATAATCTTCTAAAGCATCTTCATATGTCCAGTCCGCTTCACCAGACAAATAATCAGCTGGATCAGGTGCGATGGGTTTATCAAAATCTTTATAAGCAGGATCAACCACTCTAAAGATTATTGGATAAACTATTGGACTCGTACAGTTTAAATTAATGTCGATTACTGGCAAATTACGATTACCTGAGTTTTTAATTGATAATTCATAATGCAACTTTTTTCCACGATAATCCTTCGTTTTATACAATTTTTCTCCGTAAAATATAAATGGACATAACCAAACACGAAATGAATTATACTTAAATTCATCATAATTGCAAATAGAGGGTGCCTCTTGCGAATAATCATAAATGAGTGTTTTTTGGGGCTGCGTTGTTGTTTTTGGCGGAACTGTCGGTAACGCGGTTGCTATTGGTGTCGATGTTGGTACTAGTGATGCTGGCGTCGAAGACTTTACGGTACTGCTATGATTACTTTCTTTGTGAAGAATAGCCTTCTTATTCTTCACAATAATCTTACAAGCATATTTTTTTCTTCCAACTTTCGCAATAATATTACAATTTCCTTTTTTCTTTGCTATCACCTTTCCTTTTTTTGTCACGGTTGCGATTTTCTTTTTAGTACTTGACCATTTTACTTTTTTATTGGTGTTTTTTACTTTGAGTGTATACTTTTTGCCGACATATAAAGAGAGCTTACTTTTGTTAAGTCTCACTTTTTTGATTGCATATACTTGTTTCGGCATTAGAGCAAATAAAATAGCAAATATAAGAACTATCGATATGTTTCTTTTTGTTTTTTTCATAATACTACTCCTCCTTTTTTAAAAATCTGCATACGGAAATGCATAACTTACTTGTGCCGTTTCATTCTCATAAACATTAACATTGTTTTGCCAATATATTGTTCCAGCCACATTCATAAAGATATTATACTGTTTTTCAAGATTTTCTCTTTCTTCTCCATATAAAACCTCTGCCGACTTACACTCATGTGACGAAATCAAAATATTATATTGACCAACAAGAATATGAGATATCTTATAATATAATGGCTCAGTTGTCAAAACAAAAATTCGATGTTTTTATAATGAACTGATACGTTGACGGGTTACATGGAAAATGTGGTGCGGCATTTCCCGGATTTTTATATTATGCGGCTGCTCTGGCTGCATCCAGAAGCATTACCGGATAGTATACCTCGGCAGGCCGTTTGTTCCCAATGGACTGATGGCATCTTTCAAAGTTATAGGTGTAGATATACCTTCCGATGGCTTCTCTTGCTTCCTTGAGATTAGCATACTCCGTGAGATATGCTTCCTCATACTTGAAGCTGCGGAACCAGCGTTCAATCATGATATTATCTGCCCATCGACTTTTGCCATCCATGCTTTGCCGAATTCCATTATCTCGAATAAATTCGATGTATTTGTCACTGGTAAACTGGCTGCCCTGATCCGAGTTGATGATTAACGGCTTAGCTACTTTAAATGCTTTTTTACAGGCGTTGATGACCATAGTGGTATCCAGAGTATCATCAACATCCCAGCCAACGATACAACGGCTGTACCAGTCGAT
>ERZ809296.1324-NODE-1324-length-29897-cov-5.935996_pt1 | contig 29897 bp, 32 predicted proteins | sample MGYA00520511_ERZ809296 | MGnify/ENA primary metagenome ERZ809296 (study PRJEB31576, sample SAMEA3212662) | Homo sapiens | biome: human-gut; feature: human gut; material: fecal | place: Sweden | collected 2012 ...
AGAAGATCTGACAGAAATGATCCGCCAGATTGGGGCAACGGGGCTTGACCGCCTCAGCGAACTGGCCGAGGCGGACAGGGAGGGGCAGTGTTTTATCGGCCCGTTTGTCGCAATGATTGAACAATCGCTGTCAGGTGGAGAAATGAAGCCGCAAAGAGACCAGAGATTTAATGGGCGGTATGCGGTTGTATATTTTGACCCAAAGAAATGGTCCTCCCCGCTGATTGATATTTGTGGGACACCATACAACCGAGAAGAAGCCGAAGAACGAATGAAAGTATTAAAGGCCGCACTACGGAGGGAGCAGGATGGCTGATATTATGATGCTCATAGCCGCTGTTGAGTGGATAGTCTTGGGTATTCTTACCTTTTGGAAGCTTAGGGGATGGAACAAAAAAATGGATGAATTGTACAAGGATATGAAGAAACAGTGGGAGGCGGAGGAATGAAGGAGTACATCGAGAGGGAGAAGGCAATCGCCCTGTTTTATCCAGTTGACCCAGAAAATGATGGATCAGATGGATGCACTATTGTTTACAAGTCTGGTAACTTTAGTTCTTCTGAGATCGAGGCCATGCTGTCAGACCTCCCCACCGCCGACGTTGCGGAGGTGCGGCACGGAAGATGGATTTTTGAACCTGGAAAAATCCCGTATTGTTCGGAGTGCAAAGAGTACAGCGACGATGGAGACAAGGGTGCTACTTTCTGCTCGTGGTGCGGCGCGTTGATGAAGGAGGACGGCCATGAACTGTGCTCTTAGAGAGCAGGTAGGAGACCTTGATAAGGTGTGTGAAGATTGGGCAGATTACTACCCCCACGAAGCCGCCCGCCTGATGGGCTATGAGGTGGTGGAGGATGAGCCGGAATACTATAAATTTGAAATCCGTCTTTGTGATACCAAAATTGATAGAGATTTTGAGAGGTTTACACTTCCGTGTTTGCGTAAACTGTCTGAAATGTTTGTTGGTAAAAACGGTTTTGTAGGCCAAGACAGTATTGCAAAAATTCTTTCCACAGTAGTCCTTAAAGGAAAAGACGGGGAGTGGTTTGTCAAGGCCAATGCATCCATCAAGAATATCCCAGAAAATTTCAAGGTCATCGAGGAAATCAAGAGCGGAAAAAAGAAAGAAGTCAGCATTGGATGTTCAGTAGCAACAAGGATCTGCTCTATTTGCGGAGATAGCACCTGCCATCATAAACCAGGAGAATATTACAACGGGAAACAATGTTTTATGGAATTGGACGATCCGACAGACGTCTTTGAATGGGCGTTTGTTGCGACACCGGTAAAGGAGGAGGCCAACATGGACAAACCGAGAATTTGCGAGATTCTGGGGGTTGAGGTAGACGAAGAATTTACATACAATTTCGGTGCAAATCAGGTAAATAGAGGCACCTTCAAAATTGGAGCAGACGGGAAGCGATATTATAAGACGGGAGATATCTGGAGCCCTTGCTACGATGAGGATGATTTGGCTGTAATTATCAACCACCCCGACCGCATCATCCGCAAGCCCCGCTGGACGCAGCAGGAGGTGGAGGATGCCAAGACCATTAAGCGTGTGTTTGGGCGGGATGGGACTATCGAGCGTCACAGCAAGACGATGACAGTACCATACAGCACCCTTACTTTTGACCATTTGTATATCAGCGAGAACTTGTTCCCCTCCCTTCACCCTGACGAATCCGTCACCCTTGACGAGATCATCGGAGGTAAGGGTGATGGAGCATGAAAGAGAAAACCCGCAAGAAGAAACCTGATTGCTATGAGGCATATCGCCCGGGTATCTGCCTCGGGAAAATGACCATAAAGGGAACCCCAGGGTGTCACTGCCTCAAGTGCAGATGGTTTGAAGATAACGCCAAAAAGAAATAGAAGGGAGGCGGTGTAAATGGCGAGGGGCAGACAGCAGAAATGGATCTGCAAGGACTGCAAGAGCGATTTCAGTGTCCAGGGGAAAACGCCGAAGTTCTGCTGTGCCTGCGGCTCCAAGAACATCGGCAGGGCACCGAGCTTTGAATTGCTCTCAAATTTTGAAGAGAAACAGAAGGCTCTCGACGATGTCTGCCGGGAGCTAAACCCCGTTTTCGCCAAGTATATTGCCCTGAAAGAGCAGTACGACAGGATAATGAACTACTGGAAGCAGCAGCGAAAGCGTGGGTATATATCGCTGGAGGAGTATCGGGAGCTGGCAGAGGCTTTCGACGGTGCAAAGCCGGAATCACCCGAATCCAGCGGTTCCAGCGGATCGTAGCAATACTTACTCCTCTCCGGCAATTTCCAGCGGTTTTAGGAGGGCATTATGGACGAAGAGAAAATAGCCAGAGAGATTGAAGATTGTGATGGCTGCCCGCTTTATGGGAACGACTGCCCGGGAGGGTGGACTGGTGGCCCGAACGGCCCCATTGAGCCGCCGTGCTGCTCCTGGAATGGAGACGAGGAGATTTCCGAAGGTATGTACTCAAATATCACCTATTTACCGCAGGAGCTTAAATGGAGGCAAGAGGCGCATGAGCAGAAAGAAGCGGAAAAGAGGGCAGCCAAACACAAAGAAGAAATTGAGAATCTGGAATTGAGGGTTTGGAACTTGACCGGGGATAGATACCGACATATTGAACGCAAATATGCCGGAGAGCTGTCCGATAGATGGCGATGCCCATATTGCCATGGGTGGACACGAGTAACGTGGGCGTCCGGCCGAGCTGGGATTGATGAAGCGTGGTGCGGCAGATGTGGCAGGAGAATGGTTTACTGCCAGGAACTTGAAGATGAACTAGAAGGGCAGGACAATAGATGATAATTAAGAAAACAATCACGAAAACCTACGATATTTACGATTGCGTAAAATGGGGCATGACCGTAAGAGATACCATCTCGGCACGAGAGCGGAAAGGACTTAAAAATAGCGGGCTGGACAGATGCTTTGTTTGTGGAAAGAAATTTGATGATGACTATTTCCCAAACTTGGCACTAATCAAAGGGGCGAAAAATCAGTTTATTTGTGATGACTGCGCCGAAGCAGTACAAAAAGAGGGAGAGCAAATATGAAGATTGAGAGAGAAGACGATTTCGGAGGCGCTGTTCTGAACTGCGCCGTTCGGTACGCCCTTGGCCGTATGTCCTATATGCCCGGCCTAGTCATGGACGTGATCCGGCCCATGCTGAAAAATTGCAGCGACAAGACCCTGTGGTGCTTCGACCGGGACATCTCGGAATGGCTTGAAAGGGAAAAACATGGGCTTGCTGACTACGGCGAGGAATGGGTCAGGTTCCAGGATGATGTTCGAGCGGTAATGGATGGGAGGAAGACAAGCGAAGAAAAGGCGGGCACCTGCTTGCGCGATAAGGTGAGCCGGCTCATTGACGCATACATCAAGCTCGGTTTGGAGAATTGCCATAACGACGCCGACATCATTGATGCCCTGGCGGAGATCTTCACCTACGAAGAGCTGAAGGACTTTGGCGCCGGAGATTTCGTCCGGGACTACTTCGAGGATGGAGATGAGTGACCGCAAGGATTACCTTGATTTCAACGGGCCTGGGATCGGCAGCCTTGAAATTTGCTTTGGAGGCCCGAGAACGGCCACGCTGAGATTCGCCCCAGAGTTACCCCAGGAAAGCCGCTCAGAGGCCGCACAAGAGCCCAGTACGATAGACCATCCCACAACACCAGGAGAGACGGAAACCCGTTCCTCCAGGCGGCCATGCGATTTAAGAAAGGCTTGCGAAAGCGAGGACAACTGATATAATGAAACTCAGGTGATGATATCTTCAAAGCTGGAGACGAAGATTAGAAGAGGGGAGCAGTCATGACGGGGAAGGGGAGCACCAGAGATTTCGCAGAACTGTCCAAGGCAAGTGCAAGGCATTTGCGGGCGGGATTGATGGTCGAATATATGCGGGATCTCCGGCAAATGTCCGAGATCCTGAATCTGGAGGGCCGTCATGCCGATGAACTGAAGGTCCTCCTCCTAGAGTTCTATGTCATGCTGAATTGCGGAGAAGCGATTCCGGCTATTGACCGGGAGCTTGTATCTTCCATCCGAAAAGCGGCGGTAGCGGTAGGCGCATCGAAGTATGATGTGGAAGAACTGCTACTCACGATGATCCACGATGACACAACTCCTCGCAGAAGCTTCACCACCAGGGACAGCCTATATGTTCTGGAGCTTTGCATGAGCGAAGAGTGGGACAGAGCAGAGTCGATTGCAGTCAGATTCAGAAAGGTGTTATACCTTTGACGATATGGAAAAAAGTTGTAAAATATGGTGGCGGGAAGCACAAGGGCTGATGCCCAGATGCCCACACGGGACCGTAAAGCTCCCCACCCTTCATTGCCTGATTTATGAGGCCTTTTACTCCGGTGGTTGGGTGTCTATAACATCTAACCGAAAGGACGAAAAGGCAATGAACAAACATCTTGATAAGGCGATTTTCGGCATCGGGAAGGTTGACGCCCTGATGCACTCCATCGAACAGCTCTACCTCGACTTCGAGGTTATGCCGGAGGAACAAGAGAGGCTGAACAGGGGGACATATGCGTTCTACGTCCTCTGGGACGAAATCCGTGAGGTGGCCGACGAACTGGATCTGCTTTCTGGAGACTGCCGGGTCGTCGATGCCATCTATGCTGCCAACGATATGAAGAAGCGGTGTGGCACCTTGAAAACCGAAGAGTGAGACTGCCGGGCCGGGGGGTTCCCCGGCCCATTTTTTCTGCCTAGAGTGAAATCACTATTGACAAACCCTATTTAATAGGGTAAGATAAGTATGAAGAACAAGACAGGAGGAACTAAAATGCCTGAACTTTGCCGGTTCTACAACATCATCATCAAAATGATTTACAGCGACAACGGACAACACAACAAGCCGCATTTCCACGTGTACTTTGCCGAATACGAAGCATCCGTAGGCGTAGACGGAGAACTGCTGGCAGGTAGCTTGCCGGTAAAACAGCTGAAGCTAGTCCAAGCATGGGCGGCTATCCATGAGGATGAGCTTTACAAGGCTTGGAACAATGCGGTCAGAAACATCCCGTTTGGGAAGATTGAGCCGCTAAGATAAGGAGGAGAAGAAATGTATATCAAAGATGGTATTGCATATGCCGGGGAAACCACTCCCGCCATCCGTGTGTGCGGCGTCAGGCCGATTGATGGGCATAAACTCTGGGTGCGTTTCAACACAGGCGAGGCGAAGATCTTCGATTTTTCGCCCCTGTTTTCTTTCCCAGCGTTTGCCCCTCTGACCGACAGAGCGGTATTCGACGGGGTTTATATCGACTATGGTGTGACCGTATGGAACGATGGTGATATTGACATCGACCCTGCTGAACTTTACAGCAAGGGTGTTCCTGCATGACCCAAGGATATCTGAAGAGGAGAGCAACATGAAGCGATTTGACACAGCCCCGCTCCAAGAGTACAGTGCAGAAGAAATCAAGGGAATACGCAACCGACTGAATATGACCCAGGCGGTATTCGCTCTGTTCATGGGCGTATCGAAAAAGACTGTAGAGGCATGGGAGTCTGGACAGAACATCCCAAACGGGCCTTCGCTCAGGTTGCTATGGATGGCGGAGCAGGACCCGGGTTTCCCGGAGCGGTATGGGATCGTCAAGGTTGAAAGCATGACTAGTTGAGAGGAGGGGGATTTTCTGCCCCTCCTATTTTTTACTTGCAAATTACCGATCGGTAATATAAAATAGCATTATGGAAATATGAAATGAAACGGGCCTTTCCGAATAGAGTGTAATGGGTGGTGATTCAGGTGGCAGAGAAGAAAATCAAGACGGTGTCGTTCGTCCACATCGGCGACAAGCTGGTGAGCACCGACGAGCTGAACGCCGAGCAGAAGTCTCAGGTCGCCACCTGGCTCAAGACCACATATCTGAATAATCTGTTCCAGGGGAAAGCCAAGTTCTATGAAAAGCAGGCTTATGTCTGAACATTGAATAGGTAATGCCGCAGTCAACATCTGACTGCGGCATTATTTTTTATAGGCTATTGTTGTCTGGTCCTCCGTACTGACTGATAATAAAAGCGGCGAGTTTGGGATTAGGCGTGGCGATCTTTACCGGGAACTGGAGCTTTTTTTCATAAATAAACATGTCACTTCACCTCATTCTGCTGGTAGTTCCAGGGCCATGGGTCCTGGAGCCAACGGTAGGTGTCCTCCGTGGCCGCCGTGCTTTTCATCAGCGGCCCGAACCGCTTTTCATAGGCCGCCTTGGCGGACTTTTCCATGGCAGCATACTGCTGGAACAGCTGGAATGCCTCCATGTCATCCGGATGGGTATCCAGATAGATGCCCAGCTCGAGCACCACGAACTCCAGTGCCTGGAGCTCTACCAGCGGATTGGAGGGAAGGGTGCTGCCTTCCACTTTCAGATGGAAGGGCAGATTCAGACCGGGAAACAGCGTACCGTTACTCAGGGCATCCCCCTGAGAATATTTTTGAGACCCATTCTGCTGAAAGGGGACATAGGGGACAGCCAGCCCGGCACAAGAGGGGAGTGTGCCGAAATAGTCCGGGCAGCTGGCCGATCCGGCCGCGCTGCAAGTTTCTTTGTTCAATGCAGGATTCCTCCTTGTGTGGATTGGAGGATTGCTCCTCCGCACCATCCTATGCCGTGGGGAGAGCGGCGGCCCCGGCGGGACACAGGCGTCCCAGAGCATGTCCGCGGCGGATCGCCCTCTTTTTTCCGAGGAGCTTTCTGGATCGGGCCTGGAAAGGGCAGGAATGTCTGGATTCTCAGATTGCATTTTGTCTGGAGAGCCGCTATAATGAGAATCCGAGGAACCCACTGGGAGGAACTTGATCCATGGAACATCAGACCGTATCGCTCCCCAGAGTGATGGTGGCGGCCCCTGCCAGCTCCAGCGGGAAGACATCTCTGACCTGCGCGCTGCTTCAGGCCGCCCTGAACCGGGGAGTGGACCCCTGTGCCTTCAAATGCGGCCCGGACTATATTGACCCTCTCTTCCACCGGGAGGTGCTGAGTCTGCCCAGCCGCAATCTCGACTTGTTTTTTTCGGACGAGCCCACGGTGCGGGGGCTGATGGCCCGTGCCGGTGCGGGCCATGGCCTGGCCGTTCTGGAGGGCTGCATGGGCTTTTATGATGGGATCGCCGGAACGGAACGGGCCAGCAGCTGGCACCTGGCCAGGGCTACGGATACGCCGGTCGTTCTCACCGTCGTTCCAGGGGGCACCTCCCTCACATTGGCTGCTGTTTTGCAGGGGCTGCGGTCATTCCGGGCGCCCGACATGATACAGGGCGTCATCCTGAATCAGTGCTCCCCGAAGCTCTGCCGCCATCTCACACCCATTTTGGAGAGGGAGACCGGCCTGCAGGTTTTGGGGCATATCCCGCGGATGCCGGACTGTGCGCTGGCCAGCCGCCACCTGGGCCTCATCACGGCGGCCGAGGTAGAGGGGCTTCAGGAGAAGATCCTGCGTCTGGCCGGCCAGATGGAGGAGAGCGTGGACCTGGACACCCTGTTCGCCATTGCGGCTTCAGCCCCCCCTTTGACTGCATCGCTGGAGACAGCGAGGCCCCGGAGCGGCGGCGGGATACCCATCGCCGTAGCACGGGACCGGGCTTTCTCCTTTTATTACGAGGATAACCTAGAACTGCTGGAGGAGCTGGGGGCGGAGCTGGTGGAGTTCAGCCCCCTGACCAGCCGGCACCTGCCTTCCGGGGTAAAGGGCCTGTATCTGGGCGGAGGCTATCCGGAACTGTATGCCCGGCAGCTGAGCCGGAACAGGGCTCTGCGGGCGGAGATCTGTGCGGCAGCCCGCGCCGGGATGCCAGTGCTGGCGGAGTGCGGCGGTTTTCTCTATCTCCAGGAAGAGCTGGAGGATGAAAACGGTGTCTTCTGGCCCATGGCGGGGGTCCTGTCCGGCAGGGGGAAACGGGCATCCGGAACCGGCCGCTTCGGCTATATCTCCCTGACGGCGGAGCAGGACACCCCTTATCTTCCTCGGGGGGAGACCATCGCAGCCCACGAGTTCCACCGCTGGGACAGTGGGGACAACGGAACGGCCTGCCGGGCGCAAAAGCCTGTGACAGGCGAAGCGTGGCTCTGTGTCCGGTGTGAGGGAGCCCTGTTCGCGGGATTTCCGCACCTGTATTTTCGGTCAAATCCGGCCTTTGCGTCCCGGTTCGTGGCGGCGTGCGGGCGATTTCAGGAGGGAGCATTATGACGACCAGCGTATTGAGTATCGCGATCTCCGGCATCACGCCGGCGGATCAGGGGGCTATGGCGGAGGCGGCCCGCCGCTGGGACTCCATCGCCAAGCCCATCGGGGGCCTGGGCCTGCTGGAGGAGGCGGTGATCCGGGCCGCCGGAGTCCAGGGGACCGCGGATGTCAGTCTGGACAGAAAGGCGCTGGCCGTCTTCTGCGCAGATAACGGTGTGACTGAGGAGGGGGTCACCCAGACCGGGCCGGAGGTGACGGCCTCTGTGGCGGCCTCCATGGCCTGGGGGGAGGCCTGTGTCTGCCGCATGGCCTGGACCGCTGGAGCACAGGTGTTCCCGGTGGACATCGGGATCGCCCACCCGGTGGAGGAGGGCGGCCTGCTGCGCCGCCACGTGACCCGTGGGACCAGGAGCATCGCCAAGGGCCCTGCCATGACACGGGACGAGGCGGTGGCCGCAGTGGTCACCGGCATCACGCTGGCAGAGGAGCTCAAGGGCAGGGGATATCGCCTGTTGGCGGCAGGGGAGATGGGCATCGGCAACACCACCACCGCCGCCGCCGTGACAGCAGTGCTGCTGGGGCGGCGGGTGGAGGAGGTGACGGGCCGGGGCGCCGGCCTGTCAGATGAAGGGCTGGAGCGGAAGATCGCCGTGATCCGCAGGGCCATCGAAGTCAACGCCCCTGACCCCCGGGACCCGCTGGATGTGCTCTCCAAGGTGGGAGGGCTGGATATCGCCGGTATGGCGGGCTTTTATCTGGGGGCCGCCCTCCACCATGTGCCTGTGGTACTGGACGGCGCCATCTCCGCCGCGGCCGCCCTGCTGGCTGTGCGGCTCTGCCCGGACGCGGCCAAGGCCCTCATCGCCAGCCACAGGTCAGCGGAGCCCTCCAGCGGCCTGCTCCTGGACGCCCTGGGGCTGCGCCCTATTGTTTCGGCGGACCTGAAGCTGGGAGAGGGGACCGGCGCCGTGACCATCATGCCCATGCTGGATATGGCCATGTCCATCTATCGGGACATGGCCACCTTCCAGGGCCTGGGCATCCCGCCCTATCGCCGCCAGAGCTGAGATGGAGGCACTGGTTTACGGCGGCGCGGCCAGCGGCAAGAGCCGGTACGCGGAAGATCTTCTGTGTGCACTGTCCTGTGAGGGGCCTCGGATCTATCTGGCCACCATGGAGGCGATGGATGAGGAGAGCCGGGCGCGGGTCCGGCGCCACCGGGCCCTGCGGCGGAACAAGGGCTTCTCCACCCTGGAGTGCCCGCGGGACCTGGGCGGGCTGACCATCCCGGTGGGGAGCAGCGTGCTGCTGGAGGATCTGGGCAATCTGTGGGCCAATGAGCTGTTTTCCCCTTCGGGCTTCGACCCGGATGGGGCCCTGCTCCGGACGGCGGAGGGGTTGGAGCGGCTCAGCGTCCAGGCCCAGAACCTGGTGGTGGTGAGCGCCGATGTGTTCGGAGAGGAGGTCCCCTGTTCTCCCGAGACGGCGGTCTATCTGGACGGGCTGGCCCGCCTGCACCGGCTGGCTGCAGGGCGGTGCGGCCGGGTAATAGAGGTGGTCTGCGGACTGCCGGTGATCTGGAAGGAGGAGTGCTGTTGAGGTATCTGCGGGCGGTCTCTATGGCCTTCTCCATGTACTCCCGTCTTCCCATGCCCTGGGTCCGGTGGTCCGACGACTGCCGGGCCTGGGTTTTGTGCGCGTTTCCCCTTGTGGGGGCTGTCCTGGGTCTGCTCCTGCTGGCCTGGTCCGCGCTGGCGGATCTGCTGACGCTGACGCCGCAGCTCCGGGCAGCGGGGGCGGTCCTCCTGCCGCTGGCCTACACAGGTGGTATCCATATGGACGGCTTCTGCGACACCTGTGATGCGCTGGCCTCCCACCAGGACCGGGCCCGGAAGCTGGAGATCCTGAAGGACTCCCGCGTGGGGGCCTTCGCGGTGCTGGGCTGTGTGTCCTATCTCCTCCTGCAATACGCCCTGTGGTGCCAGCCGGGCTGGGAGAAGGAGGATCTGTGGGTACTGGCTCTGGTCCCCGTGCTCTCCCGGGCCATGTCGGGGTACGGGGCGCTGACCCAGCCGGGGGCCAGGGCGGACGGCCTGCTGGCCGCCTTTACGGAGCAGGAGCAGGGGAGGGGGCGGCAGCGGTTTTTGCTGTTTCTGTGCGCTCTGCTGGCGCTGGCCATCGGGATGCTGGGGGTGGGCTGCGCCGCTGTGGCCGCCGCCATCCTCGTCTATCTCTGGTATATCCAAATGGCCCGTCGGGAGTTCGGCGGTCTGACGGGTGACCTGGCGGGGTGGTTCCTTCAGGTGTGCGAATTGGGCTGTCTGGCGGCGATGGTGTTGGCGAGAGAGATAGCGGAGGTGTTGATATGATCCTGATCGTGGGCGGCCTTGGGGCAGGAAAACGGGACTTCGCCCGGCGTGAGTTGGGGGTCCGGGAGGAGGAGCTGTCCCCGGTCCTGGGGCCTGGGACACAGGTGCTCTACGACCTCCATGCGCTGGACCCCCTCCCGGATCTGGAGGAGCTGATGGGACTGCGGGCAGTGATCTGCAACGAGGTGGGCTGCGGCCTGGTCCCCATCCAGGCGGAGGAACGGCAGCGGCGGGAGGCGGTGGGCCGCCTCTGCTGCCAGCTGGCGGAGAGGGCCGAGGCGGTGTACCGGATCTCCTGCGGGCTGGCTATAAGACTAAAATAGAACAGACAGAGAGGAATAGACATGGAATTGCTGATGATCCGCCACAGCTCCACCAGAGGGAATCTGCTGCGGCAGTATGTAGGCTCCCAGGACCACCCCCTGGCCCCGGAGGGCGTGGCGCTGGCGGAGCGCCGCCGGGGGGAGATGCCTCCCATCGATGGGCTGTGGGTCTCACCTATGCTCCGGTGCCGGCAGACGGCTGAGATCCTGTTTCCCGGCGTGGAGCAGCGGCTGGTGGACGCGCTGAAGGAGTGCGATTTCGGAACCTTTGAGGGCAAGACTTGGGCAGAGCTGAAGGACAACCCCATCTATCAGGCGTGGCTGGCGGGTGACCCCCACATCGCCTTTCCCGGAGGAGAGGTGCTGGGGGAGCACATCGCCCGCTGCCGCCGAGGGGTGGCCCATGTGGTGGAGCAGGCCCGTGCCCTGGGCATGTCCCGGCCCGGGATTCTGGCCCACGGCGGGACCCTGATGTCCGCTATGTCCGGCTTTGCGGTGCCACATCAGGATTTTTACAGCTGGCTGCCCAGCAACTGCGGCGGATATCTGGTCCGGGTGGAGGAGGGGGAGGACATGGCCTTCACCCTGATTGAGACGCTGTGAGCCGCCTGTGGGTCCTTCTGGCCGCTGCCGCGCTGGACTGGCTCCTGGGGGACCCGGCGTGGATGCCCCACCCCATACGGCTGATGGGATGGACCATCAGCCGCCTGGAGACCGGCCTGCGGCGGCTTTTTCCCAGGACGCCGGGAGGAGAACTGCTGGCTGGCGGGGTGCTGGTGCTGACCATGGTCCTGCTCTTCGGAGGGGGGAGCCTGCTGCTCCTGGCCGCTCTATATGCCCTCTCTCCGGCGGCGGGGACTGCGGCGGAGGTCTGGCTCAGCTATCAGCTGCTGGCCGCCCGGTGCCTCCGGGATGAGAGTATGGCGGTGTATCGGGCCTTGACCGGCAGGAGCCTCATGGACGCGCAGAGGGCGGTTGGCCGCATTGTAGGACGGGATACCCAGTGCCTGGACCGGGACGGCGTGACCCGGGCCGCAGTGGAGACGGTGGCAGAAAACACCTCTGACGGCGTGATCGCTCCCCTGTTCTGGCTGGCTCTGGGCGGGCTGCCCCTAGGCATGGTGTACAAAGCTGTCAATACCATGGACTCCATGGTGGGATACCGAAACGAGCGATACCTCTTTTTCGGCAGGGCTGCGGCCCGCACCGACGACGCGGCCAATTATTTGCCAGCCCGGCTGTCCGCCCTGCTCATGTGCCTGGCCGCCGCTCTGCTGCCTGGATTCCGGGGGCGGGACGCACTGCGGATCTGGCGCAGGGACCGGCGTAAGCACAAGTCCCCCAACTCCGCTCAGACGGAGGCGGCCTGTGCCGGGGCGCTGGGGGTCCAGCTGGCCGGGGATGCCAGCTATTTTGGGACGCTGGTCCGAAAGCCCACCATCGGGGAGGTGGAGCGGCCCATCCGGCCGGAGGACATCCCGACGGCCAACCGACTGATGTACGGGACCGAGGTCCTGTGTCTGGCCCTGTGCGCCGCAGCGGCAGTGCTGTGTTCTCACATATTCAGATAGGAGGGAGCGAAATGGAGGAGAGGACCCACGGTGGCGACATCTATGGACTGGAGCGGTCTGTGCTGGATCTGTCCATCAGCCTGAACCCCTTGGGGGTGCCGCCCTGCGCCATCCAGGCGGCGCGGGAGGCGCTGGAGCGCTCTCCCGCCTATCCTGACCCCCTCTGCCGTGGCCTAAGGCGGGCCATCTCCGCCCGGGACGGCGTTCCAGAGGACTGGGTGCTGTGTGGGAACGGGGCCTCTGACCTGATCGACCGGCTGGTCCGAGCCCTGCGTCCGGACCACGCCCTGGTCCTGGCCCCGACCTTTTCGGAGTACCACAGGGCCCTGTACAAAAATAATTGTAAAGTTAAATTCCATTACGCAAATATGCACGAAGATTTCCGCTTTTCCAGCGCTCTGCTCGGAAAAATTTCCCAGGAAATTGATGCTGTGTTCCTCTGTGATCCCAACAACCCCACAGGCACACTGATCTCTCACCAGCTGTTGCGGGCCCTTCTGGCCCGCTGCCGGGAGGCCGGAGCACTGCTGGTGGTGGACCAGTGCTTTCTGGAGTTGTCTCCAGGGGAGCCGGACCGGCTGGTTCGGGAGCTGGAGGGCGGAGGGCTGCTGCTGCTGCGGGCCCTGACCAAGAGCTATGCCATGGCCGGGCTGCGGCTGGGCTACTGCCTGTCCGATGACCGGACGCTGCTGGCCGCTATGGCGGAGGAGGGCCCGCCCTGGCCGGTGTCACAGCTGGCACAACAGGCAGGGATATCTGCTTTACAGAATGCGCCGGACTGGCCATTTCGCGTCCACCAGCAGTTGGAGGAGGAGCGCTGCTATCTCTCTCAGGAACTGAGCAGGCTGCGGTTCCACGTCTACCCAAGCGACTCCAATTTCCTGCTGTTCCAGGGGGAGGAGGGCTGGCGGGAGCGCCTGCTGGACCGGGGCATCCTGATCCGGAGCTGCGCCGACTTCCAGGGGCTGGGTCCTGGCTTCTACCGCGTCTGCGTCAGGAGCCGCGGGGAAAATCAGAGGCTGATCCAGGCCATTCAGCAGGAGAGGGAGGCTTTCCATGGCTAGATCCATTATGATCCAAGGGACCATGTCCAATGCGGGAAAGAGCGTTCTGGCGGCGGGGCTGTGCCGTATCTTCCGGCAGGACGGGTACTCTGTGGCTCCCTTCAAGAGCCAGAATATGGCGCTGAACAGTTTCATCACCCGGGAGGGACTGGAGATGGGGCGGGCCCAGGTGATGCAGGCGGAGGCGGCCGGCGTGGAGCCCTCTGTGCGGATGAATCCCGTCCTGCTCAAGCCCACCAGCGATGTGGGGAGCCAGGTGATCGTCAACGGGGAGGTGGTGGGCAGCATGTCCGCCGCTGCCTACTTGTCCTACAAAAAGCAGCTGATTCCCACTATTCTGGAGTCCTACCACGCCCTGGCCCAGACCCACGATATCGTCGTACTGGAGGGGGCCGGCAGCCCCGCAGAGATCAACCTGAAGGCGGAGGACATCGTGAATATGGGGATGGCCCGGATGGCGGGGGCGCCTGTGCTGCTGGCGGGTGACATCGACCGGGGCGGTGTCTTTGCTGCCCTTTACGGGACCATGGCCCTGCTGGAGCCTGATGAGCGGGCTATGGTGAAGGGGACTATCATCAACAAATTCCGGGGCGACGTGGAGATCCTCCGCCCCGGTCTGACCCAGCTGGAGGAGCTGACCCATGTGCCGGTGGTAGGGGTGGTGCCCTGGATGGAGCTGGATCTGGATGAAGAGGACAGCCTCTCCCAGCACTTTTCTGCTAGACGGGAGGGGAAGCCCCTGGACGTGGCGGTGATCCGCCTGCCACGCATCTCCAACTTCACCGATTTCGCCCCTCTGGAGCGCCATCCGGCGGTAGGACTGCGCTATGTGGACAGGGTCCAGGCACTGGGAAGGCCGGATCTGGTCATCCTCCCAGGTACGAAGAGCACCCTGGCCGACCTGTCCTGGCTTCGGCAGAGCGGGCTGGAGGGGACGATCCTCCGGCTGGTGGGAAAGGGTGTCCCAGTCATCGGGATCTGTGGCGGATTCCAGATGCTGGGCCGCACTCTGGAGGACCCCCAGGGCGTGGAGGGAGGCGGCTCCATGCATGGGATGGGACTCCTGCCGGTGGCCACCACCTTTTCTCGTAAAAAGTCTAGAGAACAGAAGTGTTGTCAAGCGGATCTACCTGACGGATTTTATGGACGGCTCAGGGGGTGTCCTCTGGAGGGCTATGAGATCCATATGGGGACCAGCGGGGGAGAGAGCATCTTCACCGTGGAGGGCCGGGTGCTTGGGACCTATCTCCACGGACTGTTTGACAGCGGTGCGTTCACCTGCGGGCTGGTGGATCTGCTCCTGGATGAGAAGGGGGTGGAGTGGAACGGAGAACAGTCCTGCACCGAGGACGCCCGTACCTTTAAGGAACGGCAGTATGACCGGCTGGCTGACATGCTGCGGCGGAGCTTGGACATGGAGGCCATCTATCGAATTTTGGAGCAGGGCCTGGAGTAGGCTGGCCAGAGAAAGGAGAGCAGTATGATTTTTCGCTGTTCAGACCAGGGGTGCGGCTATTTTGGAGAGGGGCCCCGGCTGCCGGAGTTCTGTCCCCGCTGCGGCAAGCGGATGCTCCAGGCGGCGGAGGGGGAGATGACCGGAGATGACTGGTCCGCCCTTGGTGTCTTCTGGATCAGCCGGCCCGATAGGAAAGAGAGGGGACTGGCCTGCTTCCGCCGCTCCGCCGGAATGGGAAGCGGCTGGGGGACCTGCAACCTGGGCATCTGTATGGAACAGGGGCTCGGAGTGGAGGCCGACCCCCGCCAGGCTTTCTGGCTTTATCAGCAGGCCGTGGAGATGGGGAGCCTGTCGGCGGTGTGCAATCTGGGCGTCTGCTATGAGCAGGGGATCGGCACCACTTCAGACCAGAAAAAGGCGGTGGAGCTGTTCCGGCGAGCGGCGGAGCACGGCTCCTCCCGGGGGCAGAGGCTGCTGGCCCGCTGTCTGGAACAGGGGCTGGGACTGCCCCAGGACCAAAAGGCTGCCCTGGAATGGCTGCGGACCTCCGCCCTTCAGGGGGACGCCTCCAGCCAGGCGGAGCTGGCCCGGCACTATGAGTTTGGCATCGGGACGGAGATCTCCCCCAAGCAGGCCGTACAGTGGTACCGCCGTGCGGCTCAGGCAGGGGATGCGGACGGACAGTGCTGTCTGGGCTGGCTGATGGAACACGGAAAATGGGTGGAGCAGGACGCGGACGGCGCGGTCCAGCTCTATTCGCAGGCGGCGGAGCAGGGGCACAGCCGGGCCGCTCTGCTTCTGGGGATCTGCTGCCTCAATGGGACCGGGATGCCCCGGGACCCAGACCGGGCCTGGGACCTGTTGGTCCGGGCATGGGAGCTGGGGGCCGAGTCTGCGGCCTGCGAGCTGGGACAGATGTGCCTGAAGGGGGATGGGGTCCCTCAGAATGACCAGGAGGCGGTCCGCTGGTGGACCCTGGGGGCTCAGAAGGGGGACTCCACGGCCCAGTATGATCTGGGATGGTGCTGTGAGAAGGGCCGGGGGATCGGACAGGACTATGCTCAGGCCGCCTACTGGTACCGCCGCTCTGCGGACGGAGGGGACAGCGATGCTATGTGCAACCTGGGCTGGCTCTATGAGGCGGGCCAGGGCGTGGAGCAGAGCTGGGAGAAGGCGGCGGAGTGGTATCTGCGGAGCGCCGAGGCCGGGAGCGGCCGGGCCATGGGCAACCTGGCTTGGTGCTATGACAACGGAAAAGGCGTGGAGCAGGACCACGCCGAAGCCGCCCGGTGGTTCCAGCGTGGAGCCGAGTCTGGAGACGTACGTTCCATGTACTGCCTGGCCTGGGACTATGAGCATGGGGAGGGCGTAGAGGCCAGCCTCCCTCTTGCCGCGCACTGGTATGAACAGGCATCTGAGGCCGGAGACGCGGAAGCCAGCCGCTGCCTGGGGTGGCTGTATGAGACAGGGCAGGGCGTGGATCAGGACGGGAAAAAGGCCGCAGCTTTGTACCGCCGTGCAATGGAGGCGGGCAGCATCCGCGCCATGGGAAATCTGGCCTGGTGCTATTCTGAAGGGATCGGGGTAGAGCAGGACCAGGTCCAGGCAACAGAGCTGTATCGCAGAGGCGCGGAAGCGGGCAACCCCCGCTCTATGAGCAGCTTTGGATACCGGCTCCTCCACGGCAGCGGCATTGGGAAGGATGACAAGCAGGCAGTCATCTGGCTGCGAAGGGCTGCGGAACAAGAGCAGGACAACGCCATGTGCAACCTGGGGTGGTGCTATGAGCGTGGACACGGTGTTCCCCAGGACTGGAAGCAGGCCGTGGAGTGGTATCGGCGGGCGGCACAGGCCGGAAATACTGTTGCGATGGGAAATCTGGGCTGGTGCTATGAAAAGGGAAAAGGTGTGGAAAAAGACCCGGCAGCTGCGGTAAGCTGGTACAGGCAGGGAGCAGAGCGGGGTTCCGTCCGATCCATGTATGAACTGGGCCGGTGCTGTCAGGGCGGCATTGGAGTTGCAGAGGACCTGAAGCAGGCGTTGATCTGGTTTCACAAGTCCGCCGAAGTGGGGGATGCCGACTCCTTGGGGCTTTTGGGCTGGTCTTATGAATACGGCATCGGGACAGAACAGGATTACGCCAGGGCAGTCGAATATTACCGGTGTGCGGCAGAGAAGGGGAATGCCTCCAGCATGAACAATTTGGCGGAGATGCTGGCAAATGGAAGGGGAGGGCCCCGAAATTTCGAACAGGCTATGTTTTGGTATCAGCGTGCAGCGGAGGCAGGGAGTGTCTGTGCGCTCTATAACATGGGCTGGCATGCAGAACAGGCGGGCCGCATCGCAGAGGCGCTGGACTGCTACCGACAGGCCCAGCAGTCCGGGGATGAGGCTGCCTTTTGGGCACTGGGGCGTTTTTATGAGATCGGAATTGGAGTAGAGCAGGACCCGAAGCAGGCGTTTGCGCTCTACCAGGCGGGTGCGGAAAAGGGAAACGTCAACTGCCGCTGCCGCCTGATTCGATGTTATGCTCTGGGGATCGGAACGCCGCGTGATCCGGACACGGCCCGGCAGCTGGGGCGTGCGCTGCTCTGTGAGAAGCTGGACCCCTGGGACTTAGAGGACTATGGCTGTCAGCCGGAGCTGGAGCAGCTTCGGCAGCTTATGGATACATTAGAGACCTAAAAAGCTGGAGCGGCGCATCAGAAATGCGCCGCTCCAGCTTTAGGGTGTGCAGAGCGTTTCCAGAGTCCTGCGGTCCAAAAGAGAAATGCTCCGGTATCCCAGAGCGACCAGCCCCCTGCGGGAGAATTGGTTCAGGATGCGGCTGACGGTCACCCGGCTAACAGAGATGGATGAGGCGATCTCCTCCTGGGTGCAGGACACCTGATCCTGCCCAGATGCTGCGGAGAGCAGGTACTGAGCCACCCGCCACTCTGCCGGGCGGAAGGCCATGTCGTCCACATGGGCGGACAGCAGCCGCACCGTCCGGGCCAGATATTTCAGCATGGCCATGGCCATGCCTGGATTCCGGGTAAATTCCGCCGTGACCTGCTCCCGGTCGATGGGGACGATCTCGCAGGGGGTGAGGGCTACGGCGGAGGACACCCGGGGCAGTTCGTCAAAAAAGGATGCCTCCCCGAAGATGGAGCCCTGCTGATACAGGTTCAGGGTGCGCTCCGCCCCGTCCTCCGACTGGATGAAGCTCTTTACCTTTCCCTTTTTCAAATAATAAAAGCAGGTGGCCTCTGTCCCCTGGAGGTAGATCAGATAGCCGGAGGAGCAGCGGACCGAGGGGCGGTCCTGGGCGAAGGGACGCCAGAGCTCCACAGGGAAGTCCAGCGAAAAGGTGTTGGCGTATTCCATCGATCTCTCCTCTTTTCCCAAGAAATCCTCTTAATTGTATCATAGTTAACATTCTTTTGGCAAGAGAACCGTCATACTGGACAGGAAAAAATCACCCACAAAAGTGAGGAGGCACATTCCATGGGAATGACGATGACACAAAAAATTCTGGCAAAGGCCGCCGGGCTGTCCTCAGTCCAGCCGGGCCAGCTGATCGAAGCCAGGCTGAACCTGGTCCTGGGCAACGATATCACCACCCCTGTGGCCATCACGGAGTTTGAGAAGGCTGGCTTCACCCAGGTCTTTGACAAGGACAGGATCGCCATTGTGCTGGACCACTATACCCCCTGCAAGGATATCAAGTCTGCCCAGCTGTGCAAGCAGGCACGGGAGTTTGCCCATAAGCACAGCATCACCCATTTCTACGACGTGGGCCAGGTGGGCGTAGAGCACGCCCTGATCCCCGAGAAGGGGCTGGCCGCCCCGGGAGAGGTCATCGTGGGGGCCGACTCCCATACCTGCACCTACGGCGCGCTGGGTGCCTTCTCCACCGGCATCGGCTCCACCGACATGGCTGCGGGCATGGCCACCGGCCTGCTGTGGTTCAAGGTCCCCTCTGCCATCAAGGTGACCCTGAAGGGGAAGCTCCAGCCCTGCGTCAGCGGCAAGGATGTGATCCTGCACCTGATCGGCGAGATCGGGGTGGACGGTGCCCTGTATCAGTCCCTGGAGTTCGCCGGGGAGGGCGTGTCCTCCCTGTCCATGGACGACCGCTTCACCATCTCCAACATGGCCATCGAGGCCGGCGGCAAGAACGGAATCTTCCCCGTAGACGAGAAGACCATGGAGTATATCAACGGCCGGGTGGGCCGTCCCTGCGAGGCCTTTGAGGCCGATCCCGATGCGGTCTACACACGGGAGGTAGTCATCGATCTGGACAAGCTGGAACCCACCGTCTCCATGCCCCATCTCCCCGAGAACACCAAGGTGGTCAGCGAGGTGGCCGGCCTGCACATCGACCAGGTGGTGATCGGCTCCTGCACCAATGGGCGCATCCAGGACCTGCGGGAGGCCGCTGCTATTCTGAAGGGGAAAAAGGTGGCGGAAAATGTGCGCTGCATCGTCATCCCCGCCACCCAGGAGATCACCCTCCAAGCCATGAAGGAGGGGCTGCTGGAGATCTTCATCGCCTCCGGCTGCGCTGTCTCCGCCCCCACCTGCGGCCCCTGCCTGGGTGGACACATGGGCGTCATGGCGGAGGGGGAGCGCTGCGTCTCCACCACCAACCGCAACTTTGTGGGCCGCATGGGGCATGTGCAGTCGGAAGTCATCCTGGCCTCTCCCGCCGTGGCCGCCGCCTCTGCAGTGGCCGGCTGCGTGGCCGACCCCCGCATCTAAAGCGAACGGCGCCTCAGGCGCAATGGGGAATATAAGGTCCCGAACTCCTCATTCCTAATTCTTAATTTGAAAGGATCGACGAACCAATGAAGGTTTACAAATACGGTGCCAACGTGGACACTGACGTCATCATCCCCGCCCGGCACCTGAACGACCCCTCTCCCGCGGCCCTGGCCTCCCACTGCATGGAGGACATCGATAAGGACTTCGCTTCCACCGTCCAGCCCGGCGACATCATCGTGGCCGGTCCTAACTTTGGCTGCGGCTCCAGCCGTGAGCACGCCCCTCTGGCCATCAAGTCCTGCGGTGTGAAGTGCGTCATCGCCCCCTCCTTTGCCCGCATCTTCTACCGCAACGCCATCAACATTGGCTTCCCCATTATGGAGTGCGCCCAAGCGGCGGAGGAGATCCAGGCCGGGGACCAGGTGGAGGTGGATTTTGCCACTGGTGTCATCACCGATGAGACCACCGGCAAGACCTACCAGGCGGCCCCCTTCCCGGAGTTTATTGACGGAATTATCAAAAGCGGCGGCCTGCTCAACTCCCTGAAGGACCGGGGGGTGGCGAAATGAACTACAAGATCGCGCTGATCCGGGGCGACGGCATCGGCCCAGAGGTAGTGGGTGAGGCGGTCCAGGTCATGGAAGCCGTGGGGAAGAAGTTCGGCCACAGCTTTACCTTTGAGGACATTTTGATGGGCGGCTGCGCCACTGACGCAGTGGGGGTGTCCTACCCCGAAGGCACCGCGGAGAAGTGCAGGGCCTGCGACGCGGTGCTGCTGGGCGCTGTAGGAGGTCCCAAGTGGGGCAGCGACAAGCCAGCGGAACAGCGCCCGGAGACGGCCCTGCTGGCCATCCGAAAGGACCTGGGGCTGTACGCCAACCTGCGCCCCGCCGCCCTGCGTCCCGCCATGGCCGGCGCCTGCCCCCTGAAGAAGGAGACCGCCGAGAAAGGCATCGACCTGATGATGGTCCGGGAGCTCACCGGCGGCATCTACTTCGGCAAGCGGGACCGCTATCAGACTGAGGACAGGGGGGAGGAGGCCACCGACCTGATGGCCTACTCAGAGCAGGAGATCGAGCGCATCGGCCGCCGGGCCTTTGAGCTGGCCCGCCTGCGCCGGAACAAGGTGTCCAGCGTGGACAAGGCCAACGTGCTGGAGACCAGCCGCCTGTGGCGGAAGGTGATGCACCGGCTGGCGGAGGAATACTCCGACGTGTCCTATGAGGACGTGCTGGTGGACAACTGCGCCATGCAGCTCGTCCGGGACCCCGGCCAGTTCGACGTGGTGGTCACCGAGAACATGTTCGGGGACATCCTCTCCGACGAGGCCTCCATGGTCACCGGCTCCATCGGCCTGCTGCCCTCCGCCTCTATCGGGGACGCCGCCCCCGGCCTGTATGAGCCCATCCACGGCTCCGCTCCGGACATCGCCGGCCAGGACAAGGCCAACCCCATCGCCACCATCCTGTCTGTGGCCATGATGTTCCGCTACTCCTTCCACCTGGCCGCGGAGGCCCAGGCCATCGAAAACGCCGTGGACGCGGTGCTGGCTGAGGGCTGGCGCACCGCCGACATCGCCGAGCCCGGCGTCATCCCCATCGGGACCCGGGAGATGGGCCGGCGCATCCGGGAAAAGCTCTGACTCAGAGAAAACACACAGACCCGGGACCCCCAAGCCAGATCCGGGAGGGGGGCCCCGGGTCCTTTTGCCCTCTGGAGGAACGGGAGTGGGAACAGGGCAGAGGAGAATTTGGTGAAAAAGCACAGAATGGAGGGAGCTCTACCCCTGACTTGCACCGTCCCCTGCCAAATTGTTCAGAATTTCAGGAAAATAACCGGAAACCACTTGCAATCCTGCAAGTCGGCGCATATAATATGCCATGCGTGATTCGCCAGAAGGAGGACAACATTGATATGAAAGAGCTTTCCAAGATCGCACTGGCTGTTGAGCCGTCCAGCACCATGGCCATCGACACTCTGTTCAAGCAGATGAAAGCCGAGGGGCAGGACGTGATCGGGTTTGGAGCCGGAGAACCCGACTTCAATACGCCGGACTATATCAAAGAGGCGGGTATTGCCGCCATCGAGCACAACGAGACCCGCTACACTCCCTCCAGCGGCACGGTGGAGCTGCGCAAGGCCATCTGCCAGCGCCTGAAGGCCGACTGCGGCGTGGAGTACACCCCCCAGCAGATCTCCGTGTCCAACGGCGCCAAGCCCTGCGTCTATGTGGCCCTGAGGGCCCTCATCAACCCCGGGGACGAGGTCATCCTGCCCTCTCCCTACTGGGTGAGCTACTCTGAGCTCATCAAGATGACCGGCGGCGTGCCTGTTATTGTGGAGACCCGGGAGGCGGACCATTTCAAGCTCACCGCCCAGGAGCTGCGGGACGCCATCACCCCCAAGACCAAGGCCATGATCCTGAACAACCCATCCAACCCCACCGGCATGATGTACAGCCGCAAGGAGCTGGAGGAGATCGCCAAGGTCTGCGTAGAACAGGATATTTACGTGATCTGCGACGAGATCTATTATCATCTGGTGTATGATGGAGAGGAGTTCGTCAGCCTTGCCTCCATCAGCCCGGAGATCAAGGAACGCACCCTGCTGGTCAATGGTGTTTCCAAGTCCTATGCCATGACCGGCTGGCGCATCGGCTATGTGGCCGCTAACGACCAGGTCTCCAAGGTGATCGCCAACTACCTCAGCCACTGCACCGGCTCCCCCAGCTCCATCTCCCAGAAGGCCGCTGTGACCGCCCTCACTGCCTCCCAGGAGAGTGTGGAGGTCATGCGCAAGGCTTTCGAGCGCCGCCGTGACTACATGGTGGAGCGGATGAACAGCATCGAGGGCGTCAGCTGCATCAAGCCCCACGGCGCTTTCTATGTGATGATGAACATCGAGAAGCTCATCGGCCAGGAGCTCCACGGCGTGGTCATCCGGGACGCGGACGATTTCGGCAACCTCTTCCTGAAGTACGGCAAGGTGGCCGTGGTGCCCGGTACTGGCTTTGGTGCCCCCACTTTTGTTCGCTGGTCCTATGCCACCTCCATTGAGAACATCAAGGAGGGCCTGAACCGGCTGGAGCGTTTCCTGAAGGGCGAGACCATCTAAACATGACGAAACAGAGCGGGAGCACGGACAGACCCATGTCCGCACTCCCGCTTTCCTCTCTTAAGTTTTCGTGAAAATTTGGGAAAGCACTGGCAATCCCCCGGGGAGTACGTTATAATATTTGATACAAGCGGGCAGGGGAGAGCTGCCCAGATTCTAAATAAAATGAGGTTTGATGCAAATGCCGACCAACGCCTATGAAAGTCCGCTGTCCTCCCGATATGCCAGCGACGAGATGCTGTATCTCTTTTCCGCTGACAAGAAATTCTCCACTTGGAGACGTCTGTGGGTCGCGCTGGCCCGGGCCGAGATGGAGCTGGGGCTCCCGGTGACCCAGGAGCAGGTGGATGAACTGGAGGCCCATATCACTGATATCGACTATGAGAAGGCGGCCCAGTGGGAACGGAAGTTGCGCCATGACGTGATGGCCCATGTCCACACCTACGGTGAGCTGTGCCCCAAAGCCATGCCCATCATCCATCTGGGGGCCACCAGCTGCTATGTGGGGGACAATACCGACGTGATCCTCATGCGGGAGGGACTGGAGCTGGTCCGGGCCAAGCTGGTAAAGGTCATCGCCCGGCTGGCCAAGTTCGCAGAGGAGTATAAGGCCCTGCCCACCCTGGGCTTTACTCATTTTCAGGCTGCCCAGCTGGTGACGGTAGGCAAACGGGCCACCCTGTGGATGAACGAGCTGCTCATGGATCTGGAGGAGGTGGAGCACCGCATCTCCACCCTGAAGCTGCTGGGCTCCAAGGGGACCACCGGTACCCAGGCATCCTTCCTGGAGCTGTTCGAGGGGGATCACGAGAAGGTCAAGGAGCTGGAGCGGAAGATAGCCCGTGAGATGGGCTTTGACGCCGTGGTCCCGGTGAGCGGCCAGACCTATTCCCGGAAGATGGACTACAACGTGGTGTCCACCCTGTCCGGCATCGCTCAGTCCGCCAGCAAGTTTGCCACCGACATGCGGCTGCTCTGCCACCTGAAGGAGGTGGAGGAGCCCTTTGAAAAGAACCAGATCGGCTCCTCCGCCATGCCCTACAAGCGCAACCCCATGCGCTGCGAGCGTATCTGCTCCCTGGCCCGTTACGTCATGGTGGACGCGGGCAACCCCGCTGTCACCACCGCGACCCAGTGGTTCGAGCGCACCCTGGATGATTCCGCCAACAAGCGCCTGTCTGTGCCAGAGGCCTTCCTGGCTGTGGACGCCATCCTGAACATCTACCTGAACGTGGCCTCCGGTCTGGTGGTCCATCCCAAGGTCATTGAGCGCCACGTTCTGGAGGAGCTGCCCTTCATGGCCAGCGAGAACATCATGATGGATGCGGTGAAGCGGGGCGGCAACCGCCAGGAGCTCCACGGGCGTATCCGCGTGCTCTCCCAGGAGGCCGGGCGGAATGTAAAGGACCTGGGCCTGCCCAACAATCTGATCGATCTGATCGCAGAGGACCCGGCCTTTGGTATGAGCCGGGAGGAGCTCACCGCCCATCTGGAGCCCAGCCGCTACATCGGCCGCTGCCCCCAGCAGGTGGAGGAGTTCCTGAAGGAGCAGGTCGCCCCCGCTCTGGCCAAATATCAGGACTGCCTGAAGGATGAGGACACAGAGCTGAAAGTCTGAGAAAAAGGAGCTGCCCACGTGAACAAGAAGCCGCAAAATCCATACTTTTTTGCCGGCGTGACTGCATTTCTGGTCATCGCCGCCGCTATCCTCGTCTTTTTTGCCGTCTTTCACTTCAAGGGCATCCTGAGCTTTCTCTCCACGGTCAACCACATTCTCCGTCCCATCTACTACGGAGCGGTCCTGGCTTTCCTGTTGCTGCCCATCCACCGGGCCATTTTAAGATTTCTCACCGGACTCACCCCGGACAGCCGCCTGTCAGACCGGCGGAACCTGAGCTTTCTCAACGCAGTGGCCATCATCCTCAGCCTTCTGTTCGCCGCCCTAGTCATTTATATCCTGCTGGCCATGGTCCTGCCCCAGGTCTATGAGAGCGTGGTAGGGCTGGTCCAGTCCATCCCCGGCTATTTTATGACCCTCCAGGAGCGGCTGATGGAATTTTTGGCCAATAACCCGGACATTCAGACAGCGGTCATGCCCTACTACAACTCGGTAGCTGTGTCGGTGGAGGAGTGGCTCCAGTCCGATCTGCTCCCCAATCTGGAGTCCGTCAACAGCTCTTTGTCCTGGTTCCAGCAGGAGATCGTTCCCCGGCTCACCTCCATGTTCTCCAGTGTGTCCGCTGTGTTCATCGCCCTGCTGATGCTGGCCAAGGACCTGCTGATCGCCGTTATCGTCTCCGTCTATCTGCTGGCCAGAAAGGATATCTTCTCTGCCCAGGCCAAAAAGATCGTGTACAGTGTGTGTGAGACCCGCTGGGCAGACCTGATCGTGGAGGAGGTGCGCAATGCCTATCGCATCATGAGCGGCTTTATCAACGGCAAGCTGCTGGACTCCCTCATCATTGGGATCATCGCGCTGGTGTGCTGCAATCTCTTTAACTTCCCATACCCCGCCCTTTTGGCGGTCATCATCGGTGTGACCAATGTCATCCCCTTTTTTGGCCCCTTTATCGGTGCCATTCCATGCGCCCTGCTGATCCTCATCATCAGTCCTATCCAGTGTGTTTATTTCGTGATCTTTATCCTTGTGCTCCAGCAGTTTGACGGGAATATTCTGGGCCCCAAGATCCTGGGGGACTCCACGGGACTGGCCAGCTTCTGGGTGCTGTTCTCGATCCTGCTGTTCGGCGGGCTGTTTGGATTCGCCGGCATGGTGCTGGGTGTCCCGGTCTTTGCCATGTTTTACAGCGTGGTCAACCGTCTGGTACGCTATGGGCTGGGGAAGCGGAAGCTCCCGGTGGAGACCCAGGAGTATCTGGGACGGACCGGGCCTCTCTCCAGGCCAAAGGAGTGACCCCCTGTGAATAAAACAGCGATTTGCGGCCTCAGGGCGGCCCTGGTGATCGTCTTCCTTTTGATCCTGCTGGCACTGGGTGCCCTGATCCTTGTGGGAAACTATTTCTACACCTTTGCCCTGGACCCTAACGCCAAGGGCGGCTTCGGCTCCGCCGCCGGGATCGTGGACAGCGAGTACACCCGCTGGCTGCTGAAGGACAGCCGTGACGTGTCCCTCATCAGTGATGACGGCCTGGAGCTCCACGCCTACCGGGTGGACGGAAGCGTCCCTCACCGCTACGCTGTCCTCTGCCATGGCTATCAAAACAACGCCACCGGCATGGCCTCCTATGGCAAACATCTGTTTGATTTGGGCTACACGGTGCTGCTCCCCGACGCCAGAGGGCACGGAGAGAGCGAGGGAGACTACATCGGGATGGGGTGGCCGGAGCGCCGGGATGTGGTCCGATGGTGTCAACAGCTGATCGCGGAGGACCCGGAGGCGGAGATCGTGCTTTACGGCGTCTCTATGGGCGCTGCCACCGTGATGATGGCCTCCGGTGAGGCGGATCTGCCTGTCCAGGTCCGGTGTGTGATCGAGGACTGCGGTTATACCTCTGTCTTGGATGAATTTTCTGGCCAGCTGAAGGAGCTGTTCGGCCTGCCGCCCTTCCCCGTTCTCAACGCTGCGGATCTGGTCTGCCGTATCCGGGCCGGCTACAGCATCACAGAGGCCAGTGCCCTGAGACAGGTGGAGCGCTCTGTCACCCCCACGCTCTTCATCCACGGAGAGGAGGACACCTTTGTTCCTTTCTGGATGCTGGAGGAGCTGTATCAGGCCGCCTCCTGCGAGAAGGAGAAGCTGGCCGTCCCCGGTGCCGCTCACGCGGAGTCCGCCGCCGTGGCGCCGGAGCTGTACTGGCCCGCGGTGGACGCCTTTCTGGCGCGGCATATGGCCTGATTCAGCGAGATAGAAAGAAGCCCTGCATGGCAATGCCATGCAGGGCTTCTTTACTGGAAACCTATTACAGGCTGGTGGTCAGCACCTTTTTCAGGCGAGCAAAACGGGGGAGGGCGTTCTCCTTGGGGGCATCGGTCTCTCCCTGGATCAGGGGCAGCACATAGTCGATGAACTCTTGAGTCACACCGTTCCCTGCCTCGTTGATCCACGCGCGGGGGACCTTCTTCTCAAAGTTGGCCACGATATCCAGGGGCTCCAGGACGGTCTTGCATTCATAGCTGCCATCCCGAGTGCACTGGAAAGCCACCATCTTGTCAGTAAAGCCCTCAGCGGCGGCCTCCACCGCAGCCTGGCCGGCCAGATATGCCTCCTCCACATCGGTCTTGGAGGCCAGATGGGACCCGCAGCGCTGGAGCAGGGAGAGCTCGATGCCGCGGACCTTGGCCCCCAGCTTCTGCTTCACGGTCTCGGCCAGCATGGAGGCCAGACCGCCCAGCTGGGCGTGTCCGAAGCCGTCAGTAGCGGAGGTCTTAGCCTCGGAGACGAAGGTGCCGTCGGCGTAGTGGATGCCCTCGGACACGGCTACCATGCACTTGCCGGTCTTATCGTAGACGGCCTTCACATCGGAGAGGAACCGGTCCATGTCAAAGTCGGTCTCGGGCAGATAGACCAGGTCGGGACCGCAGCCGGTGAGGGAGGCCAGGGCGGCGGAGCCGGCCAGCCAGCCGGCGTGGCGGCCCATGATCTCGATGATGGTGACCATGCCGGTGTCATACACGTGGGCGTCCTGCCACACCTCGGCGCAGGAGGTGGCGATATACTTGGCCGCGGAGGCAAAGCCGGGGCAGTGGTCGGTGCCGTTCAGGTCATTGTCGATGGTCTTTGGAACACCCATGATGCGGCACTCGTAGCCCACTTTCTGCATATACTTGGAGATCTTGTTGCAGGTGTCCATGGAGTCGTTGCCGCCGTTGTAGAAGAAATAGCGGACATTGTACTTCTTGAAGATCTCCAGGATACGCTGGTAATCGGTATCATCTACGTCGGGATCCGCCAGCTTGTAGCGGCAGGAGCCCAGGGCAGAGGAGGGGGTGTATTTCATCAGGTCCAGCTCAGCGGGGTCCTCCTGAGCCATGTCGTACAGCTTGTCCTCCAGCACACCCTTGATGCCGTGGGCGGCGCCCAGCACCTGAGTGATGCAGGGAGTCTTCAGGGCGGTCTGGATGACGCCCTGGGCACTGGCGTTGATGACGGCGGTGGGGCCGCCGGACTGGCCGATGATACAGGCTCCAGTCAGTTGATTCATGTTGGTTGCCTCCTTCAAAAATCTTGCAGCGGGATTGGAAAACTGCACATTTCTTTATTGAAAATTCCAAAGTAAATCATACCATGTCCTATTGTATTTCGCAATTGGAAATGGTACAATATAACATGTAAATTTGAAGAAGGAGATGGTCATTATGCCACTGGTAACGACCACTGAAATGTTCAAAAAGGCCTATGACGGCGGATACGCTATCGGCGCGTTCAATGTCAACAACATGGAGATCGTCCAGGGGATCACCGAGGCGGCCAAAGAGGTCAACGCCCCCCTGATCCTCCAGGTCTCCAAGGGCGCTCGGGCCTATGCTAACCATACCTATCTGATCAAGCTGGTAGAGGCCGCCATCGCTGAGACCGGCCTGCCTATCTGCCTGCACCTGGACCACGGCGACAGCTTCGAGCTGTGCAAGTCCTGCGTGGACGGCGGTTTCACCTCCGTGATGATCGATGCCTCCTCCAAGCCCTTTGAGGAGAACATCGAGATCACCAAGAAGGTGGTGGAGTATGCCCACGACCACGGCGTAGTGGTGGAGGCCGAGCTGGGCGCTCTGGCAGGCGTGGAGGACGAGGTCAATGTGTCTGCCGAAGACTCCCATTACACCCGTCCTGAAGAGGTGGAGGAGTTCGTCTCCCGCACCGGCTGTGATTCCCTGGCCATCGCCATCGGCACCAGCCACGGCGCTTACAAGTTCACTGCCGCTCAGTGCACCCGCAATGAGAAGGGGGAGCTGGTTCCCCCTCCGCTGCGCTTCGACATCCTGGATGAGATCGTCAGGCGCCTGCCTGGGTTCCCCATCGTGCTCCACGGCTCCTCCTCCGTGCCTCAGGAGTTTGTGAAGATGATCAACGAGAATGGCGGCAAGATGCCTGACGCTGTGGGCATCCCCGAGGATCAGCTGCGTCAGGCCGCACGGGGCGCCGTGTGCAAGATCAATATCGACTCCGATCTGCGTCTGGCCATGACCGGCACCATCCGCAAGTATTTTGCCGAGCATCCCGCCGACTTTGACCCCCGGCAGTATCTGAAGCCCGCCCGTGAGAACATCAAGCAGCTGGTCAAGCATAAGCTGATCAACGTGCTGGGCTGCGACGGCAAGGCCTGATCGAACTTCTGCCTTTTGAAAAGGGAGCGCTTCGGCGCTCCCTTTTTTCATACCTAGTTCGCCAAAGCCACCCCGTAGGCCCATGGTGAGAAGAAGGAGACAGAACTTTCGGGTGAGATGAACCCGGGACCGTTTTCTGCATAGAATGGGGGCAGGAGAGGGGAGAGGTCCTTTGCACGATATCCTGCCCTATGACCGCGGGGCTGCGGTGCGCTATGCCCACCGGTGGGCGTATGATCGGAATCCGGCGTACTACGATTTCTCTGAACTGGGGGGAGACTGCACCAACTTCGCATCCCAATGCCTTTATGCTGGGAGCGGCGTGATGGACCATACGCCTACCTTCGGATGGTACTACATCAGCGGAAATCAGAAATCTCCGTCCTGGAGCGGCGTGCCCTACTTTTATAACTTTTTGACCCGAAAGGACAGCAGGCCGGGGCCCTTTGGCACGGAAGCCGGACTGGGTGAACTGGAGCCGGGGGATTTTATCCAGCTCAGCTTTGCCGGCGGCGTCTTTGCCCATGATCCTATCGTGGTGGAGATCCGGCAGCCGGCCTTTCCCGACACCATTCTGGTGGCCGCCCACAGCCAGGACGCCGACTTCCGGCCGTTGAGCACCTACCCATATCAAGCCCTGCGGGGCATCCATATTCTGGGGGTCCGCCCCAGATAAGCGATAGACCTCCTAATTGGTTTTGGGAGGTCTATCGCTTTAACGCTCTATGGGGAGGCCATTTTCATCAAAGGTGTTTTTCAGCAGGGCATCCA
>ERZ809296.1329-NODE-1329-length-29838-cov-16.833764_pt1 | contig 29838 bp, 44 predicted proteins | sample MGYA00520511_ERZ809296 | MGnify/ENA primary metagenome ERZ809296 (study PRJEB31576, sample SAMEA3212662) | Homo sapiens | biome: human-gut; feature: human gut; material: fecal | place: Sweden | collected 2012 ...
AGGCTTTCCTGTTTTTACATTCGGCTGATGGCGGTCATGAGCTTTGCCAGATCGGCTTGTGTGATTCCTCGCCAGCCTTTGACTGGGCGGTTGAGTGTGCCGCTGATGAATTCGCCACGTGTCTCGCTGGGGATGTTGTGCATGTCCATCGCCTTGACGAGGGTGGCGTATTGGTTGGCCTCGATTGGCTTGTCGGCGGTCTCGTATTGCTGTCGGGCGTATGCTCCGTCGTCGTCCTTGTCGGGGAAGATACCGAGTACGGTGGTGAGGCTGTAGCGGCGTGCGTAGGTGATGGCGCTTCCGACTTGCTGTGGGTCTCCGGTGACGAAGAAAGGGTATTCACAGACCGTCATCTGGTCGGTTTCGTCGAAGACGATGGTTTCGATGGTGCCGAGTATCTGGCGTCCTTCTCTCGCGCCATCGAAGGTTACCTTTTGGGTGAATGCGAGTCTGTGTTTTGCGAAGATCGGTTTGATGTTCTTGAGGAGTGTGGCGAGGTTGAGGTACTTGTAGGTGCGGCTTCCTGCGTTGGCGGTTTCGTCAGTGCTGAAGTTCGGGATTTCGTTGAGGACTTCGGCGAATTTCTTGTTGAGGTTGCTGGTTTCCATTATCGGTTCCTTTTTTGTTGACGTTGGATGTCAGTGCTTGTAGATGGGGTAGACGATGGTCATCGGCGTTGTTTCGGTGATGTTGTTGTAGATGGCCTCGAGGGTTTCCATGCCTCCGATATTGTATGTCTGCGTGTAGAAGTCGATGTGTTCAGGGTTGTTTTTGGTGAGAGTGTAGAGATAGCAGGCCCATTCCGCTCCGTCGTGGTCCCATTCGTAGTCTTCGAAGGCTTGGGAGTAGTCGTCGATGGTGACGTACTTGTGGTCTCCGACGTGATAGATGATGCCTTTTGGCGTGTGGTCGGTGTCGTAGTGGCTTTTTTGGTCGAGGTTGATGTCGACGGTGTGGATCATGGCTTTGACTTCGTTTGTGGTGATGGGGTTCATCATTTGCTCCTTTTGTGCTGTATCAAGCCTCTTGCTTGATATATTTAATATATCATAAAAGGCGTGTCACGTTGGTGCGACACGCCGTAATCAGTTAGATTTATACAATCACCGTCTCCTATAGGAGATGAGCGACATGACGGCCAATGTCAATGCTGTGAGCCAGCAGTCAGCCTTTTCCATTCCTTCTCCTTTCTATACTCCTTGATGACGGCTTCGATTTCCTGCCTGCAGTATTGTGGGATGAGCGGGGCGAATTCGTCGATGGTCAGACCGGCTTCGTACCATTTGATGACTTGGTTTTTCGACGCTTTCTTCATTTGGCGCTCCTTAGCGGGAATAGTGTTTTATAGTCGTCGTGGATTTTTCTGACGTATTCTTCGTCCATCGAGAGGATCTCGGCTGTCTTCTCGACTGACTGGTCGAGGTCGAAGAGGTAATGCTCTGCCATCACTCTTTCGATCGGCACGTCATAGAGCTTGCGTGTCATTCGCTTGCCTCCTCTATCATTCGGTCCAGGGCTTTGATTACCGTACACCAGTCGCTGGTCCAGATGCCGTGCCACGCGATCCGTTCCAGGCCTGTGGTTGATCGGACAAGTTTGTGTAAGATGATCCCGCACGTGCTCGTCGTGTACGTTTGTTCGTGTCTTGTGGCCGCGAGCTGTGCGTACCATCGCGCCTTCCTCAGGTCCTCGAGTGAGGCTCCCTTGGACTGGTATCGCCAGAGGTATTTGATAGTGTTGCCGGTACAGAAGTATTGGTATTTGGCGAGTGTGATGCATTCGTAGCCGATGTTACGGCTGTTGTAGTGTGTCGGATGGTCGATGTTGCCGGTCATTTGTTCTCCTTTGCTTCCTTTGCGGCCTTGGCCTTAGCCCGTCGAATACGGGCCCGCTCGTTTTGTTTCCGTCGGTATTCGGCTTTTTGGTCCGGGGTCATCGCATGGTATCGTGCTTTCTGTTTGGCGAGCATTTTTTCTCTCCATTCCGGGTCGGTGTGGTATCGGAGGCGGGCTTGCTCGCGTTTCTTCTGTAGGGTTTTCGCCTTGCTGTGGTATTCTTTCTGTTTTTTTGCGTATCGTTCGGCGTGTGCTTCCCTCCATTTGCGGTTCGCCTCGGCTCTTTCTTCCTTGTGGCGGTGGTAGTATCTCCAGTCGCTGATCTTGCGGCGTTCGTCGGCTGATGGCTGACTGTCGCGCATTTCGGTTATCCAGTCCATTACGTTTTCGTCGGTGAGGTCGATAATAATCGGCTCTTTTTTCTTCCTGCTCATAGGCTTTCCTCTCAGAGGCAGATTTCGACGATTGTGGAGAATCTCTCCGGGGTGAGGGCTTTGGTGGCCTTGGGGAACATGGTGCTGTTTGCGATAACGTTTCCCTTCTCGTCATATAGGACCATGTCGATCAGGTCTCCGTCGATCGGGGTGAGGCAGAGCGTTCCGGCCGTGTCGGGTCCGGTGATTTTGTACGAGGTTCCGTACTCGGTGGAGTCGTCGACGGTCATCGTGTAGTCTTTGCCGGCGGTGGCCAGCGCATTGGAGATTTCGAGGGCGAATGATTCGGGATTGAGGTTCATTTTGGTTCCTTTCTTGTTTTGTTTGCGAGGGGCTGTCAGAGGTAGTGCTTGATGTCGGTGATGATGGTGCCGAGGGGGATTTGCTCGTCTTCGGAGATCCAGTAGAAAGTTTCGTATTCCTCGTAGTAGCCCTTGGTTGGGTCGTCATAACTTACGGATACCACGAAGTCGTTGGCGTTGATTTCGTCCGGGCTGACGTACATGGTGCAGTCGGAGTTTTCCTTGGTGAGGACGATGGTGGTTTCGTTGTCGGCGAACTTTTGGCCGTATTCGTGTGGGAGGGTGTCCATGAGGGTTTTGAATAGGACGTGGAGGTTGTCGTTCTTGTTCATTTCAGGTTTCCTTTTTGTTTTGGCGGCTTGGTGTTTTCCTTGCCTGATGTTTAACATTATACCCGGATACGAGACGTGACACGCCGATGATGATAGAAAAAAGGCGGCACGCTTTTTGCACGTGTCGCCTTGTCTCGCCCCTATAGGTTAAGAAGTCTTCTCAGATCCGCCGAATCTTCTTGAGCCTTCCTTTTTCGTCTGTCCACGTTTTTGACTTCAACGGGGAAGCACATCTCGACCAGACGGCTGTAGATGCGTTGCTTGTCGGTGTTCGGCTGATTCATCAACTCTTCTTTTGAGAGGTTGGTCGTGAGGATAAGCGGTTTTCCGCTCCGGTATCGGGAGTCGATGATGTTGAAGATCATCTCGTTCATGTAGGAGGTGTCGCGTTCCGCACTCAGGTCGTCGATGACTAGTAAGTCCAATCGATTGAAGTCGTCGAGGTAGCGCTGTTTGCCGTCGAACAGCCCTTGGAGGGTGTTCGTGATTCGTGCAAAGTTGGTCACGAGGCATGGATGGCCTTGGTTGATGAGCTCATTGGCGATGCATGCCGCAAGAAACGTTTTGCCGGTGCCGACGGGGCCGTGGAACAGCAGTCCTCTGCCGTGTTTCTTCATTTCGGCGAAGTTGTCGACGTATCGGTGTGCGATGTCGGAGGCTGTTTTGTTCGTTCCGTCGTCAGCGTCGAACGTCCAGTTGGCCATTTCGCTGTCAGGGAAGCCCAGTTTGCGGAGTCGTTGGATTTCGATTCGCATGTCCTGTGCCTGTCGGGCTTGTTCCTGGGCCTCTTTAAGTTCTCTTTCGCAGTCACATGGAATGTAAGGTGTCTTCTCTTTGCCGTCCCATTTGGCTGTGAAGCGACACTGTTTCGGCGTGTGGCATTTGCCGCACATGAGCAGTCCGTCCTCGTTGAGGTAGTCGCCTTCGTTGTGCTGGTGGCTGTTTTTCGAGGCTCTGGCCATGGTCTCGAGGATGTTGGTTTTCATTGCGTTTCCTTTTCGCTGTTTCATATAGATGATTATATCGTTTATGTAGGTAAGGTGTTACCCGGCGTGTCGCGTCTTGTTTTATGGCGTTTTGTTTTTTTGCTTGCGTGTGGGTGTTGGCCGCGGTTGCGCCTCACCACCCGAAGGAGCAACTTGGCACTTCGTCCTCCGCGGCTGGTTCGCAATAGGCCGATTGATGGTTGGAGTTGTTGTTCCGGTTGTTTTGCGGTGTTGCCTTGGCGTTGAGGTAGCCTTCGAACTTGGTGCCGAAGAGGGTTTCGGGCCTCAGGTATTCAACCATTGCCGGATTGTTGAGCCAGTCGGCGCATTTTTTGTCGATGACCTGTTTGATGTCGTCAACAGTGAAGCCCTCCTTGAGGCGTGCCTTGATGAGTTTGCGCGTGTTTGCGGTGGTGGCCCTGTAGTGGGTGCCGGCACGGCGGTTGAGGTGGTCTATGACCTCTTCGGTGGGGTCTGGCTCCTTGGGTTGTGCGGGGGCTTGCGGCTCTTCGAGGAGCGGCTGGGGTTCGGTTGCATAGCGTTCCGTCGCGGTGTCGGCCGGGGCTTGCGTGTCGTTCTGCCGTGAGGCGATTTCCGGAGGGACGGCCGTGTAATCGCACATGCGGATCCCGTTCTCATATTTCTCGTGTTTGACGATGGACTTCTTGGCCAGGAGCGATGCGATGGCGTTGTCGACTGTCTTCAGGGAGCATCCGACCCATTCCGCGATGTATCTTCTGGTTCCGGAGAATTTCGAGTTTCCGTCCTGAGAGAAGCCGTAGATGAGCGCGTAGACGAGGAGCTCGTTGCCTTTGAGATCGAGCTTGGTGCGCATCCATCCTTGGATTGTGATGAAGTTGTTGTCTTTTACTGCTGTCATGATATTTACCTCGTGTTAAAAGTAGATCCCACTGACTGCTGCCGTCTCCTACCTAGGTGGCAATCAATGGGATCCATGCCATGTGACTTATATCCTCCACGTGAGTGGTAGGAACGTCTCACATGGCCTACGTCTTCAGTATATCACGCTTTTTGGACGACACGCCGACGTTTCCGGATTATCGTATGTCGGCCGAGGCGGCTGTGATGGACCATTCTAGGCAAACCCTCATCCTCAGGCTTTCCGAAGGCGGAGGAGGCGATGTCTGCGGACGGGTTCGGAAACATCCGTGGAAAATCCCCATGGGGCATCTGGGCTCAATAACGGCCGTCATGAAAGTGGCCACGCCGCCGCTTCTGCTTCCGATAGGGGTCGTAGAGCGTAGCGTAGACGGCCGTCGCGGAGAACCCGGTCTATCGACCAGTCCGAGCATAGGTGGGAGATCCTTCGAAATCAATCCTCCTCGATGGACGAGCTGAAGGGGATTCGATTGCAGAGGATGCCTCCAAGCTTCGAAAACGCGGTCGCCGGATCATCATGCGTCCTGCATGCGGCATCCCGAGATTCGAAGGCTTCAATATTCTCTAATTTCAACCATAAACCTGAGGGGGACTTGCGTGACTTCCGCTCGCCTTCCTCTGTGGAATGGATGCCGTCCCGTTCGACGGGAGTGTTTCCGATAGCGTCATAAACGCTCATTGCGTAACCCTTTCTTGCCCGCCGATGTTTACCTCAATCATATCACAAAGCATCAAAAAGCATCAAAAGGCAAAAGGTAGGCACTCACCTCCCATCCTCCCCCTCACCCCACCCACGCACCCAACCCTCACTCACCTGCCCGACCCTCCCACTCACGTTCCCCTTAGCCACCGCCATGTCCTATCGCTTGAGGGGGGGAGCGAGCTTCGGCGGAGAGAGTAAGCCTTAAGAGCTAAAAAATCTTGAGTGCTTTTCTGGTCAAGGCTTGTTGGCCGTCTCCGTCGACCGGTCGGCCATACGGCGTCGGTCATAAGAGTGGTGCATTGCCATCACCGGTGCGGCATGTCCCTTCAGATCGCGCCACATCATTGATGTGATGGCGTCGACATCCGGCTATTCCACCATCGTCCGAGGGGTCGGTTGGACCAGCACATCCGACGCGTGTATCAGCGAGAACCGGTCGCCGTCCGTCGCCCAAGCAAGGGATATGGCTAAGGAGTTTCCATGCCCCCGCACCCAAGTATGCGGCATACTGGCTTCGTTTATTTTTCAATATGCTCCCCGTTATGGCACATCGAGCCGTGATGGGGTTTTTATGCCATCCACACATTCGCACGGCATTCCTCCCACACGCCTTCCACCGCACATGCCTCCAGGACGCACGTAAAGGCCCCTCAGACTGATTTTCCTGTCAAACCCGATAGCTCGTCAGGCCCAACCCACGACAGTCCGTCAAAAAAGCCTTTACGCACGAAAGTGACGTTCCAGCATCAAAAAACACCGAAAAAGCATCGAGAACGCCAAGCGGTAAGAGAACCGCCCAACCCAAGCACGGACTAACTCTCCTCCATGCCCTGAGCCATGGAAAGAGCTTCGAAGACACCAACCTGACTCCATGGCTTCACACTGCGTTCACCGAAGCCTTCAAGGCTTGATTCGGAGATTGGTTGCTCTCCATCTCTCTCTAGAAAGAAAGATTTATCTTTCTTTCTCTCTCTTTAGAGTATCTACTAGATTATCTATCTATAGTATCTAGATCTATATTATGGGCTGTAAATTTTATAGCGCATGCCGCCGTAATTTTTATAGTGGGTAGCTGTAATTTTTATAGCGACCGCCATAAAAGTTTTGGTGGGTGGATACCGAGTATAGGGTATGAAGCACAGACCGTACGAAGGAATGGTGTGTAAGCCGTACGAAAGGATGATGCGTCGCTTGGGCAAGGCTCGCCCGCAACGGCAAAAGAAAAAGCCCCGGCCAGTCCGGGACTTCTCCCAAGACCGGCCGAGGCCATGGCCTCTCCTAAGCCATCACATCTCCTTGATGCCCATGCCGTACCTTCGTGCGAAAAGCTTGCTCTTGAGCCTGTACACGTCGGTCCTCACGCCCTTCACGTCCTCGACGACCTCGTGGCCGTCCTCACGGTAGACGAAGTCGGCCACGTAATAGACGGGCCGGTAATGCCTACCGTCCGCGTCGAAGGCCGGTACGAGCTCATATCGGACCTGACGGCGCAGATCCTCGATGCTCCCGTCTTCCTCCATGCCTTTCAGGACGAGATATCTGTCGGCCTCCTTCCGCGAGTCGAAGGTGATGTCATCCACCATCGTCTTCCTTGCGTGGTATTTGCCGGTACGCCAGCTCATGGTCACCTCCCGGTGCTTCCGAAGCCGTCGTTGCCACGCTCGGTCGGATTAAAGGTGGAGACCTGCTCCAATGGCTCGCAGGCCACTGGGATCACGACCAGCTGGGTGATTTTGTCACCGGCCTCGAACTCATGGTCCTCGCCGCCATGGTCGTAGAGCTTGACTACGATGCTCCCTGTGTATCCCTCGTCAATGAGTCCAGTGCTCGTAATGCCGTGCTTGATGTTGAGTCCGCTCTTGCTGACGAGCAGTCCTGCGCACCTGTGGGGCAATGCCACGTGTACGCCTGTGTCGATCGTCACGCTTCCGTACGCCGGGACCGTCACGGCCTTCGGCGCACGCAGGTCCAGTCCGGCATCGGTGCCATGTGCTCGTAACGGCATGTATGCACCGGGATCCAGCATGATTTCCATTTGTATTCTCCTTTTGTGATACAATCGTCTGTGCCGGAAAGTTTTTTTGGTTTCCCTTTCCGACTGCCTTTCTATTGAGAATAGAATACCCCACCCGGTTATCGTGTGCCGGGTGGGGTATTTGTTTTTTCATGGGCGGTATCAGCGCTTGCGGTATCCGCCGTTCATCGTCTTGACAAGCCAGTAGACAAGGTAGATTCCGCCGGTGAGGCAGGAGTAGATGAGTACCTTGAGGAAACCTGGGGCCTTCTTCTTGCCGCTGTCGTCCGACTGGCCTATTACGTTGTTGATGATGATTGGCTGTGGCGTGCTCTGCTGTTGGGTGTTGGTGTCGTCGTTGCTGGCGGTGTTAGAGGTGTTCTGGTCGGTCATTTTAGTTTCCTTTCTGAGTGTAGGATCTTATGCCCTACGTTTTGTTTGATATACATAGAATATCACCTTCCATTCTACGACACGCCGGACGGATGGCCAGACGGTCTCCCATTCCGGTTGACATTTAAAAAAACAGCGCTACAATAATTTTTGTACCTCGTGCATTTCCCCTTAAAGGACAAGTGCTCAACCGGTCTCCTTCCCTTTTCCTGGTTGAGCACTTTTTTATACCCAAGACCTCTAATCCACGCCGCATATGTCAGCGACACGCCGATGCGAAATAAGTTGCACAAGTACTCGGAACGTTATATAATAAAGCCTATGAACGCTAAAGATTACACTGCAACAGTCCCCGAATACGCCTCTCGCTGGAAGCTCAACATCCAGACCGTCCGCCGCTTCATCCGCGAAGGACGACTCCACGCAGTCAAGGTCGGCCGGTGCTACTTCCTCGACCCGGACGTCATCCCAGACAAGGAAGCACGCGAGACTGACGAATAATTCACGAAGACACAACGCCAAAGGAGCCAACCGATGAACGCCGAAATCCAAACATTCCTCTTCAAAAGCGCACCACTGCGCACACTGGCCGACAAAGACGGAGACCTATGGTTCGTAGCCAAAGACGTATGCGACATCCTCGGCCACTCAAACGTAAGCATGGCGCTTGATCGTCTCGACGATGACGAACGAGCTAAGTTCAACTTAGGGCGTCAAGGCGAGACGAATATCATCAACGAAGCCGGCCTCTACACCCTCGTACTCGGCTCCCGCAAGTCGGAGGCTCGCGAGTTCAAGCACTGGGTTACGCACGAAGTCCTCCCGTCCATCCGCAAATATGGCGCATACATGACCCAGCAAACCCTCGACAAGGCCCTCACCAGCCCAGACTTCCTCATCCGACTCGCAACCAAGCTGAAGGAAGAACAGGAAAAAATCAAGGAGCTGGAACCGAAAGCCCGAGCCCTCGACGCTTTCACTAACGTGGAAGACCATCTGCTCGTCCGCGATGCGGCCAAGGTCCTCTCCAGCGCCGGCATCCCAGTCAACGAAAAGCGACTGCGCGAATGGATGACAGACCACTACTGGATATACAAAGCGGGCGGCTCATGGCATGCGACAGCAAAACACCGCACAGCCGGCCACCTCGTAATGGTCATGCCCACAAAACACGGAACCAAGGCGGACAGTACGGAATTCGCTTTTCCTCCCACCGTTCGCGTCACCCGCAAAGGACTGGCACTCCTCCACAAGCGGCTCAGCGAAACCCTCCTGGCCAAAACATCCGAAACAACCAACGACTAACCGAAAAAGAAAAGGAGCACCAAATGAACGACCCACACATCATCCTTCCCCTCGCCCGCCTCGTCGCCGACCCGGACAGGAGGCAAACTAAGAACGGCGCTGAATACTGCATTATCCGCGTAGCCACCAACGGATGCCACAAGGACAAGAACACCGGGCAATGGGTCGACCACGACGCGATGTTCTTCACCATCTTCGAATACGACCAGCGACGGATGGACTCCTATATGCAGTCACTGCACAAAGGTACCCCGGTCCGTGTCGAAGGCGACCTGAAAATGTCCGAGGGAACCGATCGCAACGGACAGGCACGGACAGGCTTCACGATTCCCTACGCGGACATCACCATGGTCTTGCCGAAGGCCAAACAGCAACAAACCCCTCCGCAGACCCGATCCACCAACTACGCTCCCCCCGCACAGCAAGCCGAATTCAACGACCCATACGCAGACGAATGGTAAAAAGAAAGGACCACCATGGTCAATAGAAACAATCGCTTCGAACATAAGCTAGGACGTATCCTCGCCTACCTCGTCATCGCATTGGCCACACTGCTCATAACCGGGGGAGGCATCGCCTTACTGAAGCTACTCGTTAGCTTCATCTTCAGTTGACCCATGACCACACGCCCCCGCTCCCCCGCGGGGGCTTTTTCGCGACTGCTAAAATAGGTAATATGACAGAAGTAGTAAGAGATCATCGCGGCAGAATCGTTAGCGGAGCATGCAATCCAACAGGTAAAGGCGGCTTCCAGGAGCGCCCTCAAGACAGAGGATCATGGACTAAAGACACCAGTCCTACCCGCTGGATCCGCGAATACAGCAAGCTCACCATGGCGGAAATCGACGAAAAAACAAAGGACCCGACACTGACGATGGTGCAACGAATAGCCATCAAACACGTCCTCAACGCCTACAAGGACCCCCATGTCACTACCGACTACATCGACCGCCTCGACGGCAAGGCACGCCAGTCCACCGACGTAAGCGTCACTGGCTACGAGCCGCCACACATCACCCTCGAAGTATTCGACGACAACCCTAAAAACGACAAAGACAATCAGTAATAACACCTGGAACGGGCGTATGCAGATAGCGAGACCATACAAAGACCTATGGTGGTGGCTCCACACGGAAACACCACCATATCGCTACTATTGCTACTCGGGCGGCAGAGCCTCCGGCAAAAGCACCGCGGTCGCGCAGAGCCTCATCCTTCGAGCCTCCATACAGCCGATCACGGTGCTCTGCGCCCGAGAATTCCAGAACTCCATCACCGATTCCGTATACAAGCTCCTCGCCGACACCATCGAGAAACTTGGCCTGCAAGGCTTCGGAATCAGACGAGACGGAATTAGCCACATCAATGGCAGTAGCTTCATCTTCCGAGGCCTGCACGATAACCTCCAATCCATCAAAAGTATCGAAGGCGTGGACGTCTGCTGGGTCGAAGAAGCCCAAACCGTCAGCAAGACGAGCCTGACAACGCTCATCCCTACCATCAGACGCCCAAACTCGACCCTGATATTCACATGGAATCCGCTCACCAGCCATGACCCGATCTGGACATACTTCGTTTCCACGGATTCCAACGAACGACTCCAGCAGACATGCCACTGGCACACCACTTTCGAAGACGTGCGACGACTCCTCAGCCAAGACGTCATCGACATGGTCGAAGCCGACAAGCAGACAGCCGACTATGGGCATGTCTGGCTCGGCCTGCCATACGCCGACACGGACAACCAGCTCATCAGCGACAGCATGATCAACGAAGCTCTCCGACGTCCAGCGACGGACGGACCAGCGACCTTCGGCATCGACGTCGCACGGTACGGCAACGATCGCACCGCCCTCGCCATCAAAAAAGGCAGCCGCATCGAGACACTCGAATCATGGACCCACTCGAGCATCGTCGATACAGCCGAACGAATCAGACTGCGCGCCTCCCAACACCAGCCGATCGATATTCGCGTCGACGACACAGGCGTAGGCGGCGGTCTCACCGACCTACTCAAGGCATGGGGACTACCAGTAACCGGCATCAATTACGCCGGCAAGGCCAAAGACCGGCAATATCCCAACATCGCGTCGGAATTATGGTTCGATTTCGCCGCCATGCTACCTTATCTCAGCATCAACTCCCAACTGGCCGACCTTCCCAAGCTCACCGCCGAACTGACCACACGCAAATGGCATATAACAAGCCGCAATCAGAGACAGATCGAAAGCAAACAGGACTACAAGGATTCCATGAACCTCGGAAGCCCGGACCTCGCCGACAGCCTGCTCCTCGCATGCTATGAGCCGCCGAAGCTCCCATCATGGGATGTCGTAGTATGTTAACTGACAGCCCTGCGATAGACTATGAAACATACGACACACCACTACAAAACGAGGTGAAATGACCATTCTCAACAACATTCGCGCCGGATTCGTGAGCGCCTTCGGCCGCACCGACGCACCACACTCCACCCCCACGCCCGCAGGCGGCAACACATGGCAGTCAATGGGCGGCAACGCCATCCCCATGCACGACATCTACGACAACATATTCCCTTATGTCAACGCCATCGCGCAACGTTTCAGCACGGTAATTCCCTATGCCGTCACGGCGGACGGTAGGAGACTCGACCCGGCACCGGCCGCGTTAAGCGCGCTATATGCACCCAACGACACTTACAGCTGTCTGGAATTCCTGAAGCTCATCGCTTCCGGCATGCTCACCCAATCCCACACCGACATCCTCGTCTGGACACCGGAAGGGCCCGGTGGCAACATCACCCCCGACAGAGTCACCGGCTACACCATCCTCCCGACAACCAGCCGCGTATACAACGACATCCGTAGCGACTGGTACCACCGCGTGACCATGGACCTCGGCGACGGCCTCCGCCCCTACGAATTCACCCGAGACGAAACCATCGCATTAAGCTACAGCCGTCACCCGAACGACTTGACCCGCGGAATCAGCCCCGCGATGACCGTCAAGAAATGGGCCAACGTCGACGACATGATAGCCGACTACGAACGTGGCTTCTTTGGTAACAATGCGGTGCCCGCAGGGATGCTCGGCATCGTCTCCGAAAATACCGAAGACTTCCAACGCAACCGCGCACGGCTCGAAGAAACTTTCCGCGGAGCCGGAAATAACAACGGCATCGTCTACAACATGGTCCCGGTCGACCCGGCCACCCACAAGCCCAGCCAAACGAGCAAGCTCGTCTGGGTTCCATTCCAGAACTCCAATGACACACTCGACCTGCAAACCGTATCCGACGTGGTCAATAACAGGCTCGCCAACGCGCTCGCCGTCCCCGACATCGTCCGAGGCATCGACCACGGCCAAACCTACGCCAATGCCGAAATGGCCGAACGCTCCTTCATTGAAAACACTCTCAAGCCCCTATGCATGACCGTATGGGACAAATGGCAATTCGAACTCGACCGTATCACCGGAGGCCTCGGATACGGCATCACCTTCGACCTCGACCTACCAGCCCAGACTGAGGTCGAGAAAGCACAGGCGGAAACCCAACAGATCCGCGTCAACACGCTCATCCAACTCGTCGGCATGGGAGCTACGGTCGAAAGCGCAGTTGACGCACTCAACCTCCCCGACCCCTACAAACGACTCAACCTCCGCCAGACCGGCACAACCCCATTACCCTCCCTCCCCTCAAAGAGAAGCGTTACGAAAGCCGCAAAAAAAACAGACGACATGACAACCGAGAAACAAATACTACCGGCGACCCGCACTTACGTCGACAGGATTATCCGACTCACTCGCCGCTCACAAAACGGGCTGAAAGACGACCTCGAAACCATAGGCCGCCAATGGGTCGACAACATAGAAGACGTCCTTCTCACCCACCTTACCGACTATGCACGCAAAACCGGCATGAAACTCGAACAAGTCATCGCCGCATGGGCTGAGATCCACCCAGAAAACCCCATCGCAGTCGACATTCAGTCCTACGCGACAACCGACTGGAAGAAACTCTACGACTGGACAACACCACCCGACACTGTCAAAACGGCCTACGAAACCCACCTGCAGGAAATAGCCCACACAACATCTAAAACCATCACCGACAAAACCTTGGAACTCCTGAACCGAGCCGACTTGGAACAATGGGACGCGTCCCGACTACGAAACGAACTCGACCGACTCGGCAATGACCACGCCGACCTTATCGCAAGATGCGAGACTGTCCAATCGCAGAGACTTGGAAGCCTGTACAGTGCCCGCAACCTCAGCGAAACATTAGGCGTCAGACTGCAGAAAGTGTGGCGCACCACCGGGGACGGCACCACGTGCGACCTATGCCGACACATGGAGGGCACGGCAATGCCGCTTGACTCCGCCTACATGGCAAAGGGTGCGATCATCAACATCGGTGACCACGACTACACCAACAGCTTTGAGACCATGATCACGCCAAACGGTCATCCACGGTGCCGCTGTTACGAAGACTATGAAGTAGTGGGAGACTGATTTACCGCATTTAGCGCCGTGATATTATAGTGCTCGTCGGAGACACCAACCACTGATGTCGCCGACGAGCACCACTGTCTAATCCGGAAGGATAATATGAAGATTCGCGAGAGTCTCACCCACGGCGGTGCCGCTGAAACCACAGGCCGGACGCTCACATTCCTCGCCAACAGCGGCAAGGGAATGGCCAACGGCCTCACCGTGGACCTCACCACACTCAAAGCGCCGCTCATCGACGGCACCTTGAGACTCGTGGATGAACTCACGGAATCGGACCGACTGACACTCCCGCTCCTCATCGACCATGAACCCAGCGTCGAAGCACAGGCAGGCACCATCACCCGCCTATGGACAACCGACGCCGGCCTCATGGCCGAAGCGAAGCTCAGCGAAGTCGACAACGGCGAACGCGTCAGACAACTTGCCGTAGACGGATGTCTGACCAACAGTTTCAGCATCACCGTCGAATTTTCCGAACGTCCGAAAAAAGACGGTATCATCCACGACGGCGAGCTGGTCGAGATCAGCGTCGTCTACCGTGGAGCCGATCCGAAAGCGGCATTCACTTCAATCAACAAAAGGAATGGAGAAAACATGAACCCGAACCTCATGAACAAACTGGCACGTACCGTTGCCGAATTCAAGCTCACCCCGGATGAAGCCGCCAACTTGACCTCGTCCATCACCGACATTATGCAGGACGCCGTCGACGACATCACCGAAGCCGTCAACACCCAGACCGACGACAAGCTGGCTACGGAAACCGCTCCGGAAGAGCCGGTGCAGTCCGCCAACAAGCGCCCGCTCGTCATCGTCAACAAGAGCAACCGTGCCGCCAAGCAGTCCGGCGTGGCCTCCTTCTCGCATTCTCGGGAAACGTGGCTCGATTCCCCGGCCGCCATGGCCGCGTTCGAACGCACCCTCATTGACAATGACAACAAGGGCGTGGAAGCGTTCCATAAGGAGTGGGCTGACACCGTGTCCCGTAACATGGCCGACACCGCCTCCTTCGGTGTAGATAAGGCCGACGTGGAAAAATTCATCCCGACCGAGGCTATCACCACCATCAGTGACGCGCTCAACACTCGCGGTTCCGGATTGTGGAACATGTTCCGCAAGACCGGCATGGACCGTCTCACCATCGGCGGCAGTATCCTCGGCCTGTCCGAAGGGACCCGCGCCCACGGCTATCCGGTCACATCCTACGGCACCAAGAAGAAGGAGCAGACCCCGTCCTTCGTCAAGCGCGAGCTGACAGCCGACTACACGTACAAGTACATCACCCTGAACAAGGGTGACATCCGCCGTACGCAGAAGCCGGGCGCACTCCTCCGCTACATCCTCTCCGAACTGCCGAACTACATCATCCAGACCATCGAGCGCCAGGTCGTACTCGGCGGCTACGAGGACATGGCACACTTCCGCTCCATCGCCACCGATGCGACAGATAAGGCGCCCGATTGGGCCGGTGAGAAGTTCGCCCTCACCTACACCCTCTCCGAGGACGCTCCGCTCATGGGCTTCGTGAAGGCTTCCCACATGGTCCGCGCTCAGGGCAACAAGGTCCTCGTCTGCAATGCCGACACGGTAGCCGACCTGCTCATGTCCGCCGACGCGAACGGCAATGCATATATCGCTCTCGGCGGTGATGATACCCTCGCCCGCGCTCTCGGCGTCTCCCGGATCATCACCCCGGAATGGTGGACCGCAGATGACGACAAGAAGATCGCAGGCGTGGTCATGTCGGCTTCTCACTACGCGCTCGTCGGTGACACTTCCGTCGAGTCGTTCACCAACTTCGCATTGCAGACCAACACCAACGAGTATCTCCAGGAGATCTACGCTGGCGGTGGCTTGGATGCGGAGAAGTCCGCAGTGGTCATCAAACCGAAGGCCTGATAATGAACACTGAAATGTATTCCCAAATCGGGGGCAAGGCTCTACCCGAAAACAACAAGAGCACAGTCAAGGTCATCAATTTTGTGGACGAAGAAGGTCAGCCAGTAGCCTTCGGGCAGGGTCCTGCCGGCCCCGCCGGTCCTGCCGGCCCCGCCGGTCCTGCCGGCCCCGCCGGTCCTGCCGGCCCCGCCGGTCCTGTCACCAAGGCCGCTCACGTCGACCCGACCAGTGGCACGGTAGGGGATGTAGTGGACGCTCTGGTCGCCGCTGGGCTAATGGAAAGCGCCTGATAGCCAGCCAATAAACAATTAGGTCCTATCGTTACAATTGACGGTAGGACCTAATTGTTTACCCGGAGGAAAGATGATAATCGACGACACCATACGCGACAAAGTAGGAGACACCGCTTACACGACATGGAAAGACGCCGCATTGGCCGACCTCGCAAACATGCTCTGCATGAGCGACCTGTCACAGTCCACCGCCGACATGACAGGCATCGTCAGCGACGACGGCAAGCACGTACGCCTACCAGCATGGTATTCGGAAGTAACCGACGTGAAATCCACATACGACACCAGCCTCGAATACACCATCGAATACACAAAACCGGACGGACTGACCCCCGAAACCAAATACGCAAAAACGCTGACCCTCGCCACGCCATATCTACCCGGCATGGCCGTCACTATCACCGGCATTCACGGCTTCAACCAACTCCCCGCGCCGCTCACAAGCATTCTCACTGCCATCATCCAAGCCGACCAGTCGACAATCGACAGGACAGACAGCATCACCTCAAAGAAGATCGAAGACGTAAGCGTCTCCTACTCCACCCACAGTCAGGCCACGCTCGAACACGCCCTCACCCCATACAAAGCCCTGCTCGACACATGGAAACTCTGCCCCACCAACCCCGACGCCGGAGGCGACCTTACCATGCCAGCACCCCACCAGGACCTGCCATGGTGGATCAACACGCAAGACTACCTAGGAGGCGATTACGCATATGGCACCGCAATGTGACCCGTTCGCCCTATTCCCTGCACAAACCCAGGCAGCCACCATATGGAAATATACGGCACCCGGCCTCGACAACGTCAGACTCGCAGACATAAAAACAATCGTCAAACACTCCACCGAATCAGACCAGCCAACCGAATACGGTAGCCGCATCGCCAACCGCCGCTTCCACATCCAACCCGACAAACTCCCTCAAACACTCCGCGAAGACATGGAAGCATGGCCCGACCTCATACTCCAACTCGACAACGGACGCACCTACCAAATCACCAAAGCCAGCAGAGGAGACGACATGGACACCGGCAAAACCACCTTCATAACCCTCACCGGCAACCCCTACAGCAGAACCAGCCTATGAGCTACCAACTCAAAACAAACGCCTCATGGGGCCGCAAACTCTCCACCCAACAACTCAACGAAGGCGGCGTACGCATGATGACCGACATCCTCCGCCTAGCCCGCCAAAACGCGCCAGTCAAAACCGGCGCACTACGCAACAGCGGCCGCTTCAACCAAACAAGCACCCTAAAATGGCGAATCACATTCGGCAACAGCCGCATACCCTACGCGCGCCTTCGCGAACACACCAACCGGCTCCACCCTAACACCACCCACTACCTCGAACGAGCCGCCCGCACTGCAGGCTCACGAACCAAAACTTACTTCAACCTCTAAGGACACCACATGATAGACCTAGCAGTATGCATAGCCCTCCAAAACGAAGGCTACGGCACATACGGCCAAAACCTCTTCTTCGGCACCAGCCCAATCCTCGACACCGGCACCGTCACCAGCCAAGAAGGCATCTGGGTCAACAGCAACACCGTCGACATCAGCGGCGACCTCTACACCGACCAAATCACCATCAGTAGCCGACATAACGACGTCCTCACCCAAGGACGACTCATGCTACGATTGCTCAACCTCATCAACAACACACTCTCCCACTACTGTCAACTCACCTGCCAACCAATCACCGACATCACCTACAACAGCATCCGCACCCACCCGGCCACCGCAATAGACCTAGACGCCATAGACCACGAAGGACACTGGGTCAAAAGCATCCGCTTCCAAATCGACTACAAACTCGACCCTACGACACTGTAAAATGAAAACGACATAATACACCACAGTCAAAACAGACACGCCAACCGAAAGGAAAAAAATGGCATCCTACCCACTCATCGGCAAAAAAACCGTCTACATCGACGACATGGTCATCCCACCAGACTACGTCCAAGACGAAGTCGGCACCATCACCCTCACCCCAAGCACCACTGAAATCGCCTCACAGTCAGGCACCATCAAAGTACCGAACGGAAGCTACGAGGAACTCAGCTTCGAACTCAACATCATCTGCCCCTCAGTCCGATTCCTCGGCATGCTATTCCCCGAACTCTACCACAACGCCGAATTCAAACGAGTCGTCAACGGCACCGTAAGCGAAACCGGCCAAGTCCGATTCGGCGGCAACGAATGCATAAGCAACACGCCACACGACATCATCATCCACAACGTCTGCGACGGCAAATCCAGCGCACAAGACTTCCGCATCCCCAACGCACTCATCAGCGCAGGCGGCGAATTCAAGATCAGCCTCAGTGACCCATTCGTCGTCACCCTCACCGGCACCATGGCAAGCGGAAACGAAGGCGCAGTCATCATGGGCGAACTCGATCTGACCACGCCAAGCCACTACGACGAGACCTCAGGCACCATCAAACCAGATGAAAGCAAAATCACTGGAATAAAAGTCACTCCATCCAACATCACTGGCAAGATCAACGACGTAACGAGAGTCAGAGTCACCGTCGCCCCGAACGGAGCGTCCGGAGACATCACTACCCAAGTCTCTCCGCGAGACACGGCCGAAGCCAAGGATAACGGTGACGGCACATGGGACGTCACCCTAAAGAAGGCTGGTCCCGGAACTTTATCCTTCAAATCCAGCGGAGTGACAACCGACCTTAGCCTCCACGTGGTCGACGCACAGGCGAGCGCCGGCTCTGGCGAGTCAACCGTATCCTAAAAAAATCAGCCCACCACCGCAAGAACACGATGGTGGGCCAATCCGTCAACACAATGGCACAAAGGAGCCACTACACATAATACCGTCAGTAAGGAGCAATTACAATATGACCACGCCGATCCTGAACATCGACACTCGCAAGGCATTCCGTCAGCTCACCGTCAAAATCGACGACATCACCTACACCATGCGCCCACTCGGTTCGAAGGATATGCTCACCATCCTCGACCATGCCGAAGCACTCGACAAACTCTCCACAGGCCAAATGAGCAAGGAAACATTGGACACCGCGGAGGAAATCATCTTCCCACTGGTCGCCGATCTCATAAGTCCGAACAACGCTTTCCACGAGTGGATGACACAAACCAAACAGCGTAGCGACCTCGCCTACCTACAAGCCATGACTGCACTATGCAAGCTCATGGCCGAAAACCTCACCCTCGACATCAAAGGCTGACACGACATGCGTTCATGGGATAGCCTCCTCACCCCCGCTGAAAAACAGCGGATGCAATCATACAGGCAAAAGGAAACAAAACGGCATTCACTCCCCAGTATTCACATACTTGCCGAACTCGGTGACCTGTACGGGTGGGAGGCGATCCACGACGCATTGGAAAACAAGCTGGCACCAGACCTAATGATCGGCCTGATCAAAGAAGGCCGGCACCTACACCGAGTCCACCTAGCCGAACAATACCGGCTGACCTTCGAATGCCTCACGAGCGCATTCGCCAAACACGGAGACCAAAAAATCAGCCGCATCATAACAGACCTCGGAAAGGAACATGCCAATGGCTGACTCCACTCTCACCCTCGACGCCGAAATCAACACCAGTGATTGGGAAGCCGGCGTCAAAACGATACAGTCCGGAAGCCATCAGATCGAAACATCCGCACGGCAGGCTTCCGACTCCATGGATGGCATGGACAAGGCATCCGGTAAATCCTCCGGCGGACTAGGCAAGTTTTCCGCCATCGCCGGTGCCGTAGGAGGTCTTGTGTCCGCGGGCGTGAGTATGGCCGTGGACGCAGTCGTCGGTCTCAGCGGTGATATCGTCGAAGCATCCGATTCGGCGCAGAAATTCGCTAGCACGCTGAGTTTTGCCGGCTTGGATACGAGCACCATCGACCGGTTGACCACTTCGACGCAGAAGTACGCGGACCAAACGGTCTACGACCTGGCCGACATTCGTAACACCACCGCGCAGTTGGCCGCGAACGGCGTGGATAATTATGCGAACCTGGCGGAAGCGGCCGGTAATCTCAACGCGGTCGCCGGCGGTAATGCCGACACGTTCAAGTCGGTCGGCATGGTGTTGACTCAGACTGCCGGTGCCGGCAAACTCACTACCGAAAACTGGAACCAGCTGAGTGACGCCATTCCGGGCGCTTCCGGTAAACTCCAGGAAGCCATGAAGAAGAACGGGGCCTACACTGGTGACTTCCGTGACGCGATGGCCAGGGGAGAGATCAGTGCGGAGGAATTCAACAAGGCCGTCATGGACTTGGGTATGACCGACGCGGCCAAGGAAGCGGCCACAAGCACCCAGACCATCGAGGGTGCCATGGGTAACCTGGAAGCTTCCGCCGTGAATGTGGGTGTGCAGATCCTGGACGCATTCAAAGGGCCTGTGACACAGGGTATCAGCATGCTCGCGGAGGGTATCAGTGGTCTGCCTCAGGCTTTTACGGGCATAATGGGGACGGTTACGCCGGTCCTACAGCAGATGGGTGGCGTGTTTCAGTCTTCGTTCGCTCCGGTCGGCCAAGTGTTCGCCAGCCAGCTGTTGCCTGCCTTGCAACCGTTCATGCAAGCATTGCAGAATCTGGGCGGTGCGATCATACCTGTCCTGAACGCCGCGCTCCAAACGTTCATGCCGGTGTTGGGATCATTGGTCGCGAATCTCACTCAGGTCGGGGCGACGATCATGACCACGATCACGCCGGTCATCAATGACATGGCCGCATTGTTCCAAGCGGCACTCCCGGTCCTCACGGCCTTGTTCCAATCGTGGGCCTCCGGCTTGCAAAGCATTGTCGACGCCGTATTCCCCTACATCCAGACCGTGATCTCCACGGTCATGAACGTCATCGACGCGATAATCACCACCGTGACGGCAGCGATACAAGGCAATTGGGATGACGTATGGACCGGGATCGGCAATATCGTCTCGACGGTGTGGGATGGCATTAGATCGGTCGTGTCGGCCGGTGCTAACGCCATGTCCGGTGTCATCTCCGCCTGTTCAGGCACCATCAATGCCGTCTGGTCCGGCTTGTGGAGCACCGTCAAAGGATCGGTATCCAGTGCCTGGAATGGTATCACCGGGGCCGTCCGAAACGGTGTCAACAGCGTCGCGAACGCAGTCAGTGGCATCGGAGGCAGGATTAGGGGCGCATTCAGCGGTGCCGGTTCATGGCTACTCTCAGCCGGCAATAACATCATCCAAGGCTTGATCAACGGCATCAAGGGAGCGATCGGCAATGCGGTGGCCGCGGTCAAAAATGCGGCTTCCAGCGTCGTGAATGCGGCGAAATCTGCTCTTGGCATTCATTCCCCGTCTCGAGTGTTCCGTGACGAGGTTGGCAAGATGATCCCTGCAGGCTTGGGGGTCGGCGTAAGGAAGAACGAGGCGTTGGCGGTACGACCGGTTCAAAGCATGGTGTCGGATCTGCTCCCGTATTCGCTTATGGGACCCGTTTCGGCTCAAATGAGTCCACCGGTGGCTTTGAATGAAGACAAGGGTCCTCGCGTGTCCGCTCCGATCACCGTGAACGCTTCCGATCCGACGATGGCGGCTCGAGAAACGGTCCGAATGATCAATTTCTGTTACGTGGGATAAGGATATGATGAGATTATGAGTATGTTTCTTCAGGATCCTCGTGATCTTCGCCTGTCGCTGAATGATTTCCCGCTTTATAGCGTGGACTCATATGGTTGTGAATGGCATGTAACCTTTCAGGACGTGTCCGGATTGTTCGACGGAGTCGCGTCGACGTTGAAGACGGGCGGGAAGGCTATGACCGATGGATGGTATGGGAATCTGCCACACCTGCAGGGGCGTACCATCAGCATCGAGGGGTATATCATCGGCCGGTGCACGGAATCATGCATCGAGGCGTGGACGGCGTTCAAAAACGTTTTGAGGCTCGACGGGATGACCTTGGTCGCCCGGCTTGGGGGCATCGAACGTCAGGTGCAGGTATTGCAGTCGGCATCTGCACCATTGATCAAATGGACCGGCGTGAACATCCTCCGGTTCAGTCTTGGCTTGACGTCTTTAAGTCCTTACCTGTATGGGCTGGAATCGATGTCCGGTTCCACCGGACTGCCTCACGCGGTGGGTGGTATGACGTTCCCTTACTGTTTCGGAACCGATGGTATTTCCCCATCGCCTTGGATATGGAGTGAGAATGCCGTATCCGGCAGGGTGGTCTTGTCGAATGCCGGTACCGCCCCCAGTCCAGTGACGATTCGCATCGATGGACCTGTCGTCAATCCGCGGGTGTTGCATGTCGGGAGCGGCCATGCCATCGCTTTCGACATGAGTCTAGGTATCGGCCATCATGCGATCATCGACGGGAATACGCATGAGATTCTGATCGATGGTACAGATCCTGCGCGTGGTCGTGTCGTCCGACGTGAGTGGAGTCCGGCGGAGGTAGGGGAGAACGTTTGGACCTTCAATGCCGACAGGTACTCGCCTACGGGCCGTATGACGGTTTCGTTTTATCCGGCTTATATGTAGGAGGTTGATGCATGGATTTGTATGATGAAAGGTTTTCGTCTTCCGTCTGGCATGCCGGCCGTGTCCTGTGGGATGTCGCCGATTTTCAGTTCCTTGCCGTGTCTTTGACCAATGGGAGCGTTTTAGCGGAGTTTCCGAACCTGCAGGCCTCCAAGTTTTCGTATCGCTTCGAGGAGATGACAAGCGAGACGGCGATGATCCCGTGGACGAACATTCCGTCTAATTGGGACGAGGCCACGGTCCCATACGGTACGGCGATTCTCTTGGTCCGTGATTCGACGGTGCTGTGGGGCGGGATCGTGGTGAAACGGGAACGGACCTTGTCTGGTGATGGATTGTTCCTTACCTTGGCGACCGTCGAACATTATTTCAATAACGTATATGTGGGGGATCATACGTATTCGAAGCGTGATCAGTGTGAGATCGTGAGCGATCTCGTGTCGACTACGCTCAAGGACCACCGGTTCATGCTCGAGGTGGACGCGTCCCTTAGTTCCATTCGCCGTGATAGGACATATAAGGCTTCTTCCGATAAGACTTTGTTGAGTGTCCTTCAGGAGCTTTCTAACGTGCGGGACGGTCCGGAATGGTGTACGTCATGGAGGGCTGGCGATGGCGTGTATCTGCCGGTCTTGACGGTTGCCGACAGGATAGGTTCCGTTACTCCGGTCACGACGTTCGATGAGAGCGTGATGGTGTCTTTCAAGGTTTTGGAGGATTATACGGCCGGTTATGGCGCGAACATGGTGTGGGCGGTCGGAAGCGCGAGCGATGACGGCCAATTGCGTTCCGACGTGATGACGGCCGACCAGCCCTACCGTCCTGTCGTGGAGCATGTGGTGCGACCGTCGTCGAGCATCACGTTGAAGGAGACGTTGGACGACCATGCGTCGGCTTCACTGTCGCAATTGCAGGACGGGACGAATACCGTTGACATGGAGTTGAGCCTGACGGCCGCTCCGATCGTTTACGAGGAGTGGAAGCCCGGGGATGTCGTTGCGTGGGCTATCGCTGACTACAGTGGACATTTCGATGGCTTCGATCACGCGGAGGCTCGCGTGGTCGGTTATGATATTGATTTCAGTGACGTATGGACCATTACGCCTGTACTTCGGTAGGAGGATGCGATGCAAAGCAAATTCAAATTTTCGCTTGACGGAGTGGATGCGACCGCCCGCCAGTTCTCGGAGATTCGCCGGCAGTTGCAGGAGTTGCCGGCGTGGGTCGGTGAGCGTCTCCGTTTAATCGGCTCACATGTTTCCGATATCGAAGGGGCGGTCAAATCGTTGGCTGACGGTCGGAGTCCGGCTGATGCAGGCGGGTCCGATCTGGTGGTGGCGTCTTCTCATGGTGGTACCGGTGTTCGGAATGCGTATGATACGCCGCTTTCGGCATGTCCTCGGAAAATGGTTTACTGTCGTTATGATGGCGTTTTAGGTGTTGACTGTTCAAGTTCGGATGAGGCCACCGATGTTCGCGATGCCGACGGGTTCATTCCGTTGGCCAGTCTCCGTCGAGTGAAATGGCGGGTGTACTTTTTGAAGGACGACGTGAATCTAAGGCTTGACGACGCACAGCCGGTCGTCGGCTTGATAGCGGATGATTTGGATGGTGTCGGGCTTGGGTTTTTTTGCGAATACGATACGGAAGGCAATCCGGTCGGCGTGGATTATGCGAGGTTGAGCGTAGCCGCCTTGCGGTTGGCTCAGGAGGCGATAGATGAGGTGGACGGACTTAAGGCGCTGATCCGTGACCTATCGTCGAGGATTGGTAGAATAGAAAAAGCATCCGTTGGAGAATCCGATAGATAGGAGATAGATTATGACGATTATCATACATCCTTTGACGGCGGTCGGTGGTGTTCCGGCATATACCGCTGACGATTACCGGCATGTGGTCAATCCGCTGGTAGTGCCGTCCAATGGCATGCCTTTTGATGGGTTGCAGGGTGTTCGCGCTGGTTTCCAATCGCCTTTGGTGACGCTGGACGGGTTGACCGTGACGGTTAATCCGCATTGCGGTACGGCTTGTCCGTATGGTGGCAATGGTATCTACACTTATGCCGTCACGATTGCCGAGACGGTGAAAGTCGCCGATTCGAATGCGAGTTATAAGGTTGCGGTCGTTGTGGATGATCCGTCCCAATCATCGGCCGAGACGCCTGGCGGGCGGGTTCAGTTGTTCCCGACCTCTGTTCCCAATTCGAGTATCCCCGGTTTGGTCATCGCTTTGGTTTCGCCAGGTTCCGTTTCCACTGTGGCTCCGGTATTGCATCCAGGCATGTTGATGGAGGTATTCGACGAGCAGGCTTTGAAGTCCATCCCTGCGGTTGACGGGCAGGAGGCTCTGGTTTCGTCTACTGGTGCCCGGTATGTGATGGAGAACGGCTCATGGCACGATACCGTCGAGGTCGTCTCTTTCGATTGGCTTGGCGGGAAGATTTCCTTCCTGTATGGGGCGGATTCCTGCACCGTTCAGGTTTCCGGTGTGGCGACTGGGTCCGGTTCATGGTATGCGGTCGAGTTCAAGGACAAGGTGAAGGAGGTGTGTCGCCCTGCGGTGGAGATTTCCGCTCCGCTTAGCACTGAGAATGGCGCCAGTAGTACCGGCTTGCTTGCCGTCAGTCCGGCGGGGGCCGTTTCCGTGAGGAATATGGGCGGGGGGGGTTCCAATGATAAGCGTAGGGGCAGTGTGAGCTGGCCGATTTCCCGCAGGTATTAGCGGGTTTCTTTTTTGGTTGTGTGCGCCACGATCGTGTTTGTCCGGTCGTGGCGCTTGTCTCATGTCGGTCAGAGTTGGGGGATGCGGTCTCGTAGCTCGTCTGGCAGTGATGGTTTCGGGTGGTCGTCGAGGAATTTCTTGTCGACGATCTGGCAGAATTCAGAGAGCCAGTGGCCTAGTGAGCGGATGTAGCCGGTTTCGAGATCATTGGTGTATTGGAGTTCGTCGCGGCTTTTGATGAGCTTGTCTATTTTTTCGTCTTGTGCGTCGATTTGTTTTTTGAGTTCGCCTTGGGCTTCGACGAGGTGTTGGTAGGCGGTGGTGAGGTTGTTGCGGTGTGTTGAAACCCAAGTGATACCTCCGCCTACCGCTATGCCGACGAGTCCGAGGATAGGGGTTATCAGTTCGTTCATGGTACCGAGTTTATCTTATAGTGGTTTGGTAAGCTGGTGGTATGAGTCGTGAATCCATCGAGAATATCGTGTTGATACTCTTATCGTCTTTCCTTATTGGCGTCATGACGGTGGCTGGCTATCTGCTTATTACCGGCATGCCGTCTTTTGCCTGTTTTCTTTTTACTGTCTGGTATGTTTTGACTGTCTGAAAGGAGACAATATGTCATATGAATACATTACGAAGTATGATAGCCCGAATTATACGAGTGGTCGCCCGTATGGTATCAAGGCTATCGTCATCCATTGGTGGGGTGATCCGAACACTCATCCAACGTTCGAGGGTGTGATCAATACCCTGTGCAGTAAGGCTCGCGGCGCTTCCGCGCATTACGTGGTCGAGGCTGGTCGTGTGGCTTGCATCGTGGATCCGGATGATCGTGCCTGGCATGCCGGTGATGGTGTGGGTGTCCGTTCCAAGGGTAATGACATGGGTATTGGCATCGAATGCAATCCTCGCCAGTCTGATGGTGATTACCTGACGGTTGCGCAGTTGATTCGTGATTTACGTGCCGAGTATGGTGATCTGCCGTTGATCCGGCACCGTGACTGTCATAACACGCAGTGTCCGGGCTCGTATGATCTGGCTCGTTTGGATCGTCTGTCGCGCGGTTTGGTCGCTCCGTCGAATCCGGTGCCTACCCAACCGGCCACACAGTCGGTGACGAGGCTTGAGGCGGATGGGTCTTGGGGGCCTTTGACGATGCGTAGAGCTCAGGAGGTTGCCGGCACTGCGGTCGATGGCGTCATGTCCGGGCAGGTCCGTTGTATCGAAAATCAGAACATCGCCTGTTTGGAAGAGGGTTCTTCTGGTAGCGATTGGGTGGAGTGGATGTCGCATCGTTTCGGCATCACCGACCGTCCGCGCAATGCCGGCCCGGAGTTCATTCACCGGTTCCTGATGGAGATGAATGGTTTCCCGGGTGATGGTATTATCGGTCCGGCACCGTCTCGGGCCGTCAAGGAGTTCCAGAAGCGTCTTAACGACGGTCGTATTTTTAACTGAGTGAAAGGATTGACTATGGCCAAGCATGCAGTGTTGGCTGATGATGAGCTGACCGGTGAACCGACGGCTGATACCGCCATTGCGAATGAGTGTGCGGACGGTTCGGACAATTACGTGCCTACGTTCGATGTTGAGACTCGTCGTTGGGCGTATCTCGTATCTGGCCTGGTTGGTATTGCCGGTGCTGTCGCGAGCCTGGTGAGCGCGGTGCCGGGTGTCCCATCGTGGGTCGCCGTGGTCGGTGGTGCTTGCGCGCTGGTCGGTTCCGGTGTGGCTGGCTTGTTCGGCGTTCATTATGCCGGTGTGAGCCGCTAGTTTCCTCCGACATGTAAGACGCCCCGTGTTCGGCTTGTTCGGCTGTCTGCGGGGCGTTTCTGTATGTCCTGGGGTTATTTCAAGTGGAAGAAGTGGATGGCGATTGGACTGGTGACGGTGAAATCGTATCCGTCTTCTTCGATGGTGTTGATGGTAGTGGTTTCGATGCCTTCGATGGCGTTGAGGAGCCCGTATAGTCTCATGAAGCTGTCGAAGTCGTTGATTCCGATGCATCCGAAGGTGGTTTCGAGGCCTAGGCCGTGTTGGTCGAGGATTTCGGCGGCTTTCGGCTGACTGGTTAGGATGTCGGTGAGGGTGGTGAGGTATTTGATGGTTTCCATGGTTTTTGTTCCTTTGCGTTGTGCAAGTGTTCTGCTTGATATGTTTAATATAACATAATGCGGCGTGCTATACGAGTGTGACACGCCGTATCATAGGTCAGTCGGGGAAGATGTCGTAGCTAAGCTCGGAGTTGATCAACTGGCGGTATTTCCTTGTCGGGTGTCTCAGTCCGTTTTCCCACATCTCGATGATGGTTTTGCCGGACACGTGGAGCCTTTCGGCGAGGGCGGCTTGGGTGTATCCGTAACGGTTCCTCCAATATTTGAGCCGTTGCATGCTGGTCGTCCGTGTTCTGATGAGACGGTAGTCGACCGGAGCATGCCTGCCGTCGCGTCTGATGGTGTAGAAGAGACCGGTGTATGCGTTCTGGTATATCGTGGCCTCTTTCCCGAGAATGGTTGCGGTGAATGGCTTCGTCGTCATGATGTCTTCGCTTCCTTTTCGTTCGATATCGCCGCGTTGATGAGCTCTCCCACGAATTCCAGTCCTTGGCGGGTGAGTTGCCATCGCCAGCATGGTCTGCCGTAGCGGCTGATGCCGTGTCGGTCGGTCCGGCGGACGTATCCCGCCCGTTCGAGTTCGACCAGACGGCTTCTTAGGCTTTGCGGCGTTTCTTTGAGGCCTCGGAGTTCGGCGGTGTCCACGAGCACTTCCTGTGTGACGGGTGTCGTTTCGAGCGCGAGGAGAGCGAGTACGTGGAGTTTCGGAATATTCATCAGAGCCTGCTTTCTGTCTGGTGCCTGTAATAGGCGGCGATGCCTGTTGCCGCGGCCAATCCGATCAGCCATTTGAGTCCGAACCGGACGTGGAATGATTTTGCGGCCGCCGTCCATACCGGGAGTGTCATGTATGGACTGAGGCACCATCCGCAGTAAGCGAGTTCTCTAAGGCTGTAGGTTAGGTCGTTGGCTTGTTTTTCGGTCTTGGAGGTGAGTTGTTTTCGGAGTTTGCTGAAGACGTATCCGGGACCTGGCGATAATTGGGCTACCGTGGTCGCATATCCGGCTGTGAGTCCCGTGGCGACGACTGCGGTCCACCATTCGGTTTTCATTTTTCGGTCCTTTCGTGGATGTCTTGTGGATCGTATCGGATGATGCCGTCCATGAGGATCATTGGATATTCGATGTGTTGTCCTTTGTTCTTGGCGATGAGTCTCATCAGCGCGGCTATCTGACTGCCGGACGGGACGATGTGTAGCTTCCGTCTCATTCGCCGTGATATGGACAGGCATTCGTTTAGGTATCCCGCGGTTTGGGGATGGCATGTGGGGCATCCATCGAAGAGTACGTACATGTCTTCGCTTTGGAGGAGGGTGGTGGCGTTCATCAGAATGATGCTCCTGTCGTTTCGGTGATGGTGTCGATGATGTGGAGGGTGTTGAGTTGCCTGCGCTTATGGTCGGCAATGAGGGGTTTGATGTCCTTTCTATGGATGTCGATGATTTGGTGCCGTGCTTCGCCGTAGACTCGGGGGTCGTACATGCTGAAGTAGAGGGTTTCGAGTGTGTCGCAGACGACGAAGTATTGGAGTGCTTGTGCCCGGTATGAGGCCGGGATGAAATCCATGCCGGTGGTTTTGAGGCTTGTGGTTTCCGGTGGGAGGACTTGCGCTACCATGTCGGCTAGTTCGCTTGGTATGGTGTGTTCGCGTATGTACTTCAAGTGGATCATCCATGGGATGACGGCTTGGAGGTGGTAGGCGCTTCCGAGGCTTTTGCATTCGATGGCCCATGTTGGATTTTCGGTGTTCTCGTAGGCGTCTGGACTGCATGCGAGTCGTGGGTCTTCGTCGCTTTCCCAGATGCCGCAGTCGGTCACGCAGTGTTCTTGATCGGATCCGATTTGTTGGAGTGTGAGTTGGGTGTTTTCTGGTTCGAGTCTGTGTCCGCGTTCCATGGGGTTTTCCTTGGTTGGCTGTTCGGCCATGGTTTCGGCGAGGAATTTCCAGAAGTCGATGCCGACTTTGAGGCGTTTGTTTTTTGCTTCGGTTTCGAGGATGCGTGCGTCGTAGTCTTGTGCTTTTTGGAAGTATTCGTTGGATTCCTTTTGCGTTTTCGCGGTTTTTGATTGTTCGAGTGCTTTGTTGCGGGTTTCGATGAGTTTGGCGGTGTTGGCTTGTGGGTAACGTTCCATGGCTAGGTTGCCGCTTTTGGTGCCGGTAATGCGGCCGATGCGTTCTTGGAGCCATCCGTCGGTGTCACGGATTTGTGAGACGTTGATGATTTTCATTGCCAGTCCTTTCTTTAAACTGTTATCTTTATTATACACGATATGCGTGTGTGAGTGGTATACGGCGTGTTTTCGTTCTTTTTGCGCTACTTCAGCATGTCGCGTCTTACTAGGGGATGTCGATAGGTATGTCGATCTATGAAGGGAAGGAAACAAAGACGAATGCCATGGAACTCCCTGCGAGGGGGTCTTCGTCGCCGACCGGTATTGTCCGGTCGCCTTGTGGTCGGCGTTGACGTTAAAAGCCTCCAAGCATGTTACTTGGGAGCTTTTATTGTGTCTGGGTATAATAAAAGCCTCGACGTGGTGTCGAGGCTTTCCTGTTTTTACATTCGGCTGATGGCGGTCATGAGCTTTGCCAGATCGG
>ERZ809296.1331-NODE-1331-length-29795-cov-7.125185_pt1 | contig 29795 bp, 47 predicted proteins | sample MGYA00520511_ERZ809296 | MGnify/ENA primary metagenome ERZ809296 (study PRJEB31576, sample SAMEA3212662) | Homo sapiens | biome: human-gut; feature: human gut; material: fecal | place: Sweden | collected 2012 ...
TGTTCAGGTTTACCATTGCTACCAGCAGCGGATTGTCCCAGTTCTCCCGGTCGTCGGCGGAGACGTGGAGGGTCATATCTTCAAAGTGACCATCGTGAGCTTTTTTGTCTTTATCATGGTCCTTTATATCCTGCATCGTGGCAATAATCACTGTACCGTCTACCGTTACCACGATACCATCTCGGTTGCTCACTGCCACCCTCATGCCGACCTGCATATCGTTGTTGATGCCATCGGCAATGCTGATTTTCGGATAGCCCGGAGCGTTGGCGATTGCAAACAGCTCCCCGTCCCCATCAATCAAGCCGATTTCCCGCACATTCCAGCCGCCCACATCGGTTGGAATCACTGAAGTTGATTTGATTACATTTTTGTTTGCCTGGTCCAGCACCGTCTGTGCCGGTCCTCGCCACACCTCATTTACCAGTGCTGTTCTTGCCGGGTCCGGCATCGGGATTTGTCCGTTTCCGTCACCCACTGAAACAAAGGCAATTTCAATCTTTTTGCCCGATTGCAGATAGGCTGCCATCTTTTCGGTGCCCTTGTTGGTTAAAATCGCAAAATACTCAAATTCTTGCGGCATTTTCCTTCCCCCTTTTTTTATTTTCCGATGATAAGATAGTTGCCCGCTACCGCCATTGCTTTTGGATGTACCGTTCCGCCCGTTACCAGCTCTTTTACTCGGTACGGGTCCACAATCAGTGACATTCCCACCTCTGGTAGTGCTGCCGTATGGATAGTGCCCGGCTCGATTACATCTACCGTGATACCCTGCAACCAGGAGCGCACGTTTTTGTATTCCATGATGGTGTCCAGCAGCCTGCCTACCGGATTTTCCGGCACCGGCTCCTGTCCGGCATCCACCGCCACCCGGAAGTAGTACGGTTTCCCGCCATACTCCCAGTTTTCCTGGACGGTAGTTCCACCATGGATGATTCCCACTGCATCCTCCACCGCTGCTTTCGTGCCCAGGCGGGCATAGTTGAGCAGAGCCGAGCGGATGAGCAGTCGCTTTTTATCCAGAGACAAGTCCGCCTTGTACCCTTTAATATCCAAAGATAGGCACAGGTGATCCGCCATTGCTTCATCCAGCTCCATCACAAATCCAAATACCATGCTCGCCCGCAGCGCAAGCTGGCACACCTTGTGGTATTCTTTGTCCCAAGCAGTTGCCAAAGCTTTTTCCTTTTCTCCGTGCAGGTTGGGCGGCAGTAAGTCGTAAAGGCTGATGTTTTCCAGCTTAATCATCTTCCAGTCCTCCGTATCTTATCTGCACATTTCTGCGCTTAAAGATTTCTCCGGCGTTGATTATCTGTTTTTGCGGCTTTGTTACCTCGATGCGCTTTGCACCGGCTCCAATCACCAGCGCCACCAGCTTGTCCGGGTTGAGGTCCCTGCCGATGGTGCTTTCCTGCCATGCAAGATACTGCTGCACTGCCGCCTCTGCCGCTGCCTTTGTTTCGATTTCTCGGTTTGCGTCCGAGCGGTTGATGTAGTAGGTGATGTCCAAGTCAAATTGCACCACCTTCGGCGCATGGATGGTCAGCTCATCGGTCAGCGGGCGCTTGTCCTCCAGATACTCTTTCAGGCGCTCGATGTAACTTCCTTCCGGGATTTCTCCGCCTGTAAGTGTCAGGCAGATGTCCACCTTTCCGGCGCTCGGGCTGGTAACTCCCACACCCTCCACTGCCTGAGAAAACTCTCGCACCCAAAATTCATAGGAGTCCTTCGGACCAGCAACGCTGTATCCCTTGGGCGCATAAAAAATGCGGGTGCGCAGGCTCTCATCGTCCTCCACATCCGCGCCGCCCTGGGTTTTTTCCACGTTTCCCACCTGTGCCACATAGGCTACCGGGTCCACAATGATGTTGATTTTTCCTTTTGCATATCCGTTTCCGATGCTCCCCGCCTGCTGGCAGGTGATTCCCACCCGCCCGCTGGTCGCCGATGACCGGATAATCAAATCCTCGTCGGTGGCAAAAAACAACTTTTCGCCCGGTGATACTCTCGTGCCTTTTGGGATAAAAATATCCTCCTCACGCACTGCTGATAGAGTAAATTCCGCTACCCCCACCGCTGGAGTAGCCTCCCTGCGGCTAAGCCCCCAAAAGGATGCCAACACCTCCAAATAGTTCCCTCTGCTGTATTTTGGCAGATTCATTTTTGCCCTGTCCGCAAAAAGCTGCGAAATAGCAGCCAACTCAAAAGCTATGGTGTTCAGGATGATTTTCTCCCGGCTTGCTACCGGCAGCTTCTCACTTTGCCCCGTGAGCTTTTCCAGCTCGTTTTCGTAGGTATCTTCCAGCCGCCCGAGTATCACTTCTGCCGTTTCCGGCGCAAAATCAATATCCGGTATAAAATCGTATGGATTGTTACTTTGCATCTCTCACAATCACCTCCAATTCTACTTTGCCTTCTGCCGCTCTGGGATAGATTGGCTTTACTTGCTCCAGCTGCAGCTTTGGGATGTATCGCTCGATTTTTACTGCAATTTCCGCCGCCGCAGCGTTTGCCGCCTGCCCAATCGGCATATCTAAAAAAGATAAGTCAATCCCGAAATCACGATCCAGCACCACCGTCCCCACCGGCGTGCCGATCAGTACCTCTACCTGCTCACGCAGATCAGGTGATAAGTTTTTGCCAGTTACAATCATCAGAAGCTTCCCCTCTTTTTTAAAAAAATGCGTATTTTATCCATATCACTATTGACAAATGCGTATTTTAGGCGTATAATAATAGATGTAAGGAGGGCAGGACATGAAAACAAAAGACCTTATCGAGCTTTTAGAAAGAAACGGCTGGAAATTCAAACGCCACGGCGCAAATCACGACATATACGTCAAAGGCAAGGAACGCGAAAGCGTCGTAAGGCACAGAGAAACCGACGAAGATTTAGCAAAAGCAATCATCAAGCGGCGCGGGCTGAAATAAGCCCGCCGCCCTTGGCGATAATAATAGATTAACCATTCAAGGAGGTATTCAGAATGAAAAACGCATATCCCGTTATTATGACGCAGGGTAAAGAATTCATCGTGGTATTTGTTCCAGATTTCAATATCAATACGCAAGGCAAGGACGTTCCGGACGCAATCGAAATGGCTCGAGATGCAATCGGTCTGATGGGGATTGATATAGAGGATGACGGTGAAGCGTTGCCTCAAGCTTCAAACATTGCAGACATTCAAGCCAAAGCGCCATCCGGCAGTATCGTTTCGCTAGTTGATGTTGATTTCACAGAATATCGTCGAAAAAACGATATGCGTGCCGTCAAGAAAAACTGTACCATTCCATCCTGGCTTAATTTTGCAGCGGAGCGTGCAGGAATTAACTTTTCTGCCACTCTTCAAGCCGCTTTAAAAAAAGAACTCGGCATCGAAAAATAGCTTCTACTTTTACGCACGGAGGTTCTGTCCTCTGTGCGTTTTTTATTGATACTCCTTCAAACTCACATCCACATCGGCGGATAAGATTTCCCCTCGCCCGGTGACTACCCCATAGGTTTCCCCGACGCTCTCAATCAGATATTTCCCCATGTTTCTGCCGCCGAGAATCAGATTATCGTACTCGCCGTTGGAGCAAAACTCCCGCAGCTGCTCTGCCAGCCGGATCGGGCTCACTCCCCTCCAGGCGGCAAGCCGCATCGTAAAGGATGCCCCGCCCAAATCCGGTCCCAAAAACTCCTGCTTTGGCTTTGCCCCTATTACCTCATGGGCGCTCCACCTGGCGGAGGTGTCCCGGCTCATCTCGGCAAAGGTCTGCACCTGCCCCTCTGATACCGTAAAGCTGATGCCCGCAAACATTCCAATCAATCCAATCCCTCCTAAATGTTCTGCGCCGAAACAACGCCCGAAACACTCAAATTTCCATCAATGGAGGTTTCCCCGCTGATGGAAGTCTGCCCGTTTACGCTCAGCTGCCCGGTTAAACTGATGTTGGCAGCCTCAATCTGCACCGCGTTTGCCTGTACCTGCACCTGATCCGCTGCCTTCAGGATGATTTGCTTTCCTTCCAGCTGGATTTTCTCCAACCCCTTGAGGATGATGTTTTTCTCCGTTTGGATGATGAGCTCTTTTTTTGCTCGATCATAAATCAGAATCAGGTCGCCCTTCATCGTTTTGTAAAACAAATCTTTACCCTGCATCTTGGGCAGCTCATCCTTGTTAAAACATTTTTGATAGCAGATTCCGCTGGTGTAGGGATTCCCGTAGGCATCCGGCTCAAACTCTACCTTTACCAAGTCCCCTACCTCCGGCATCTCATACTCGTTTGCCGGGAAGGTGATCCAGCTGCTCACGATGTTATCTTTTGCCGGAAATTCCACTTTGATTAAACCCTTTGCATAATCAATCTCTGATACTTTGCAAATCTCCACGCTACCCCTCCACTCTGTGCATCTCTAAGTCTGTGGTGTATCCGCCACTCACGGTATGGGTGCTGCCATCAATCAGGTACTTGCCGCCAAACTTGCCGAAGTCCTCTGCATCCAACTCCACGCATACACCGGATACCAGCGCCGGATTGCCCGGCAGCGAGCAGGAAAAAGTGGTTTCTCCTCGGTTGAGCTCCTTGTATTTTGCCTCGGCTACCTTTTGTGCCATCCCGAGATTATCCAGCTGATTGCTCAACTTAAAAATTTTGGGTGCTTTGTCCCCACTGCCGGTGTAGGTGTAAGTCATCGTCTCGCCGTTGGTGTTGATGTACTGCACCGCTACCCCAGAGTATGAGGTGTCCAGCAGGGTAGTTTTCCCGTCCCACGAAAGCATATCGCTTTCTTTAAGCTTGCACACCGCCCCTGCCTGCTCGAGCTTGTCCATCTCGTACAGCACCAGTTTGCGGTTGTACAGCTTCATGGTGATGCCATGTTTGGCAGCCAGCTCCTGTAAAAACTCCTGGTCGGTTTTGTCCTCCTGCGTTTGAAATTGGATGGTGGGATTGATACCGGCATCATACTCCAGCGCCACCCCGGCACGCCCGGCGATGGTGGCTGCAATATCCTGTAAGGTTGCCTGCTCCCAAGTTTGGTTGTGCTTTACCTCCGAAAAGTCCTGATCGGATGGCTTTGCCACCCCCTTGATGTTCACCGTCAGCGGTCGCCCAGACATCCCCACATCATCCAGCAAAAAGGTACCGCAATCCAGTGTGCCGCTGTCTGCGATAATCTGCGCCGAAAAGGTATCCCGTTTTTCTGGGAACCACCCCTTGAGCCACTTCTTTTCGCGATTTTGAATTTGAAAATCCACATTGTCCGCGTGCTCCTCTGCGCTGTCGGTAAAGGTGAGCGATAGGGTGTCCCCGCTCACATCTGAGCTGATGTCCACCCCGTTGAGCGATACCTTTACTTTTGTCCTTCTACCCCTCAAGTCCTCATCTCCTCCAAGGTGGCATCATCGTACTTTCTTGCTCCTGTGCAGTAAATTGGGGCAGATGCAATATCGCACCCGCCCCAAAAACTGCCGTATCCAGATACGCAGGGTTTGCCTGCATCAGCAGTTCCATCGCCTTTTCGGTGCCATACACCTTTTTGGCAATGCTATCCCACATATCCCCTTGAATCGTTTGATACTGCTTCATCCAGTTCTCCTTATGCGAGCTTCGGCTTTGGTTTTATCCTGGTTCTCCGCTCATATTCTTCCTGTTCTCTTCTCCATTTTTCAAAGCGTTTTTTATCCTCTGTCATGATTCGCTCTACATCCTCCGGCTTTCCGCCGTTCACCTCGATGTGCGGATTGTAGTGATATACATTTCCGCCACCGCCGCCGGTGCCCTTTGCTCTCTGGATCAGGTTCTGCAGCTTGGAGAGCGGCAAGATTGCCTCATGCTCTCTGCCCTCGCCTACCATTGCCAGCGTTGGTGCGGTTGCAATGCCTCCCTTTGCCAGCAGGGGGATGGTTGGCAGATTAAATCCAATGGTTTTCCCGCCAAGCCCCGGCACCCATTCGGGAGCGGTAAAGGACAGTTTGTTTGCACCGCCGATCAGCGTGTTGATTCCCTTGATAAAAAAGTTGATAAATCCCTTGAAACCGCTAGTCAGCCCCTGCCAGATGCCAGAGAAAAGTGCTTTTACATCCTCTCCCATCATCTGGAAAGCTCCCACGATTGCAGAGCCTAAGCCTTTAAAAAACTCGATTGCCTGCCCCCACTTTTCTCCGACCCAATCGGCTGCACCGTTGAGCCAATCCACTGCGGGTTGTACTTTTGCAATAATCCAATCGCCCAATTTGGAAAAGGCAGCTTTGATTTTATCGGCATTTTTGTAAATCAGGATGATTCCCGCTACTACGATGCCGATAATCAGTGCCCACTTGGCAAACGGAGAGGCTACCAATTTTGCAATGCCGCCCAGCCCTTTAAAGGTGCCGGAAAGCTTCTGGATTTTGCCCACAATCCCGGTAACACCTTTTACGCCTTGGAATACTTCTGTCAGCTGTTTTACCTTTCCGATAGTGTTTGAGAGTGCATTAAGCCCCTTAAACGCCAAAAAGCTCGCAACGACGCCTTTTACGATTGGTCCAATGATATTCCAATGGTCCGCGATAAAGTTTGCAAAACTCATGGCTTTGTCCGCCAGCTTTGCTACTGCCTCCACCGCTTTGGGGATGTACCGCTCAGCAAAAGCTTTTATCGGCGGACCGGCTCGTGTAAATCCGTCTGTCAGCTTGCGTCCCAGGCTTACCGCCTTGTTTTGGATGCTCTCAAAGGTCGGGCGCAGCGGCTCCAGTTTTGCGGATATGGTGCGGATGGTATCTCCCACGCTATCCTTGATGCGCTTTGCCACATCCAGCACCTTTTTGCCGTACTTGATGCCCGTTTGCACTGTTGAGCCGATTTTTTTACCGATTTTTTCAAAGGTTCCCGATTTGGATAGACTCTGCATCTTATCGGATACCCAACCTAATCCCTCTTTGGCTGCATCAAACGCGCTGCCTTCGATAATCTCGCCGGTGCCGCTGATACCTGCCATCTGAGCCAGTCCCGTTTTCCAAACGCCGGAGATGGTTGACATCAAGCCTTTGTAGCTCTTTGCCTGTATCTCCATGCCGCCCTTAAAACGTTCCTCCATCAAAGCAAAAAGGGCATCGTTGAATTTTTGCTGATCAACGATTTGCCCTTTGTTGTTTACGATGGTTTGATTTTTGTACAGCTCGGCTCCCTTGGCGATAATCATAGCCTTTGTTATGCCAAACTCTTTCAGCCTCTCCAGCTCTCCCGTTTGGGCATCTGCTACCGCTTCCACCGCCTGCATGAGGTCTTTGTTCATTACGCCCGCCATGTCGCCGATCTGCGTCATCACCTTCTGCGCCTCGATGCCGTAGGACTGCAAGCGGACCGTTGCCTCTACTACTGAGTCGGTTTCAAACGGCGTTTTGTTCGCAAACTCCACCGCCCACGCCATCATTTTGGCAGCCTTCTGCTGGTCCTTCAGAACGACATTCAGGGTGCTGCGGTATCCTTCCAGACCGGATGCGCTCTCCAGTGCGGATTTTCCCACATTCGCCAGCGCTTTGGCGGATACATAGGTTGCAGCCACACCTGCTACTGTTTTGGTAAGGCTTTTCACACTTTTGGAAATGGAGGAAAATGTTTTGTCAAAACTTCCCTGCTTTTTGGCTCCGAACAGGAAGTCAACAACAAATCTATTCTTTGCCAATCTCTGAAAGCACCTCCTCCGTGTCCGCCATCAGCTCTATCAGCTCCCACACCGGCATATCTCTCCACAATCGGAGGAAATCAGCGTGCAAAATGATAGAAAGGCTGATGGCAGACTTTTTGAGCAATGAGCCGCTGATACCGCTTAGTCCTCGCTGAGAAAAAAACTGCTGACGGCATATCTCAGTCGGCAAGTGTCTTTTGCGCCCAGCTTTTTGAAAAAGTCATAGGGCAATCCGGTGACCTTTGCGGCTGCCAGATAGGCAAATGTGAGGCTCTTTTCTGGAATCATATCCATACCGTCCAGATTTTCCGCCTGCTTGCACAGGCTGCCGTACTCCTCACCGCTCAGTTCTTCCAGCCCGGACAAATCCAGCTCGGTGTACCTGGTGCCTTCAAAGGTGATTTCCTTTTTGAGTTTCAGAATTTCCATAATCTTTCCCCTCCCTTTAAATCAAATCACGGATTTCTTTGAGATAGTCCCTGCCCTCTACGCTGTAAACATGGTTAAATTTATCCAGCTCCAATACCAGTGCATTATCTCTGGTAATTTTAAGATAGGATAATTCCAGTTTTACCGATGTGCCGGTCGGGTCTCCCTGCTTAAAGGTTCCCACCGCATAGCTCTTGCAGGTGCCGCGTGCTACCACTTTGATTCCCTCATGGGTGTTTTCACCCGTTGCCGGGTCATGTCTTGTCTGAGCGGCTCTTAAAGTCAGCGTGTGCGCCTTTGGGATGGCAAGGCGGCTGGATTCCTCCGATACCGTTCTGAATTTAATCTCTAATTCCAATGAAGCAAAATAACCCGGTGTCGGGTCCTCCATTGTTCCTGCTATTCCTGCTCCAGCAATTTCACTGGTTACCGCCGCCAATTCCGGCAAAGTAACTTCTGCCTCGATGCCAATCAGGCACTCGCCCTCGTTGTACACATTGTAATCGGTCAGCTTGGTTGGAATACTGCTTCTTTTCATCATTCATCCCTCCTTTAAACGAGCGCCGTTTGTAAAGCGTTAGTGTCATATTCTACCGTTGCCCAAATCTGCTCTGCCGGAGGATATGGAGAAAACAGCATTCGCACTCTGACGATACCGTTGATTAAGTCGGTTTCAGGGTTATCTTCCGCCTCAAATACCATCTTGGCTTCTGCTGCCTGATAGCGCTGCTTCCAGGAGTTTCCCTTAATGTTCTCGCTGTCAACGATACTCTCAATCAGTCGCTTATTGAGCGGATTGTCCACTTTTGAAAAATAACTTAGGATAAACTGATTTGCCCACCAGTTGTACATCCGGCGGCAAGGAATGAAACAATCCTTAATATCAGTGTTTCCGGGATAGCAGGCGGTACGGTTGCCCCATGCCCTCCATCCGTTCATATTGATTGCGGTGTTGATGCCATCCTTGTTGAGCGCGTTGCCTTGTTCCATATCCAAAACCACTTCGCTGCCGTCTTTCAGGCACAGTCCTGTTATTTTTAATGAACGATTGGAAAGAGATACATACGGGATTCCCTCATTTTTATAATCAGTATCCGCAATCAACGCACCGGCGATTGCAGAAAAATGATATATCTCATCTCCTACCTTTACCATCGGATAAAAGAGCGAGCTGTTTTCATGTGTGAATCCGTTTTTGTTCTTTTCGGCAGCGGCTTTATCATAGCTGGTTACCGTCTCGGTATCCAAATCTACCAGGCAGTGATACCGAAATGCACCGTTGAGATTTTGCGTCTTTGCTGTCATTGCGTTATATACCTTCGGTTTTCCGCTGAATCCGGGAACAATCAATGTGCCCGGTACAATTCCAAACCGCGGGTAAACCTCTCTGATTTTCTGCACACCCGCTACAATATCATCTTCTGTCACCGATTCAGGGTCAAGAACATTGTAAGTAGCCTTTAAAGTCGCTGTCTGTTCTGTGATTTTTCCACCCTCGATGCGCTCAATCAGCGCTTTGCCGCTACCGGTAAAGCTGATGGTGTAATCTGTGCCCTCTGCGAGTGCCTGCTCGCTCTGGGTAAGCTGCACGCTTGGCAGCAGTACACCCTCTTCCGGCAGCTCTGCTCTGCCCTCCAGCATCGATACACTCACGGTTGTTTTACTCTGTTTATGTTTTGTCGGGTCCAGTACGTTAATCATTACCAGTGGTGCTACATTATAAGTAGCAAACGACAGTTTGATGCTCTCGCAGATGGTGTAGCTCAGATGGTTGTCGCTCATGCCCATCTTGGCTACTGCCTCCTCATAGCTATATGCTACCTGCGGTACAAGCGGATCTGCCGCGCTGCCCATGTTGATAGGTGCTAAGCCTACTACCACCTGCACAGCGGAATCCACCTGCACCGGCGCTACCACTCGCGTTTGTTTTTCCTGCACCTGAATGCCGTGGTAAAATGCCATCAAATATTCCTCCTCTACACTAAATCGTTATATCCCCTCTGTGGGGATGGAATCAGCACATCGAACCAAACTGCACCAAAAAAGTAAGGGTAGGTGTTTTCCTCCTGCTCGGTGAGCGTGTATCCGATTGCTCCTGTAATCTCTGCATATCTGCCGATGTTGGGATTCTCAGCGAAGGAAAGCCTCATCACATCAATCAGGTGGCAAATATCCTGATAGCCGGTAAGCTCCGGCGTTGTATCTTTGGTGCCCAGACCTAAAAACGCAGTGATTTTGCTTTTTTCCCCATCATCTGAGCCATCCCCCACGCTGATGAGGCAATGGGGAAACAACTTGTCCGCATCCCCCTCATACTTGAGCGGCGGCAGATTTCGGATGTACACCTTCAAGTCGTGGATTCCGGCAGCTTCGGTCAGGGCTTTTACTCGCTTTTCGAGTTCTAAATGCAAATCGTAAATTGTCATTTCAGCCCCATCACCCTTCTGATTTCCTTTTGCACCTGTGCCTCCAGATACTTCTGCCCTTTGCTCTGGATGGCAAAAGCAACATCCCGGCTTTTAATCATGCTCGGGATGCTCAAGCTGTACAGCTCTGCAATCTTCTCATCCTTTTTCCTGCCTGGGCGCGGATTTTTGCGGTATACCCCCAGCATTCGCTGGAAGATGCCCGGGTGTCCGTTTTTCATCTGCACAACAAAAGCCTTCGACCTGTCGTAGCTTCCCACCATTTCCTTATCCGCTACCCTCTTTTTTGCCCTTGCCAGATATACCTCCGGCTTTTTGGCGGGGTCGGTGATAATTTCTTTTGGGGTTACCTTAAAGCCATACAGGCGTGTTTTCTTATTATCGCTCGATGATACAATGCCAGTAAGGTCCCGCCGGGTCGCTTTTTTGAGTTTCAGCGTTTTCTTTACCTCCGGCTGCTTGATGATGTACTTTTCCTTTGCTTCTTTTGCTACCATCTTGCTCACCTGCGTGATGGTGCTGTTGATTGCCCGCTGCAGTGCCACCGGTGCCTTTTCCTTTTGGGTGAGCATCTGCTGTTCCACGCTCTGGATACTCGGTACCGAGATATGCAGTTTGAGCCCCAAATCACTCATCGGTTCGCCTCCAACAAAATCCGCCAGATGATTCGTCCGCTCACCTGGGCTACCTTATAGGTTTTGCCATCAAAGGTGAGGTGCGCCCCCTCGGCTGGCTTGCCGGGAAGGTCCTGCGGTCGGACCAAAATCAACTGGCGGGCTGTATTGTATCCATCTGCATACTTGCCTTTTGCCTGCATTTCCTGCAGTAGCACATTGTCGATAATCACCGGGATTTGCCGACCGTCCAGCTCGTGGAGGTCGGCGATTTCGTCCAGATTAAAAATCACCCGGTCGGTGTCATCCCGAATCATCTTTTTAAAAATGCTCATTATTCTAACCGAACGCGGACAACGGTTCCAGCGGTTTCCTTTTTGAGCACACAGATTCCTGCCGGAATTTCGCTACCGCTCTTGCTGGCTTTCATCTTTTTGCCTGCTGCATCCCAGTAGGCAATCGCGCCAAACTCGATAGCCGCGCTGTTGTCTGCCGGAAACTCCCACACACCGGTGAGCGCCAGAGTACCCAGTTCGCCGGGCTCAATCTGGCAATCCGCTACCGCAATGCGGTTGGTTCCCAGTGCTACCACATCACCGGCTTTGATTGTGGTGCCGGTGGCGTTTTTATAATCAATTCTGTCTCCGATTTGAATATAAGTTGCCATAAATCATATCCTCCTTATTTGCCCTGATTGTAAGCCACGCCACGGTAATCCAGCACATTGATGCCAAAATCATGGTACATTCTCCACTCGATTCCCAGAGTATCCCAGGATACTTTGCTTTCCAGTGTTGGGGTGCGCTTGCCGTTGAGGTAGGTTACCTCGATGGTATCCACATCGCGCGGATCAGCCACAGCATAGTATCCTTTTGGATTTGCAATATCCAGCTGTGCATCGGTGATGAGCTGGAACGCACCCTTCATCGGATTTACCACTCCTGCATGAGTTGCGCTTGGGTCTGCTGTCGATTCCAGCAGCTGGCGGATTGGCAGTTCCAGCGCCTTTGGTGCCAGGATAAACTTCGGTGTGAGGTTGAGCACATCGGTACCGTTGATGTCCTTCTGCATCGCCATTTTCACGATAAACTCGTTGAGAGATGCAATAGATGGAGCGTTTGCAGTCATCAGGTTGCCGTGGTCAGCGACAAACAGATTTTTGCCATCATAGATTTTGCCGTTTTTGGTGAGTGTCTGATAGCAGAGTTTGTTGATAAATCTCTGGTTGGCTCTTACCTGTGCGGTAATCAGTCTGGCTACAGTGCCCAAATCATCGTTGATGATGGTTTGACGGCTGAATCCAAACTTTTTACCGTAGGTTTTGAGCCCGGTGTCTACACCCTCGTCCATGCCGGATACGGTTTTAAATTCGCCGTTTTCCGGGATTTCCTGCATCTCGCCGTTGGCTGCCAGACGGTAGCGTTTTACCTTCTTGAAATCTGGGTTGGAGCCTACGCTGGTCCAGTGCTGATAGGTGGTAGGCGCTGTGTTGTACGCTCTTGCGATGGTTGCGCCCATGGTGGAGTTTACGATGGAGATAAAAGCATTGCTGTCGGCAAACTGTCCGCGTTCCTGCTGTCCCATATCTCTCCAAAGTTCATCCGGCGATTTTCTGTGCGCATCCTTTACACCGCTTCTCATGGCACAATCTGCCATCAGCTGATGCAGGCTCATGCCGCGGAAGTCCTCTGCCCCTTCGGCTGGTTTTTCTACGATTTCGCCCATTCTCAGAAGCAATCCGTCCCTGGCTGCTTCTCGATAGCGATCCTCTTCATCCGCTACTACCTCAATATGTGAACTCAAAGGCTTACCCTCTCTCTCAAGTTTATCCAGGATAGCAGCTCTCACCTGGTCGATGGAGGTGCCGTTTTTGATGTACTCATCTGGTTTCACCTGGAATCTGCTGCAAATTGCATAAATTTCCGAGCATCTCTCACGCTCAATTTCTGCTGCGCTTCTGGTTGGAGTGACAGGAGCTGTCGGTGCTGCTGGTGCAGGTGTGGTTGGCGTTGTTCCTCTCTGCTCTCCAGCACCTTCTGGTGTTGCGGTTGGTGTGGTTGGATTGTTTTCGTTTCCCATACTTTTTTCCTCTCCTTCTGGATTTTGATTTCTTCCGGCTCCAACGTCTCCGTCTGCCGGGACTGGCTCAAAAGATATTTCCAAAGGCTCCCATCGTACCGCTACATAGCAAGGACCGGTAAAACGCCCGTTACTGGATGTCTTTCCAGTCCTCACTTCTTCGTATGCGTTTACAATATATCCAACGGAAATTCCCTTTAAGCTTCCACTTTTGACTTTCTGATAGATTAAGTCGCTCTTTTCATCTTCATCGAAAACAACGACCGCCTTCCCTCGCTTGGTTTCCCCATCGATGGAAACACTCTTGATTTTTGCAATCGGCAGGCTACCATATACCGGGTCCTTGCCATGGTGGAAAAGGACTGAGCCCACGTTTTCCAGCCGGCTTAAATCTACACATCCCTCATCGTGACACAGGATTTCCGGTCCAAACCAGCGGTCAACCGGGTTTTCAGAGGAAAAAGAAAGTTCAACTTCCCTTCCTTCCTCCGAAACAGCCCTGATCTGCATCGGCATAGTGCGGAAGCTATTCTCCTTGAGGGGTGGTTTTTTTGCTGTAGTAGTCATTTTTCATCACTTCCAATCCTAACTCTTTCATCAACTTTTCTTCTTTTGCCCGCTGCGCTAAGATTTCCCGCCAATCCTTGCCCTGCTCAGCCGCTACCTCTTCCAGCGTTGTTTGATAGGTTGCCATCGCGATCCGGTTGGCGTTCGCCTCCTTGGCTGGGTCAATCCAGCTCATACCTTTGGCAATCCATTGGCATTCGGTGTACTTTTCCGGTGCGCTGAAATAATCCGGGATACTTAAGCCTCCTGCCATCACGCAGCTATCCAGCCACCAGTGATATACCTTGCGGCAGAGATGCTCTGACAGATAGTGCTGCCACTCCTTGTATGTCTCCCGGTCCTCGATAAGATTCTGCCGGGCGGAAGAATAGTTGGACTGTGACATATCACGGGATACCGCCTCATAGCTCAATCCCATCGCCGAAGATACCGCCCGCAACAGGATAGATACCATGTCCTTTGCGTTGGATGCCTGCCCGGATGGATTTACTACCTGGATTTCGTCACCGGCATCCAGCTCCATAATCATGCCTGGGGACAGCTTGCGCTTTTTGGCTCCGGTTTCCTTGTCCACCTTCTGATTTCTGCCCAGCCCCATAGCTGCATTTACCTTCTTCACAAAAACAGCAAGGCAAGCGAGCATCCGCTCTTTTACCGATACGGCATTAAGAAACTGGTTGAGGTCCCGCAGGCGGGAAAGGACATTTGCAAAACTGGACACCTCCCTCACCTGAGAGGTTCGCTTGATGCGGTTGAGGTAGATTACCCGGTCGGCTGGAATCCGCACGGTTTTTCCCGTTTCTCCGTACACATCGTATACAGTAAAATGGTATGCTACCGGGCGGTTGCTGGCATCAATTTCGATACCCCCCACCACCTGATTTTTCCCGTGGAACAAAATGCCGGAATTTAACTCGTCCACCTCTTTGATTTGCAGTTGCAGTGGAAAGTTTTTGTTTCCGGTGTAGGTAGCTACCAGCAGCAGCCCTCCATCCACCATCATACGGCGCACCGCCATCTTGAGGATTTCGCAAAAGCACAGTCTCCCGGTAACATCGCAGTTTTCTGCGTGGCACCATCTTTCCCAAAGATTTTCAATTTTCTGTTCCAGCTCGGTATCTTCCAGTTTGCAATCCAGCCGGATGCCCGAACCAACAACGTTGCGCTCCATGGCAAGGATGGCAGCCTCTACATAATCGGCATTGCGCTCCAAATCCCGGGCGCGATGCCGGATGGTATCGCGGGACATCACATTGATGTCCTCGGCTCTACCATCTACCGGTGTCCAGTTTTCTCCACCTCGGGCAAAGCTGCCGGAATCATATCCGCTACGCTTTGAGAATCGCATCTTGAGGTTTTGCCATACACCCATTTTTCTCACTCTCCTCTTTTTCGGGGAAGCTCAAAGGAAACATTTGAGCTTCGGGAGATGGAACACCAGTGTTTTGAAAAAACAATTCCAAAACCATCTCCTTACCCCCTGTCCACGAAGGAAACCACCGAGAGATTTTCTCCGTTTTCCTGCCGGATTTGGCTTTCCAGCGTTTGCAGGCGCTTGTACAGTGTGGCAAGGTTTGCCTTTGTAACGCTTTGCCCGTCGATATTGTAGCTCTGGGCTCCGCACTCGATTGCCTCCACTGCTGCCAGCAGCTTATCATATCTTGCTTTTAACTCGCTCAATCCCAATCATCCTCCCAATCGTCATTGTCCCAGCTATCCTCTCCCCAGCTGTCTTCTTCCGGCTCAGCACTGACCTCTGCTTCCGGCTGCTCCACCGGCTCTTCCAGCAGCGCAAAGGCTCCCATCAGGTCAGCGGCGCAGGAAGCATACACCTCACAGTCCAGATAGTGGTTCTGGGCATCGCTGGTTTTCTTCTGCCACACCCAGCTCTCTACTCCGTTTTTGCGCTCAAACACTTTATGCTCGCTGGTTACCTGCTCGCAGTACTCCTGATCCACGCCATCAAACACCTTGAAGCTGCCGTCCACCGCGTTGATTTTGGCGTAGAGCATTGATTTGTAATAGCTGCCATCACACATGATTAAGCTGAGCCCTTTTGCCACACTATCCTCTTTCTGGATTTCGCTCCGGCGGAATCTTGCCGGAATCGGACGGGATGAACCTTTTACCGGTACCGTCAGTGGGAAATGCAGATAGCAAAAATCATATACCAGGTCGGTCTGGTCGCCTGAGTCAATCAGTGCCAAATCAATGTACCAATCCTGTCCCTTTTCGTTGTAGTAGGTCTGGTTGATGATGTCCCACAAGGTATTAAAATCGGTCCCTTTGATGCAGCCGTGGTCCAGGTGATAGATTTTCTTTCCCTGTCCCCAGGCATCCACCGCATAGTACAGGCAGTTTTGCTGCACATCCACCCCGCAGGTAATCATCTGTGCCCAGTCCGGCACGATACCACGGGTTAGCACCCCACGGTTGTCCAGCACTTTTTGTGCCCCGGCGGTGCTGCCGACATCCTCCCACGGTTCCCCCAGCCAGGAGTTGACAAAGTTCTGCATCTTCTCCTGGTCGCCCTGGGCATCCAGCCATTTATAAGCTACATCCGATAGCGATAGCCAAGGGGAGTAAATTGCATTGATTGCAAATCCTGTTTTCTTCCGGCTGGGCTTTACCCCTTCCGGTTCTTCCTCACTCATCCATTTCCCTTGTCGTAGCATCTTTTGTTTATCCGCATCGGTGATATGCCCCTGGCAGTATGGGCACTCATAGTAGGCGGTTTCCGCCCGCTGGGTTTTGGTGCCCTCTTTGGCAAATTTTATCTGGTGGAATCTCAATCTCTGATATTTCCCGCAGTGTGGGCATGGCAGATAGTAAAAGAGTTTCCGGGTGCAGCTCTCCCACTCTTTCCAGATCGAGCCGGTTTTCAAGGTCGGTGTGGAGGTGATAAAGATTTTTTTGTTGTAGGAAAAGGTGTTGGTACGCTCCTTTGCCAGAGAGATTGGGTCTGCCTCACGTCCACCTCCAGAGCGTGGCGGATATTTGTCCACCTCATCCATCAGCACAAATCGCACTGGTTTGGATGCCAGGGATGCTGCCGAGTTTGCACCGGTCAGCGGCAGGTACATATCGTCAAACTGCAACGCCAGCAGCTTACTGTCCGCCTCTCGGAACCGAACCGCCAGCGGACGGGTTGCCCGAAGCATCGGCTGAATCCTGTTTTTGGAAATATCCTCTGCCAGCACCTCTGATGGATATACCACCAACGTGGATGCCGGGTCCTGGTCGATGATATACCCGATGATGTTGAGGATTGCTTCTGTTCCGCCTACCTGGGTGGACTTGATAAAAACAATTTCTTCAATACGGTCATCGGAAAAAGCGTCCATGATTCCCTTGAGGTATGGGGTCTTTTCGGTTTTCCATCGTCCAGGCTGGTTGGATGTTCCCGATGGTATGATTCTGTTCTGGTCCGCCCACTGGCTAACTGTCAACTTCTCTGGCGGTTTCAAAGTCGTCATCGCTTCCTGCATCCATTTCGGATAATTTACCTTGCGACCATTCCGCGAGTGCATCATGCACCACCTCCCTTACCTCATGTTCGATACTCTTTGCGGTATCTATATCCACTGATGCCGATGCCAGGATACCGATTTTGCGTGGCAACAGCATCATCGCCTGCTTGAGGGCAACAAAAAAGGCGGTCAGCTCCTCCGCTACCACCTTTTTCTCAATATAGTCTCCGCGTTTGATTCCATTTTCCAACTCACGGTTTTCTGTCTGAGCTTTTTTGAGCTGAGATTCCCAGTAGGTTTTCTGGTCCTTGAGCGACATATTTTCCAAGTCTGCATCTGCTCCGGTGCCATCAATCCGCCAGGCAATCACATCCTGCAAAGCCCACCAACCGCGATCTGCTTTCGGGCATCCGTCTTTCGCCCAGGATGCGAGCGTTTTCTGTGTTACCCCAAAAAGCTCCGCTAAAAGTGCTGTTTGGATACAGGTTTTTCCGTTGATTTTTTTCACTTTAAAATTGTTACCCAAACAACCACCTCCAAGGTAACAAATTTTTACCCTAAATTCTTACCGTTTCGTTTCTTCTGTACTTCTTAATATACGTATTTCTTCTATTTTCTGCGAATTCTTACCTTCTTACCCTAGTTTTTTTACCCTATCCAGAGGCATTTTCCGCGCTACTTTCGCACCCGCACACCCCGGTGGGTCAGGAAGTACCTAAATCTTTTTTAAGAACTCTTGCTCAACCCTCTCGCAAGCTGTTTCATAATGTTTAAAATCAAGTTCAAAACCTATGAAGTCGCGTCCGCTTCTGATACAGGCAACCGCCGTTGTACCACTGCCCATGCAGTTATCAAGCACAAGCGCACCCTTGTTGGTGTAGGTGCGAATCAGACACTCAAACAATGCTACTGGTTTCTGTGTCGGGTGCAGACCGCGCTCACAGGGAACTTCCAGAAGATTTCGAGGATAGTTTTTATATTCTGTTACATAATCGGAATCCAGTCCGTGATTGTAAACCTCCCCATTTCTCTTGCTGCTTCCCTTGTGATACTTCGGCTTGTCTAACCGGATCAGCCCCTGTGGATGATAGACCGGCGGCTTTTTGTAGAATACCACCACATCCTCAATGCAGCGCATAGGCTGCTTCTTTGCATTGGCAAAACCGGTCGGGCAGTTTTTGTGCCAATACCAGCAGTAGCGAAATAATTTGCGGTTGCTTTGAATGAGCGCTGTCGTGAATGGCTGGATCGCCGTCAGCACGATGGCACCGTTGTCCTTGATGATGCGCTCATATTGTTTCCATAGCTGGTCGAATGGCAGCACGCTGTCCCATCGGCAGCTGGTTACCCCATACGGCAAATCACACAAAATCATATCGATTGATTTATCTGGAATCTCCTCCATTCCTGCAAGACATTCTGTGTTATAAATTTTATTCTTTTCCAACATTTATTTTTTCACCTTTCTCGGGGCTAAAGGTGGAAAACGGCATAAAAAAAGCCGGCTTTCTCGTTTGGAAATCCGGCTTAAAATTAAAAAAATCGCTTAATTATGCGGTTTTTTCTTTAAAAAGTATTGACTTTAGCGCTACGCTATGGTATAATAGAATCAATGAAAGGAGGTGAAACGGATGGGCAAGAAAAAGAAAAAAGCCCAAGAGCATCGACTCAAACGACTGAAAGAAATTCTCGAAATCGTATCGCTGATTACTGGAATCATCTCAGCTGTTTACTCAATGCTTAAGGGCTAACAGAGTGGGGAGCGGGTTCGCCGCTCGCTCCCCTATCTCTAAACCTATTATAACCCATCCGCTCACAATGTACAAGAAATATTTTAGAAATATCCCACTGTATCTGTTGACTGCTGTCAACATCATCCAAGGAATCCGCGTTGGCTTTGATTGGTTCATGGTACTTGCGTTGGTTCCTGCAATCATTGTCATTATTTGGGACATTTGGGAGGTCATCACACATGGAAACAAAAGACATTAAGCTTTCCCCCAAAAAAGGAGGTCATGGTCATATCACCAGCTATTCGGTCAATCTGGGCAGCGCAGAGGTCCGCTCCTGCGGCTTCCTCGATGAAAACGGTTCCCCGTTGCCGATTGAAAAAGTGATTGACTGCGAACATCATCAAATCATTATCCGCCTAAAATAACCCCAACAGAAAACCCGCTTACCTTTCGGTAGGCGGGTTTTCTGCAACTAAGGAGTGTCAAGCCTGAAATGAAAGAAAACGTTCTTCGTTCCCAGTTCCTGCAGCTTAATCATATCACAGGATGAATATGACATTCTATGACATCTTTATCTTTTCCATTGCACTTTTGCGCTTCCGGTTGATTTGTCGCCAAGAATAATTCATTTCAACGGCGATTCTTTCAAACGTCATTCCCCTTATGTAGTAATACCAGAGTACATCCTGCTCCGTTTTGTCTTCCAGTGAGCGGATTGCCTCCTCGATCTGATGCTTGCTCTGCTGCAAATTTGCCGTTTCCTGTGCCAGCTCATCTTTGATTGCGCACATTTTTTCTACGCATTTTTGCATCTGGTTCCCGCTACCAGGTGTTTTTGGTTCCTGTGAGATGGTGGCTGTGATTTTGGTTGCCCTGGCTTGCCACACCTGCAGCTCCTCTGTGAGATTTGCTATTTTCGCATCGAGCATCCGATACCTCTTCAGGCGCTCGACTTTTTCCTGATATTCCATCAGTGCCACCTCCTTTTAGAGTAATCATTTTTTCCCGTACCAGTTTATCAATCACTCGCCCGATCTCTTTATATCCTGCCATCTGGGCAAGCTGATGCAGGTGATATTCCGTTTGTGAATTTACCAAAACGGATAAACGGCGAAGGTTTTTATTTTTCATGGCTATTCCTCCAGCAAACCGGAGTCAGTCTTTTCCTCTGGCGCTCCCCTCCACTTAAAATTGCTGTAAGCCTCATCGCAGGATGTACAGTATTCCAGATAATCGTCGCTCTGCTGATAGACTGGTTTTCCTCCAGCGCAGCAATGGCTACAGAGGATACACATTTCTCCTGTTTCTTCCAACTTTTTCAAATCCGCTACTAAAGCCTCTTTTTCTTTCTGCAGCTGTTCCAGCCTGTCCGCTGCCTCATCCAGCAGCACCTTCTTGCTTCGGCTGGGCGTTGAGCGCAGAGCTTTGATGATTTCTTGGGTTTTCATCGTGATTCCTCCCATTCTTCCTGATAGTACGGTAGCGGCATCCATGCTTCGATTTTTAGAGATGTACATTCTGGATAATCGCTCACAATCCACCCATCCTGCACATCGTACTCTGCTATGCAATAAGCTTCCACCAGCGTGATATTCGGATGGGGCTTGCCGGATACGATTGCCAACACCCCACAATCTGGTTCAGGCATTTTATCTTTTGGATTGTACCATCTTTGGTTGTTTTGCAGCTGTTTGATTACCTCATAAGCCTCAAACATATTGGCTGCATACTTCTTCGGTGTGCTGCTTTTCATCGATAGCTCGATCAGCTTATCTTTCAATGATTCTATCGCGTATTGGTTGTATTTCATATCCCCCATTTCCTCCAGTTTCCCTGATCGTGATACCCCAGCATCCCGAGCTCTTGAAATTCTTTAAGCTTCTTGTTTACCTCATCCATCGGGCAATTTTTCATTTCCGCTACCTTTTTTACCAGTTCGTACCAGTTCTGCTTTGGGTTTTCTCGGATGCACAGCGAGATCAGCGTTCGTGTTGTTCCTCCAAACCTCATGTCCCAGTTTCCTACTCCTTCCTTAGGAGCTTCCTTTCGGAGGAACTCGATGTTTTCTTTCCTAAAGTCCAGAGGGTTGTTGTTTTTTTGCTCTACATATCGGGCATACTCTTTTGTCAAAAAATACACCAGTGGCGTTGTACTGTTCTTACCTATCTTTCTGGTGATTACATTCCCATTCGGATAAATTGCAATCTCACGAAGCTGCTTTATTTTATCTACATCCTCTTCCGATACCAGCACCTTATCAATTTCTCCACTCTTCAAAGGATTTATTGCGAAAACAATCCTATATGGCGGTTCTCCCATAGACTCAGACATTGGATTTACAAGATTTCCATAGTAGGCACCCTGTCCTGCTTCTACAACCGGATTATACACCTTCCTTGCAACACGTATTCTCATTTAACTCCCCTCCCTGTTTCAAAATTCTCTCGGCAATCAGGCTGATCTGCTCGTTTGTCAAGCTGCAAAATTCTTCTCCCGCTACTCCCACAAAGAGAATATTCCCCACAAAAATCTCGTTCAGGATTCTTGTGTTGTATGGAAATCCGATAAGTTTCCCCTCCTCGTTGCAGATGATACAGACATCGGCAGCCAATGGCACTGCCTGGATATATCCTTCCACTGCTTCCTGTAGAGCGGAAAGCTCGTTTTCGATTTCGATTACTCTTGGTTTTTTCTCCCGGCTTTTTGATGATTGCTTTCATGGCTGCTCCCCCTAAATTTTTTCAAAATCCGCTTGGTAGCTTTCAAGCAAAACTGCAAGCATATTTTTCAGGTCCTCTCTCATAAAATCTGGAACCTCTTCCTCTGTTCTGGGTGTCGCAAGCTGAAGCTTATACCCCTCCACAATGTCGTTGATAATGCACTCACAAACGGCTATTGCCTTCTGCATTTCGATAAGTCTCTCTAATGTCTGCTTTGTCATAGTTTGATACTCCTTTTATTTTAAAACTGGGTATTTGGGCAGCACATCACAAGCCAGTCTTTGCCCTGGCTTTAGCTGCATATATTCTTTGATTACTTTCATGGCGGGTTCTGCCTCATAGCAAACCACTGCACATCTTCCCATTTCCTTGAGAGCCATCAAAAATCTATCCTGCTCTTTGGATACTCTGTTTTTGCCATGTTTCATTTTGATGTGCAATCCGGTATAGACTCCTCTGGCTGCTGGCAGTTCCAGATCAGGGACACCTGCTCTCACTCCTTGCGCTTTTAGATTGGCTGCTTCTTTTGCATTTCGGCTTCCTCCATTTGGTACATGATAGAGATATTCCAATTCCGACCACCTTCCTTCCATCAGGACGCACCACTGGAGTACTGCTTTCTGCTCATCAGCTTCAGTCCTACCAACTCTCATCCTCTCGTTTTTCCTCCCTTCGCCCTAAAACGTTACATATTTACAAGGCTTGCCAGAGCCGATTCTATCTCAGCTCCTTATTTTTTCGTATTCAATTTTTTTCTGGTTCTTTTTGCCGGAATCTTTACATATTTAAAATAGAGGTAACCATACCCTGTTGCCTTGCTTTCGACCAGGACATACCCCTTCGGTGCCCGCGGCGGCTTCTGCTCGGTATACTGGCGCTTGATTTCCTTCGGATTTTCCCGCTCCGGCTGTTTCAGATTTTTGGTCGGCTTCCAGCGGTGTCCACCCTGCTCGGGTGTCCAGTGGTCAAACAGGTAATTTGCCAGACCGGTGTAGTCCTGCCCGTGATCAACACCATCATAGTAGTTGTGCTCCTTCAGATGCTCGATGCGCACCACGCTGCCCAGATACCACTGGCGGCGGATCTGCTCCTCCGGCACACCCTCGGACAGCATGTGCAGGTGGATGCGGTGGGTTGCCTTTCCTCTGCCCATATAAACCATGATGCGAGCTTCCGGCGCCGCCCTCTTGAGCCTGCGCACAAAGTTGTCCCGGATGCGTTTTGCTTCCTCAAAGGTATGTACTTCGTATTCATTGGAAAAGGTCAGGGTGCTGTACAGCGAAGTCGGGGAAAAGTTGGCATTGACCAACCTTGCGTGTCGACGGCGGGAAATCCCCAGTTTGTGCTGCTCCCGCTCTTCTTCCGTTTTAAATCTCGGTCTCGGAGGTCTGGCATTGCGCACATCCTTGATTCTATCCGGGATGTCATACACTTCCTGCTCGCATACTACCCCGGAGAATGTTCTTTTTTTAACTCTTCGCAACTGCCTTTCTTCCCTTCTTAATTTTGGTGCGAAAAAGCGGCTGCTGCGGAAAATACCGACTTTGCAACCGCTTATTTCATTATTTAAAGACTTCCTCCGGGCTGACCTTGCCCATTAGTAGGAGCTTGTCCATCCCTCGCTCGAATTCAAAGCGCTGTTGGTCGCTCAAAGGGAAGCATCGATGCAACCGGTGTTTTTCCAAATACCTTTGATAGTAACCGGAAACCACTGGCTGATTGAGATTGTACCGATACCCGTACCGGTTTGGCTTTCCTGTGCAGATGAGGTCATCTTCGGTGTAGATGTACATTGTGTTTTTAAAGCCTTCTTTCCTCCACTGCACGGAATATCCCCCCGGAGATATATGGTCTATCACACCGACTGAGCCAAATGGTGGATACAGCTTCGGAAAAAGCTCCGCTTTTTCTCTACTCTTTTGCAGCACACAGCAGCCAACGTCCAGCATCTTTCCTTCCCCCTTGATTTTTCTGCCTAAAGGTGTTATCCTTAACTCACGCACGATGAGCGGATGCGTTTGCATCCTGCGCCGAAATCAGTTCCCGCTGATTTCGGCGCTTTTTTATGCTCATTTTCATTTTATCTCCTACGCTGTCGCTCCTGTCGCTTTCGACAGATGTTCATTATCGCTCGTTCACTTTGGATGTCGCGGACTGCCCGGTACTGCTTATAGTACTCTGCCTTTATAGCCTCATCCGCTCCATCGTATATCGCCAGATAATCACACTCTGCGCATTCACTGCCTTTTTTGGGGCAGTCCTTACAAGCAGTGCGTTCTACCTTCTGCACACATGGTTTGTACTCACGACGCTTTCCGATTGCGACTCTCACTTTTTCGCCTCTTCTCTGTTTTCACGAGCTTCTTCTCGGGAGCAGATAACCTCAATTGCCCATCCAGCGATTGCCATCAAAAGCAAACCGACAATCATCATTGCAAATACCATAAATGCCATAACTCCAATCACTTTTAGTCCTCCAGTTCCCCTGTTTCCAGGTTGATTTTGGGTCCTTGTCTTCGATTCATCCAATCCGCTACTTTGTCCTCGACTTCTCTGAAAGTTTCCAGAAAAAAGGGGGTAAAAATCGATTCATTTGATGCTGCAATCAGAGCTTGTAGCATCAAGCCTTTTTTTACTGCAACAAACGCTTCGCTGGCGCTTATCCAGCGGATATAGTAGTTGATTGGCTCGGTAATATCCGCAAGAGGTGCAAGATATTTCTCGTTAAATATGATGATTCCTCTTTCATCTTTTAAGAGCTTGTAGCTTCCATCATACAAAACAAGCTCGATTGGAACGGTTTCTGCCTGAGTTTCTCCCTTTTCAATATCCGCCACCGGAAGGTATTGCGGGATTTCCATGCATTTAACCATCCAGTCCGCCTGTTTATCCTTCGGCACATCGAAGATAAATAGGATATTCTCTTCGTCCAGTTCCAGCTCTGATGGCATCAGGTAGTAAGCACTCCCGTTTCCGAGATACTGGTTTCCGTATGTATCAGTACAAATATCAGCTGTCTTTCTGCTCTTGCATAGGGAAGCGATGCTTTTTAGTTTCATCTTCTATTCTCCCTTTCATAGGCTTCCAGAGCACCGCTGCTGCCTCTGATTTCTCTGCGGCACTGGTTACATTTGGCTATAACGGTTTTATGTCCGTTGTAGTTGCTGTACCAAAACTTTATTTTTCCGCCACATGGACAATCTGTAATGCTGATTTGCTCTTCTTTTGAGCTTTTCATAGCACTTGCTACTGCGGCGATAAAATCTTCTGATTCCTTCATCACTTCAAGGATTTCCTTGTTCACGCCTTTCGCCTCCTGGTTGTTTTAAAACATCTCTGCAGAAATGTCAGTTTGGGTGTACCACCGCCAAAAGGGAATGGTAGCTATTTTGTACCCCTTGTTTTGAGCGCCAGCTTTCTTCCACGAGAAGCCCGGCTTAAATGTCCCGCAGTCGATGGCTGCTCTCAGGCATTCCGGTTTCATGCCCATCAGCTTTGCAACTTCTGGCACCGGAATATCCAAAGGGTATTTTTCCACCAATTTATTCAACTTTTCCATGTTTTCCATGATTGGCTTCGGGATTTGAAATAATGGTGTTGTCATGGCTGTTCTCCTTTCTTTTATTTCTCTCTCCTTCGTGCTATAATCAGCACAGGAAGGAGGTGCTTTTATGTGGAAATTCGAAAGTCCCATTGGAACCATGTTCATAAAATCTGTTAATGGAAGATACGGACTTTTCTTCAACGATGAGTTATATGGAACATGGCATTCACCCTCTGCTGCCGCTGACGATGTATACCACCACGTCACCGGTTGTGAGGAATGGGATTCTCTGGATGGTCTTCTACCCTATGAACCATCCGATTTATCCGAATGGGAAGAGTTTTGATTCATGTAAGTTCTAACTTCGATTTCATTAAGGTCGGGATTGTTTTCAATAATAATTCTGACCTTTTTGCTTTTATCAAGTCTGCTTTGAATCAATCTGTGTAATGCTTCAGGAAAACTTTTTGCATCTTTTTTAAATTGATGGGTGCTGTACCACTCCAATTTATCCACCCTCTACCCCTCCTTCCATTTTTCTTCCAGCGCTTTTCTTTCTTCCTCCTTCGTGCTATAATCAGCTCGGGAAGGAGGTGAAAGTTTTGAGTATTGACATCATATGTTGCTGTTGCACCTGCATTTTTTCTCTTGTTGTTGCTGCATATACTTTTTATAAAACCAAAAAACTCCATTTTTTCAACGCTTATTTTGAGAAAAAGGCTAATGCCTACAATGAGTTCTTTGATGCCATATCTCATTTTCCTTTTGATGAGATACAGGCAACACCAGAGTTTACAGCTGCGTTACATAAAATCACTCTGTATGCTTCAGATGAAGCTTTACAGCATTGCCTTTCGTTAGCTGATGAATTAAAGAATCTTAATACCACATATCAATATAATCCCCGTGTGCTTCATGATGCTATCACAGCATTTAGAAAAGATATTGATAACTGCAAAAAGTTTCATTTTCGCTAATCTTTCTTTGGCAGGTTATCTTGAATCATAGCAGCCAGTTTTTTCCAAAGGTCTTCTTCATTTTGGGAAGACCTTTTTTTCTTTGTTTCTGGAAACGGTGTAAGAACTACTTCGCCAACCCATACTCCAAAAGCGATAATGGTTACAGCAATTATTATCCACATCTCCATCACCCTTTCTGCATCGCCCTTTAGGTTATCTACTTTAAGTAGAGTTAATTCGCAAAAAAAATCTGGTCGTATGGAATTCCTGTGATTTCAGATATTTTCTTCGCTTGTTCTACCGAAGCAGTAGAAGGTTTCTTTTCTAGTTTTCTGTATGTTTGTACATGGATTCCTAGAAAATCAGCCATTTCTTGCTGTTTTTTTCCAGCAAACAACCTCGCTTGTTTTACTGTAAATGCCATTTTCTCATCTCCTTTTTGGATTATCCGCAAGATTATAATACTCTACTTTAAGTAGATTGTCAAGCCCTAAAAGTAGAATATTTTCACTTTTATCTTGATTTCTCTCTACTTTGGGTGTATATTATTATTTGAAGGGAGCTGACAACATGAGTATAGGAAAAAAAATAAGACAACTTCGAGAAACCGCAAAACTAAGTCAAGTTGAGCTTGCAAATATCTTAGGGGTTTCTGACAAAGCAGTATCAACATGGGAAATGGATAAAAAAACTCCTCGTATGGGAACATTGCAGGCTTTATCAGACTACTTTGGGGTTAGCAAATCTTATCTAATTGAGGATTCTCAACCTAAAATTCCACATGGTTTCCAAGCTCTCCCAGTTATGAGAAAAATCCCCCGCGTCGGGCGGATTGCCTGCGGCACCCCTATCCTTGCAGAGGAAAATGTAGAAGAATATGATAATGTTCCAGAAAACTGGAAAGCTGATTTTACATTAGTTTGCGTCGGCAACAGCATGGCTCCCAAAATCCAAGACGGAGATTTGGTCGCAGTCCGGCAACAGCAAACCGTTGAAAACGGGCAAATTGCTGCTGTTTTGATTGATAATGAAGCAACATTGAAGCGAGTATATGTTTACCCTGACAAACTGATTCTTCGTCCCGAAAACCCGGACTATGAACCGATCGTAATTATGAATGGAGAAGCAAGTAATATTCGTATCGAAGGACGCGCCGTTGGTTTTTGCCGCGGGCTATAAAAAAAAGTCCCACTCAGACCGGTTATCTGAGTGGGACAACAAGAAAATTGCGCGGTTCCGTCACACAACCTTCTCGAATTCTATTATATCAGATTGGCACAAATTGTCAATCAGAGGAGGTTGCTATGATTATATTTATTGCGATTATTGCTGCGGTTGCTATTGCCTACTTCATCCACAGAAAAAGCACAACCGCAAGCGATTCTTCTAATCCTGTCAGTGAACAGCTGCTTTCAGAAAGAATTTCTTCTGTCCAAAATTCTGCTCCCCCTGCTCCAAAACCACAATTAAAGGACTTTTGGGAACCGGATAAACTGTATACCAGACGGGTAAGAGAACGACTCGACCGAGCAAAAAGTGAGGATATTACCGTAGGTTGTCAGCTCTCTGGAACAGCCTACCAGGTTAAATCCTATGACGAAACCTATAAAACCAGTTTGCAGAGCTGCACCTGTGCAGACTTCTCTTATAAGCAAACCCCTTGTAAGCATATGCTCAAGCTTGCCTTAGAGATTGGCGCTCTTGATCCTGACGACCAGCTTTTTGGAATTCCCGAAGAAATCGATCAGCGTTACCAATCCCTGAATAAGACTTCCCGAAAATATTTTGTTAGCCTTTGCAGTAGTCATGGATATAGACCATTTGAAAAATTTATTGTAAAGCGCACTATCGAGCTGGAGTCTTTATTGCAAAATGGGCTTGTGGTAGAAAATCTCGATCCAGAATTTCTTTTAAAAAACGCATACACCGTCAGTGAGCTTCGCGCAATCCTCCGCGAATATCAAAACGATGCCGGAGTAAAGGTTTGTACAAGCAGTGATTCAAAGCAAACTATAATCAATAACATCATTGCTGAGGGTGATCGTTGTCTTTCTCTTTTTACCTCTCACAATGCTGTTCTTGAGTTTGATCCAGAGGTCGCACCATTTACCACCTCCCTCTGTGATAAATATTCAAAATAAAATAAAAAAATCGCCCCCTGTGTTGGCGCACAGAGAGCGATCCGGTTGCTCCACCAGGAGCGTGCATGATGATAAGATACCAATATCATTATAGCACTCTTTTGGCGGGCTGGCAACTGCATACCCAAAAAGGAGTGTTATTTTTATGCCAAGAAAGAAATCCAGCCCCAATCGTCAGGATGGACGATACGAAGTAAAAATCACAATCGGCAAAACCTTACAAGGGAAACTGATACGCAAATCCTTTTACTCCGAAATCAGCAAAGCCGATGCTAAGAAAAAAGCCGATGCCTGGGTCATCGAGCAAAAGGTCAGCGAGCTGACCGGGATCAGCTCCGTTCCCGCCCAATCGCCTTACACTTTTGAGCGCTGGGCAATGACCTGGCTCAAAAACCACAAAGAAAAAGCTGTCCGCCGGATCACCTACGAGGAAACCTATCAGGCGACCGTTACCCGCTACCTGATTCCGCATTTTGGCAAAGCAAATCTGTCGGACATCTTGCCCTCTGATATTGTCGCCTTTTACAACAACATCAATGCTCGATATTCCAATTCTCTTCTGGAAAAGTGCAAAATATGCTTAAATGGCATCTTTGAGAGCGCCATAGATGATGGTGTGATTTTTAAAAACCCCGCTAAAAAAGCAAAACTCCCCGCGCTGGAAACGCAGGCAGAATACAGCGAAATCCGCGCGTTGTCCATGGAGGAGGAAAAGTTGGTCCGCGAATTTTGTCTTGAGCATCGATTTGGACTTGAGGTGCTGATTATGCTCGAGCTCGGACTGCGGCGTGGAGAGCTGTGCGCTTTACGTTGGGATGACATTGGATTTGATACCTTATCTGTATCAATCCACAACACAGCATCTTATACCAAATCTGGCGGGCTGGAAGTTGGACTTACCAAAACACGCAATTCCACTCGTATCTTGCCTATCTCGCCGGAGTTTGCCTCTTATCTTTGGCAACATCGCGGATCCGGCTACATCGTAGGTGGGACTACTCCCATCATCCCACATACATGGGGAGAAAAGCATCTAAATAAATTTTGGGATGATTTTTGCAAAGAGCATCCAGGAGCCGCGACCTATACCGCCCGGGAGCTGCGTCATACTTGTGGCACTAGGCTCTACGCAAAAACGAAAGATATTTATGCCGTGTCAAAGTTTTTAGGACACTCATCTGTCGAAATTACTACCCGCTACTATATAAAAACTGACGTCAGCTCCCTGCGAGAATCTTTGCAAATTGGGAACAACTGTCGTCAGAGTGTCGTCAGCGGCTCAAAAGGCACAAATACATACTCAGATATTTTTTCTCCGTTTTCGGAATCTGCATCCAAAGAATCCTATAATCATGCGGTTTTATAAAAAAACAAAGGGCTACCGGGTATTCCCAGTAGCCCTTTTTCTTGGTGACCTATCGGAGACTCGAACTCCGGACACCCTGATTAAAAGTCAGGTGCT
>ERZ809296.1350-NODE-1350-length-29485-cov-8.004281_pt1 | contig 29485 bp, 16 predicted proteins | sample MGYA00520511_ERZ809296 | MGnify/ENA primary metagenome ERZ809296 (study PRJEB31576, sample SAMEA3212662) | Homo sapiens | biome: human-gut; feature: human gut; material: fecal | place: Sweden | collected 2012 ...
CGTCGTGCCCGTCGGGCAGGTGCAGCAGGATCGTGAACCTGGTGGTGCGCTCGACCTCGCGGCTGACCGTGCCGGGGTCGCGTCCCAGCAGCCGGGCGATGGCGCGGATCGAATCGCCCAGGCGCAGCCGGTCGGCGATCAGGATGCGCTCCTCCTGATTGAGGTAGCGCGCGTGGATCCGTTTGGATTTGTCCATGGTGGAACGATACCAGTCCATGCTTGCCTTTTCGTTCCTCCCGGTGGCGCGGGTGCGCCCGTTGCGCCATACCTTGCCGGTGCGCTTGGAGACCCCGACCGCATGGGCGGCTTGGGTGAAGTCCATGCCCTCCTCGTCCAGCAGACGCACGTACTCCTCGCGCCTCGCCGCGCACATCAGCTTCCTCGTCGGATATTCGACGCCGTTGAACGTCCAACGGCGTTCCCCGCCACGGTCTTCGTTTCGGTGGCTCCTGGTCACCTGACCCTCCTTGCGGTAGGTCAGGTGTTGCAACGATCGCTAGAACTCGCCCGTACATGTACGTGGGGGGTCCTGTCGTAGTTGATGTCTACCGGTCCCCGAGCCTCGCGCCACGCATGCAGGATGTCGTTCTCCGACACCCCGTGCTTGAACGCAGAAGGCAGGATCAGCGGCTCGTCATCCTTGTTCACATCTCTCACAAGGCAATTATAGTTGGCAAAAAACATTTGACGTCAAATGTTGCGTACGATTTGAGCCATGAGGGCGATTCCTAAGTGTTGCATCGCGTTTTGATCTATTGATGTGTTCTGGAATCGAGTTATCCGTTTGCTATAGGCCGGAAAACGTTTATACGGTGCGCCGCCGCATTTTTTATACGCATTCCGAAAACGTCCGTTTTTGAAACAAAGCTATGCAATGCTTCAGATTCTTCGATTTGACGGTTAAAAGCGTTCCAAAACCCGTTTCAAAATCAATGTCGCACAAGGTGAGCCGACTGACGGGTAATGGTACCATGGCACACATGGCAAGCATGACATACGGCTACGCGCGGGTCAGCACCGGCGACCAGACTACTGACCTGCAGAAGGACGCGCTCGAAAAAGTCGGCTGCGATCGGATCTTCACCGACGTGGCGTCTGGAGCGAAGGCGCACCGTCCCGAACTCGACCACATGCTCGACCTGCTACGCGAAGGCGACACCGTTGTCGTCTGGAAACTCGACAGGCTCGGCCGGTCCCTGCAGAATCTTGTCGAACTCATTAACGACTTCGACGCGAGGGGAGTGCAGTTCCATTCGCTGACCGAATCGATTGACACGAGCACTCCAGGCGGCACGCTCATATTCAATATCTTTGGATCATTGGCCCAATTTGAACGGGATCTAATCCGCGAACGCACCCGCGCCGGACTCGAAGCCGCAAGAGCAAGGGGCAGAACAGGCGGACGACCATCAAGCCTCGACGAGAAACAGGCCAAGGAAGTGCGGCGCTTGTACGAATCCCGTTCGGTGACGGTGGGACAGATATCATCCATGATGCATGTCAGCCGAACCACCATATACAGATACCTACAGAAGAACAAAGAGACCAACCAAGAAGGATGAAAGTGACAGAAAGCATGACCGAGGACGAAGCCAGAAGTGAGAGACTGATGAAAAAGAAAACAAACGAGATTAACTTCTTTGAACTTGAACTTATTCAAAAAGGTATTAGAAGAGGCCTATTCTCTATAAACGGATCCCGAATTACCTATAACGTTAACCGAAGAAAAGAATATAATTGGAATGATCCTGAAGAGAAAGTGCGGGCGTATACGCTTGCGTACTTAGTATATGAAAAAGCATACGAGCCTTCCTGCATAAGACTCGAAGTTGAGGTTCCTAGGCGAACGCCAGAAGATCACGCTGATATCGTTGTATTTGAAACAGACAGATGCGATAGACCGTATCTTGTGGTCGAAAACAAGAAAGAACACTTGTCGGAAAAAGAACGCAAACAAGCTGTTGAGCAGCTTTTCGGGAATGCCAATTCCCTCCGTTCGCGTTACGCATTATTCGACAACTACAGGTCTTCTCAATTATACGACGTAGCGAATTACGCTCCTATGGAAAGGGAGATTAATAAGCGAGGTGGCAGATCGGAAATTCCTGATCAGTACGGCAACACGCCTCAATATCGATTTATCGCCGGCACTGAAAATGATATAAAACCTACTGACGCAAGAACATTAGGCTATAAGGTCAGAAAATCTCACTCAATTATATGGGCGGGAGGGAAACGCGACCCACTTCAATCTTTTGACGAGTGGAGCAAGATCATGCTTGCCAAAGTAGAAGATGAGCGTAAGACGCGAAACGGAGAACCGAGACAATTCCAAATCGGAGCAAATGAAACTGAAACTCGTGTGGCATCTCGTGTTTGTGATCTATTTGAAAGGGCTTGCCGGTACGACCAGACCATTTTCAAACAGGGAGTTTCTATCAATCTTCCCGATAAAAAGATAGTTCAAATTGTAGAGACTTTGGAAGATGTAAGCGTTACAGACACATCCGTTGACAATATTGGTGCTGCTTTTGAGATTTTCTTTGGCTCGATTTTCCGAGGTGAATTGGGTCAATATTTTACCATGCGTCCTCTCGCTCGTTTCGTAGTCCATATGTTAAATGTGACAGAAAATGATTACATTATCGATCCCACATGCGGCAGTGGCGGTTTCCTGCTCGAAGCATTGTTGAAAGTATGGAACGACATCGACGATAATTACAGAAGTCGGTCAAGCCAAGAAAGAGTTAAATCAGATTTTGCTCAAACGCAAGTTTTCGGTATTGAAATACATGAAATTCTTGCTCGAATTTGTAAGATTAATTTGTTGCTCCATCATGACGGACATACCAATATCGAGGGCGATCGCAGTTGCTTGGATTCCGTTTATACCAATCCCGAGCTTGCCGTCAAGTCATCTGGTGGCTTCGATGTGGTCATTGGGAATCCTCCGTTCGGCGACATCATTAGAGCTGGAGATGATGACCAACTTGGAGATAATAAGCTTGAGAATTTTAAATTAGCGCAGAATATGTCCTCCGTTGCTTCCGAGCAAATCATCATGGAACGGTCCGTCGAAATGCTTAAACCTGGCGGAAGAATGGCGCTTATTCTTCCGGATGGCGTCCTCAATAATCAAGGTAATGCATCAAATTGTCCGCAGACGAGACGTTTTCTATTTACCGAAGGCAGAGTGACAGCAGTGGTTTCATTGCCTGACTATGCCTTCAGAAAGTCCGGAGCACAGAATAAGACTTCTATTCTATTCTTCCAAAAATATACGTCAGAGGAGAAAGCGCTTTTTGACGTCAGGAATGATGAATTAATTCAGTCTGGTATGAACGCGAATGAAGCAATATCGGTTATCCTCCGCGAGCAAGATTACCAAGTATTCATGGCAGAAGCGGATCATGTTGGATACACTACGGTTGGACTTCTTGGCGGAGAAAACGATTTGTATTCCCTTGAAACAGGAGACAGATTAGCAAAGGACCAAACAGGTACTATTCTTGGCGAATATAGAGATTTTCTAAAATCACCAAGAGACTACGTCAATTCAGACAAGTACGCGGCATTTTGGATGAGCCAGGTTTGGTCCGCGCATAATAGCCATCGTTTGGATCCTAAATATCATCTTTTCAAAGCCAATGAAAAAATTTCAGTTCCCGATGGATGGCTTAGCAAGTCTGTTTCTGAGCTAATGGTGCAACGGGAAGATCGCATACAGCCAGAAAACACCCCAGATGAACTTTTTACAGTTATGACACTCTCTCAGACTGGGGATATTCGTCCGAGAGAGGCAGGCAAGGGACGCAACTATCCTGAATGGTTGGGTATGTATTTTGAAGGAAGCTCTTCGAAATGGTACCAAGCCAAGAAGGGTGATGTCGTTTTCTCGTCTATCGACTTGTGGAAAGGCTGCATCGCCGTAGTCGGCGATGAATTCGATGATGCGATAGTAACCAAGGAATACCCAATATATAAACTTACAAGCAAAGAAGTCATTCCCGAATTTCTTGCCGTTTTATTCAGAAGCAGATACTATCGTCGAGCCTTCCGGGCAATCACAACAGGTCATAGCAACAGACGTAGAACTCAAAAGGAGGATTTTGAAGCGATTCAAGTCTGGTATCCGGCAGATCTAAAGAAGCAAAAAGAAATCGTTAGAAAAATGGAATCAGCGCGAAATATGCGTATTAAGGCCGAACGTCAGTACGCAAACCTCGAACATCAATTTGATGACATGCTTGACAATCGCGATGATGAATACCCTCAAGACATTGATAACGAAGATTAGTTGGTAGCTAAAGGGCGGATTTCGATGACTTAAATAGGCATCCGCCCTTACATTTTTCATTTCATTTTGTCAAAGGAATTGGTTTAGGGCAGATGATGTCCATGTCGGTGACGATGACCACGAAGTAGTTTTGTCCCGACATGTCATGCCATTCACGTGAATGTCCCACGAATTCGATGGTCTCGCTGCCTTTCAACGAGTCCATTTCCAGGCGGAGTCTTCCCGTCGAGGGGACAAGTGTGACGAATCTGGCCGAATCTTTTTCGAGCCAGCATGCCTTCACTGCTTTGATTTTCCTGCCTCCGGTCAGGTTCAACGTTTGGCGGACGCTGATGGGAGGGATCTTCACCCTGCCGACCTGTGGGCTCATGCCGATCATGCCGTTTTGTGGCAGTAGTGCTTTCCATGCGCGGTTGTTCGTGGTGGTCATGTTTTCCTACTCCTTGTCTTCCTTGAGGGTTCCCTGTGGCTGTCCGAACACTTTCTCGAGGTCTTTCGGATCTAGGTTGGTGGCGCATCCGCTTGTCGCGGCGGTCAGATCCTGCTGGGCTTTGGTCAAAGCGTCGTAATCATCCGATTTGAAGTCCACGAGCTGTTTCGCGGTTTCGTACGCGTTTTTGATGTCGCCGCATCCCTGCGTGTTCTCCAGGTTGTCCTGTTGGATGGTTTCCACGGAGTTCGCGGTGTTGTCCAATCCGTCCGAGAGGTCCGAACGGCGTGCTTCAATCGCGGCGCGCATGGCTTGCGGATACCATTCGCGTGCGAGGGCGCGGATCGTGTCGATGTCCTTCTGTTGTCCGATCGCGTCGTACAGGTCGGTCGCTTCGGCGAGGTCCTGCCGTCCGTGCCGGTACAGCAGGGTGGAAAGCGTGTCGACGTTCGAGTTTTCGGGCGCGTTCAATAGGTCGCGCACGTCGTTCGAGATCTGTTCCGCGTCACCGATGAACATGGTCTGTGCTTTCTGTTCCAGACTGTCGGACGTGGACGCTGCTTTTCCCTTTTTCTTTGCCTTCGCTTTGTGTTTAGCATCGGATTGGGTCTGGGTGACCGAATTGGCCTGGGGTGCCGTCGTGGCCGGCTGATGTTTCCATGGGTTGGCCATCAGTATCATGACGGCCACGGCGATGATCGCGATGGCGCACCAGATGGCGGCTTGTTTCTTTGCTTCGGGTGAGGACGGTTTGCGTGGATTGTTCTTTCCCATTGGTTTTCCTTTGCTCAGAGGCTTGAATCGTTGTTCGGCAGACTGTTGTCAGGGGTTTCCGGTGGCACGTACCATCCTCCGGAGTTCCCGCCGGACGATCCGCCGCTGTTGCCGGTGCCGCCATTGTTCGCATTGCCGCCATTGTTGCCGCGGGGCACGGTCGTGGAGCCGGAGCCGCCGGACGAACCATGGTATTGCGGCGTGGGCGTCGGTGCTGGGGTTGGTATCGGCGTGGCCTGTTGCGGCTGCTGCTCCTGCGCTTCGGCCTGGCGTTTGGCTTCCTCGTCGGCCTTGGTTTTCGCGTCCAATGCGCGGGCGAGGTTTTCGCGGGCCTTGTCGAGTTTGGCGGCCATGTCGGTCCACGTGTCGATGGTCGTCTTCTTGTCGAGCTTGCGGGCCTGCGCGATGAGCTTGTCCAATGTGGCTTTCGCCGTACGGGTCGCATCGTCGGATGGTTTCGCATCATTGGAGGCTTTCGACGCCTTGTCCAATGCCGTATGGCATTTGTTCTTCGCGTCCGTCAACGGCTTTTCCTTGACGAGGCGGCCAATCTTGTTGGTCAGCGTGCGGGTGCGTTTCGTGGCCTTGTCGGCCTTGGCGGCGAGCTGTTCCGATTCGTTTTCCGACAGTCCCGTCCGGTCGGGGCGCATGAGCCTGCCGTTCGAGTCGATCAGACGGCGGAGGGAATCGGTGTCGTCCGTATCCTTCAATCCAATCCGATCCGCCTGCTTGATCGTGGTCTTCGCCTTGCCGGTCCATGTGGACAGTTGGCTCATGGAGGTCTGCAACCGTTCGGCCGACGCCTGCTGTCTGACGGTGGCCGAATGGGAGCCTATGAGCGCGAACAGGACGAGCAGGAGAATGAACGCCAGGGCGCCGATGAGACCACGACGCACCCAAACCATCGTCCTGGCGTCCTCGGACGGTCCGTCGGGGTCGGCCACGTCCTGCAGGCTCACGGCCGTCCTGATGTCGCCGGAAGCCGTTTCCGTTGCCACGGGTGGGATGTCGGATGGGGTTTCATCTCCGACCGGAACCATGGAGGCGAGGGTGTCCTCCGCCTCGTCCGGAACGTTGGCATCCTCCATGGCCGGACGTGGAGGCAGTGGGACCGCCGGCATGGGACGGGCGTCGCTGGACGGCATGGAAGGCTCCGGACGTTCCGCCGTCTGGTCGTTTTCGACGCCTGCGGATTGTGGAACCGGCGTCGTGTCTGTCGCGCCTTCGGATACGGGAGGCAACGCGAGCGTGTCCTGAACCGTGGCGGGGACTGTCGCCTCGATTGGGGGAGCGGTCGTCGTTCCATGCTTGTCGTCATGCTGGACCGGTTCGATATCATGCTTCCGGTTGGAACGGCGGTTCTTCGGCTTGCGCGGCGGTGTGGACGGTTTCGTCTCCTGAAGCGAGTCGAGCCAGTCGAGGTCATCCCTCAACGCGTCGGACGGCGTCAGCTGGTCGAACAGGCTAGGCTGTTCGCTGGTCATCGGTTGGCTCCTTTCCGCGTGCGAATGTGGCGTCCATCTGGTCGATCATGCGTTCGCAACGGTCGAACACTCCGGCGGGATCGCCTTGCACGATGCGTTCCAGGCGTGCGGTCAGATCGTCCTGCAGGCCGATGCTGCACGGCTTGTAGTTCTCGTCCAAGTAGGTTTTGCCATACGTATGGAGGATCATGCGGGCTCGGCCGATCAGGTCGTTCAGGTTTCGACGGTCCTTGTCGGACAGGAACTTGGACCGGTCCGTGTCCCGCATCAGCATTGCGGCGGACGTGGCCGCGCGGTCGAGCCGGTCGCGGCTTTCGCGTTCGCGTCCCGTGTAGGACAGCCAGACGCGGCGGATCGTCTCCTCGTCCTGCGCGGCCTGCGCGAGATGCTCCGTGGCATGGTCCGTGTCGTAGCTGCCGCGCAGGCTGTCGATTTCCGAACGCCACTGGGTGGCCTGATTGCGGAGTGTGGCGTCGTCGGCCGTGTCCACGTCGTCGACGTGGGTGGGCGTCATCAGGTCGCAGACCGTGTCCAAGCCTTCCGACGGGGTGGAGAACCGCCATGACTGGTCGAAGTCTGGTTCCTCGCTCCATCCGCCGTCACGGTTGAACCAATGCTTGTACTCATCCTTCCTGGCCTGCTCCCGTTGGCGTTCCTCCGGTTCGGACAGGTGATGCCGATGGTCGGAGTTCGAAGCTTCGGACGAGGCGAGATACGCTTTGACGCGTTCCAACGTGGAATGGATGAGCGACTGCAACGTCGGTGCGTACAATCCTCCGTTGGGGCTGGCGACGACCAGGTCCATGTAGCATTTGAGCGCATACACTTCCTGCACGACGTCGTCGTGGCGGATCCAGCATGGGGGAAGGGTCTGCGCCCAATCCGTGTAATGCGTGGTGAGGAACCGGCCCATGCGGATGGTGTGCAGCATCATCAAATCGATGTCCATGCGCGTGGGCGAGCCGGTCAGGTCCAACGGGCGCGCCTCGACCATGGTGGCGATGGAGTGCTGGGGGAGTTTGGCCCACAGTCCCGGACCGTGTTCCGGCTCGTTGAGCGGGGCCATGGTGATCTGCGTGAGCAGCTGGTCGAGGTTGCGCGCCATGGAGGCCGGCAGGTCCTTGCCGGTCAGCTCCTTGTACTTGCCGTTGACCGTGGCGGTCAGTTCCTCGTACGCGTGCTCGCACTGGTCCCTCACGGACAGTTCGCCTTGCTGTCTGCCGACCATGTCGTCGAACAGGGACTTGACCTCTGCCTGAAATTCCCGTTCCATGTCGTCCGTCCAGAACGACGGGCGTTCCAAGCCGCCAGCCACGTCCGTGACCTGGCCTGCTCCCATGGTCTCGTCATGCTTGGCGTCGTCCGTGGCGTCCGGCTTGTCGGCGTCGGTGCCCGCCATCTGGGTGAAGTATTCTTCGACGTCGCTCATGCGATGGTCCTTTCGCCGTGATCCTCATGCCATGCGTTCGTGGCCGTGGGGCGCAGGTCCTCCAAGCCCTCACGCCACCACGCGCGGCGCATGAACATGATCATGCGCACCAAGGCGGGCGCCTGGCCCAACGGTTCCACGAGCGCGTAGCCTACGGGCAGGAGGCTCAATTCCTGTTGGGTGACGGATTCCTCACGCTCGTGACGCGTGGTCAGACCGCCCAACGGGCCCTGTCCCGGATTCCAGGAGGATTCGCGGCGCGTGCGGTGATGTGTGCCGATCTGGCCGATCCACCATTTCAACGTCTCGTCGTCGGACACGCCCTTGAGCATGATCCGATGGCAGTTCTCCCATACGGTCTGCTCCACGGCCTTGCCGTATCCGTCCTTCTCGTCGGCCATCTGCTGGCGGGACTGCTCCACGATGATCAGCTGGTAGCCGTTGCCGCCGCCCTGCGTGATGGCGTTGCGCAGGCCGGGCCATTTCTCGATGTTCGACAGTTCGTCCAACACGAACCGTGCGGGAGGTTCGATCTTGCCGCGCGAACCGGACGCCTTGTCGAACGCGAGATCCTGGCACGCCTCCTGGAACGTGTCGAGCAGCAGGCTCACGAAAATGCCCGCGTTGCCGGCCACGCCGCCATCACGGCGCGGCTTGGACAGCACGTACACGGTGTCGCCTCGCAACACCATGCGTTTCGGGTCGATCAGTCGCGGATCGGACGGACTCAGATTCATGCGGGCGCGCACGTTCGGGTCGGCGAGGATGCTGAACGCGTTCTTCACGCCGAACCACTCGCTGCCTTTCTGACGGGGATCGACGTGCGGCAGCGCGTTCAATGTCGCGGCCCAACGGTCCATCTCGCGTTCGTTCGTGTACTTGCGGATCAGGTCCGCGGCCTCCTGCGCGTTCTCCGGCGACAGGCTCCACTTGAAGCAGTCGTTGATGGTGCGGTCCGCGATCGCGGCCGCGTACAACAGGGCCTGCACGTACATGGCCGCGCTCACGCCCCACTCCTGGTTGTTCGAACCGGACCCCATGCCGCCGATCGCGACCATGGTCTGCGCGCGGCGCATCGCCACCGCCGGATCGTCGCAACCCTGCAAAGGCGTCCAGTTCATGTTGTGCCGCGTATCCGGATCGTTCTCCGCGACGCCTTCCGGGTCGAAGATGTGCGTGGTGCCCGCGCCACGGCCACCATACGACGCGCCGGTCACCCGATCCTTCACGCCGCATTCACGCAGGTAACGCGTCGTTTTGATGATGTCCCCTCGCGTGGAGGTCGCGAGCACGAAACCGGGGGCCTCGACCACGGCGGGGATGACGACGCTGACGGTCTTGCCGGAACGGGTAGGACCCAATACGTAGATGTGCCGTTCGGAACCCAGCCACACCTCCATGTTCCACGACCTGCCCACATACCATGCGGCATGCCAGGGGCGGGGGCGGATGGCGTGTGGTTTCCGGTCGCGGAAGTCGGCCAGCATGCGCGGCAGGACGGACGGGACCACGTCACGGTTGATGGCGCGCGGCCCATAGTCCGCGGCGAGCTGACGCCACGTGGCCACGCCCGGACGCGTGGACAGCCAGTCCGCCGCGCGTTCGCCGGAATCCCGGTACGCGTCCCAGAAGATCCACAAGGCCATGACAACCATGAACGCGAACGCGAACACGGGCAGCGTCAACAGCGTCCATGCGAGCATGTCGCCTTGGACGGCGAGGAACAAGACCATCGAGAGGATCAACGCGAACACGCACACCATCGCGCCGACACGCGCCACGAGATGGCTTTCCTCGTCCGAGAGACGTTCCAGCAGGTCCGTGTGCCGGCTCAGCCATACGCCCGGCTTCGATGATTCGAACCGTTTCCACGCGTCCATGACCTTGCGGCGGTTGTCCGAGTTCAATTCCTCACGGTCGTAGCCGCGATCCGTGTCCCAATGTCGTGCCATGGGAGGCCTCCTTCTTCGGGTTTCGATCAGTCGTTCTTTCAAGACGCCCTGCGCAGGCTTGACGTGTCGAACACGCGCGCCCACATGGGGCCGGCGATGGGCAGTATCATGCGTGGATGCTCGTGTCCGATACGCCAGATGCCATAGCCTTGCGCCAAACGTGGTATCTGTTCCAATTCGTCCTCGCTCAGATCAGGGATGAGCTGGTTCAGCAGGGGGATGTTCTCGCCGCCCTGCCGGTAGATGATCTTCGTTTCCATCAGGTTCATCAACTGTTCGACCTTGCCGCGCAGGCCACTGCCGGCCGTGAACACCTGGGTCATGTCCGCGACGCCGTGCACGATCAGCCATGTCGCGCAACCCCAATGGCCCGCGGAACGCTGCCTGGTCTGCAACGAGTCGACCAGCTGGGGATTGGACAGCAGGTCCCACGCCTCCTCGCATACGATGATGCGGCGCAATCCGTCGCGTGCCTGCAGCAGCCGGTCGATCCATGAGCTGACGGCCGCGGTGTACACGCGTTTCAACGTGGGATCCTGGAACACGGGGCCGGACGTGTCGAACACGATGATCGGCGCGGCCGGATCCAGCGTGATCGTGGACTCCTTGTCGAACATGCCGCTCATCGTGCCGCCCTCGACCATGGGGGAGAACACGCGTGCCGCCTCGCTGGCCTTCTCGCGCGCGAGATCGCGGTAATGTTCGAAACCGTGGATGTTCTTGTACACGCCATCGGCCCAATCCCAGTCGGACAGGCGGGCCACGGCCGACTCCAACGTCATCGGCCCCGTATCGTAACTGGCTATCAGCTGGTCGATCAGGGAGAGCATGTCCTTGTCCAACGGGAACGGACGGTCGGGTTCCTTCACGGCCTCGGCCAACGCCATCATGGCGCTTTTCCTGCCCGACAGGACCTCCTGGCGGAGCGCGCGCCTGTCCTCGTCCGAAGTCACGTGGGACATGTCGGGCATGGCGAACGGGTTAAGATAACTGCCTTTGCCGGGGGAGACGACCTGCCCGCCGGGAATGGCCTGGGCTATGGCCTTCCACTCGCCCTGCCGGTCCGACTGGACGATGACGTTGCGTCCGAAACCGATCTCACGGACCGCGAGGACTTTCGCGCAATAGCTTTTGCCCTGGCCGCGCAGGCCGCTGAAGAACAAGTCCGGACTGGTGGTCATGTGCACGTCGTACGTGCCCCAACAGTCGAATTGGAACAGTTCGCGCGAAAGCGCGTCCACGCCGATGGGCGGTCCGGGAATCAACTGGGCTCCCGAACCGGCCACGAACGTGGTGAGCACGCCCGCCCGGCCCGTACTGGTCTGATGCCAGGGAATCAGGGGACGTTCGTTGAAATCACGGGTGATCATGTCCAACGGGGACGAGGAACCCAAAGGCAGCATGCCTTCCTCGTCGCGTTGACGCGCCTTGTACACGCGTTTCGTCTGGTCGATCTGCTTCGACACCATCGAATACAGGCGGCCGCGCGCCGCCTCGACCGCGTTGCGGTCGGATCGGGAATACCGGTGATCCGGCACGCGTACGGTACGGTCGCCACCGTCACGCACGCGTGTGAGCCAATCCAGTTCGGGAATGGACAGTCTGGTCGGCGCGGGCACGAAACCCACCACGCCGACGCCGCGACGCGCGGGACGGCCCAGCCGATGCCCATCATTCTCAAGCAACGGCACGAACGGGTCGACGTCATCGTCACCCGTGCTGGCCGTCCCAGCATCGTCGTATTCGTCATCGTCCTTGACGGACATGCTCACTCCCCGGAAAGAAAAACGAAAGGATGGGCGGCATGGGAACGGTACGCCCGTCGGCCGCCCATCATGTTGGCTGACGGTTTCCCGCTCACACGCTGTATCCGGCGTGGGCCATCAGAATACCGGCGACGATCATCAGCGCGAAGCAGATGATGGCGAGCACGATGAACAGGGTGGCCTTGCCTTGACGGGCCTTACGTCCCATGGCGAGCACCTTGTCCTTGGCCCTACGGCCCACGAAGGTGCTTTTCTGTTTGACGGCCAGGTACACGACAGCCTCGTACAGGCATGAGGCGGCGAGGACCATCAGCACGAGGATGCAAAGAGTTGCAGCCATAATTCCTCCCTAGAATCGGACATGTCCGGGAATGCAACATCCCTTACGGGAGATCCGTTCCCGGACAATCCACATGACACGACTGCGATATCAGACAGGGGGATTGACTCGTTCAACATCACGATGGAGAAACCGGCGGTGACGCGTCCCCGCTATTCCACGTGGCTGGTGTCGTCCGGCCGGCATCCGCGTTCGCGCTCTTCCATACGCCGGTCGGCTCGTGCCGAGACGACGCACATGCTCCATGTCATCAGCAGGCCAGAGAGCCAGAAGACGGCAATGATGGTTATGACAGTGATCGTGTCCATTTCATCCTCCTTGCGTGGGGATTGTCGTTTCCCTGTGTCGTGTTATTTCCACACGCGCCCCGTCCGATACCGTCACGGGGGGTGAGGGTGTGCGGAATCATGGCCGTTCTTTCTTCTCCCAGCCTGTTTCTTGGTAAAACGACCGTTGCGTGGCGCATCGGTATAAAATGGTTTGCTATGCAGATTCTGTTTCTTGACGAGAGTGGTACCGCACCGGCGCGCAATGCCGTTGAGCGCAATCCGTATTTTGTCCTCGGTGGCTTGATTGTGCCTGAAGCGCAGTGGAAGTCCCTCCAAAAGGATCTCAGGAGACTCAAAGCTGAGTATCACGTTGACGGAGAAGTTAAATGGCGATACTTCATCCCTCATCCGCTAAGTCACAAGGTGACGCCGCTTTCGCATCTGGACATACCGCAGCTTGACGAGCTGCGCATGCGATTGTTCAACGTAATCGCCAGCTACAAGAGCTTCCGTGTTCTTGCCACCGTAGTGGACACGAAAAGTTATTACGAGAAGCACCCCGACCGAGATGCAGAGGACATGTACCACGACGCGTTCGAGGCGGTCTGCGCTCGTTTCCAATACTATCTGCAGGACATGCAGCGCGCCACGACCGGCTCACCCTTCTACGGAATGGTGGTGATTGACGAGCGTAACAACCAGCAGAACAAGCAACTTGACAACTTCCACTTCGATTTACTCAACAACCACGACAGCAGACGCGCTGACTACAACAACCTGGTGGAGGGCCTGTTCATCGCAGCTTCACATCACAGCGTCGGCGTGCAATTCGCGGATCTGGTCGCTGGAGCCGTCTACCGCAAGGTATCCAAAGGCGATTCGAGTTTCTACGATGTGATACGAGGCAATATCCGGTGCCGCCCGAACGGAGACGTGAACGGGTATGGAATAATATCGGTGCCTCACGGTGCATTGCACGTCTAAATATGATAGACGCCGTGTCGAGGAATTCTCCTCAAACCTGCGAAGTGGCGCAGTCACGGCGTAATTACAATATAGCACACTAGGGGTCTTCGCTGCGCCTATTATTCTATTTGCTATATTATATGCTCTTTTGTTCGATGGATGTGAGCTCGCGGCAAAGCCCGAGTGCGAGATAGAATAAGCCGTCCGATCAGTAAGAAACGCCTTGGATATCGCGAATGATCACTATGAACCAGTTCGTCCTCGGAATTCATCGTGCCATGGTCATGGTCCAGGATGATTGGCAAGAGAACCAGCCTAAACCACTGCTGGAATCCATGTTTGTATTGCCCTCCGCTAGGCGATCCGGCTCGCAACGGGTCTACGGGAATCCCGGTCCTGCGACCGTTTCGCCCGTTCCCAAGGCTGACGCCCCTAACATGGCCGCCATCATGAAGCGGCATGGACGTCCCGGCAGAGGATTCCTGCGTGGTAAAGCTTTAGCTTCGGCCCGGCCTTCCGACCGGAAAGAAGGGCATGGGTAAATGTTTACGCCCCGACGGAAAGTCCAAGATGCAGGACCGTGGGAAAGGAGAACGGCCGGAACGGGAGTTCCGGAAACCGTCGTAAGGGTTTCCGTCGTCCTGTTCCGGCCGCCTGTTTGTTTGGAGGGGGAATTGGGTCAGCGCCTGCCGTGGCGTGCGGTCACGTCCATGCGGCGGCGCTTCATGTCGAGCATGGTCCAGCCGATGCCGGTGAGAGCCACGGCTGCGAGGAGCATGCCGTTCGTGTTCGCGCCGGTGGACGCCATGACCTGATCGACCTTGGCGGCGGCGTTCGACGTGGCCTTCTCACTGGCCTTCAAGCCGGCCTGCTCGATCTGCGGGCCGGAGGCGCCGTTGGTCTTGGAACCGTTCTTGTCGGCCGCGTTCTTGATCGCGGCGGCCAATGCGGCCTGGGCCTTGTCGTAGTCGCTCTTCGCCTTGGCCTGCGTGGTCTTCGCGCCGGCGAGTTTGGCCTGGGCGGCGGCGAGGGCCTGCTTGGCGGCGTCGAGATCCGTCTGGGCCTTGTCGACGGCGGCCTGGGCGGCCTTGACCGCGTCGGTGTCCTTCGCGTCCTTCCGGGCCTGTTCGAGCTTGGCCTTCGCGTCCGTCAACGCCTGTTCGGCGTTCTTCACGTTGGCCTTGGCCTGTTCGACCTGCTTGGTGGCCTCGTCGCGGGCCGTGGCGGCCTGCTGGTATGCCTGGATCTTCGTGTCGAGATCGCTCTGGGCCGCGGTCAACGCGTCGTTCTTGGCCTTGAGGTCGGCCAACGCGGCCTCGAGATCCTTGACCTGCCGTTCGGCCTCGTCGCTCTTCGCCTTGGCCTGCGTGTAGGCGTCCTGCTTGGCCTTGAGGTCGGCCTTGGCGCTCTCCGATGCCTGCTTGGCCTGTTCGGCTTCGCTCTTGGCCTGCTCGTAGTTGGTTTTGGCGGTGGCCAAGGCGTTCTCCGCGTCGGTCAGGATGTTCACGCGTTCGTCGGCAGTGGTCTTGTCGGCCTGCGCCTTGTCGAGCGCCTGCTTGGCTTGTTCGACCGCGGACTGGGCGTTCTTGAGGTTCGTCTGTGCCTGGTCGTTCGCCGTCTTGGCCTCATCGTAGGCGGCCTGGGCGGCCTGGCGTGCGGTGTCGGCCGTCGAGTAGTCGGCCTGTGCCTGGTCGTTCGCCGTCTTGGCCTGGTCGTACGCGGTCTGGGCCCGCTGGCTCTTGGCGGTCGCCTCGGTGAGGATCTTCGCGGTTTCGGCGGCTTCGGCCTTTGCGGCCTGCTGGGCCTTGTCGGCGGCGGTCTTCGCGTCGGCGGTGCTGGCCTTCGTCTGGTTGGCCTTGTCGAGCGCGGCCTTGGCCTCATCGACCTTCTTCAACGCGGCATCGTACGTGGACTGGGCGTTGCGGACGCCGTTGACGTAGTTTTCGACCATCGTGCGGTACACGGCCGCGTCATACACGGTGTCGTTCTTGTTGTAGGAGTTCCATTCGTTGAAGAACTCCTGCGAGAACCCGTGGCTGTACTTGTTCGCGCCGTAGCCACTGTAGGCCATGCCGGTGGCGGTGTAGTCCGGGCTGATGATGTTGAGGTAATGGCCGATCTTCTGGTACAGGTCCGGATACTTCAGGCTGATGTCGTACGCGGACAGGCCGGCGAGGTCCGGATAGTCGCCGGACTTGACGGCCGCGTCGTAGTTGGCCTTCTCGGCCGTGTACCAACCATCGTACGGATCCCAGTCCGAGGGGCCCCAGGCGAGGTTCTCGCCGGTGTTCTCGTACTGGTAGTTGTGGCCGTAGTGGCCGTTGGCGGCGTAGTTGGCCTGGACCATGGCCATGGCCAACGCGGTCTCGGACACCTTCAACGGTTCCAGGCCGTTCTCCTCGCGCAGCCTGTTGCACTCGTCGATCATGTCAAGGGCCCTGAGCAGGTTGTCGAGGCTGGTCGCGTCGTCCTTCGCTCCGATGTGCGTGTACTCGAGGTACTTGGATACGCTGGAGTCGGTCAGATACTTGTACGCCTGCTCCGCGTCGTCCGTCTGGAACCAGCCGGCAGCGCCCTGCGCCTCCTTCTTGACGGCCTCGTCGGCGGCCTTCTTGGCGTCCGCGGCGGCCTTGACAGCGGCGTCGTACGCGGACTGCGCGGCATCGGCGTCCTGCGACGCCTTGTCGGCGGCGGCCTGCGCGTCCGCGGCGAGCTGGTTCGCTTTGGCGAGCTCGCCCTGGGCCTTCTCGTTCGCGGTCTGCGCCTTGTCGAGCGCCTTGTCGGACGTGGTCTTGTCGTTGGATGCCTTGTCGAAGGCGGCTTGGGTCTTGTCGGCCTTGGCCTTCGCGGAGGCGGCGTCATCGTTCGCCTGGTCGAGTTTCTTCTGCGCCTTGTCGGCCTTCGACTGGGCCTTGTCGGCGGCGGTCTTCGCGGTCGCGGCGGCCACGGTGGCCTCGGCCTGCGACTTCCGGGCCGCGTCGACAGTCTCGCCGGCCTTACGGGCGGCGTCCTGTGCCTCCTTGACCTTAGCGGGATCGTTCGCGTCGCCTGCCAGACGGGTGGCCTCGTCGAGCTTCGCCTTCGCCTCGTCGGCCTTCGACTGGGCCTTGTCGGCGGCCTGCTGGGCCTGGTCGGCCTTGGCCTGCGCCTTGTCGGCGGCGGCCTTCTTGTAGGCGGTGTCCTGGTCGAGCTTGGTCTTGTCGGTGGCGTCGACCTTGGCCTGAGCCTCTTGCGCCTCCTTGTCGGCCTTGGCCTTGGCCTTGGCGGCGTCGTCGCGGATGGACTGGCTGTCGTTCATGGCCTTCTCGAGCCTGTCGGCGTTCTGGGCGGTCTGGTTGGCCTTCGCCTGCGCCTGCTGGAGGTTGTCGTGCGCCTGGTCGAGGCTGTCCTGCGCCTGCTGGACGCCATTGGTGGCCTGCTGCACGTTCTGGTTCTGGTTGATGGTGTTCTCGACGTTCTGCTGGGCCTGCTGCACGTTCTGCTGTGCCTGGTCGACCTGCTGCTGTGCCTGGTCCACGCCCTGCTGTGCGTCCTGCACGCCGGTGTTGGCTTGGTCGAGGCTGTCCTTGGCGTCGGCGACCTGCTGTTGGGCTGCGGACACCTGATCCTGCTGCTGCGCGTTCTGTTGGGCGGCTGCCTGGTCGACCGCTTCCTGTGCTTGGGCGACGGCCTGCTGGGCCTGCTCGACCGGCGTGACCGCGGTCTCGTCGGCCATGGCCGGCGCGGCGATGGTGCCCGCGACCGCCACGGATGCGACCGCCGTTGCGAAAGCCTTCTTGTTCATATCTACCCTCCAATGCCATCTCCCGATCGTGGGATCCGGCTCCAGTGGAAACATCCCTGCGACGTTTCCGTCAGCCACTCCACGTGCCTCCAATCCGATATCGGCATCACCGGCGTGTCGTCCTGTCGGCAGTGGTGTGGCCGCACGCACTCCAGATTACCCCCAGACATTGCCGGTCGGGGTCAACCCCTCCGCCCGTGTCGTCCGAACGGCCGGGTTCTCGGCCTGGCTGCGACGATCGCGGCCGGCAGTCCCGCGAGCAGGGTCACGCCGGACACGAGATAGGGGCGCGTGTCCCGTCCGCTGGTTCTCGGCGCGTCTTCGGGATAGGGCGCGTCGTCCGGCATGCTCACGCGTTCCCCGGTGACGAGCAGGCGGTACGTGTTAAGGAAGATCGGCGTGCACGTCACCAATGTGACCAGATCGCGGCCGGGTTGGATGCGCACGCTCCTCAGATCGTCCGGGTCGACCTTGCGGATGCGCGTGACCTTGTAGGCAAGGGTCTGAGCGGCGACCTTCACGTAGAACACGTCGCCTTTCCTCAGTTCGGTGAGCCGGGTGAACAGGGCCTTGTCCGCCACTCCCGTGTGCCCGGTGATGACGCTGTGCGTGCTCTCGCCGCCGACGGGCAGGCTCGTGCCGTGCAAATGGCCGAGCCCGTTGTCCAACGCGTACGAGTCGGCCCCATGACGCACGGGCAGGTCCACGCCGATCGACGGGATCTCGACCGACGCCATGATCCCGTCGCCGAAGTCCAGCAGATTCTGGTACTCCTTGTCATCCTTGAACCCGAAGTCGCCGTCGATGACGCCATCCTCGGTCGAGGTCTCGCCGATGACCTGCGGAGTGGCGGCGAGTTTCCTGTTGTACGCATGGGCTTTCTCGACCATGCGCGCGTACTTCCCGGCGGACCGGTCGCCCTCGTCGGCCAATGCGGCGCTTTGCGCGGCCCTGCGGGACGCGCCGGCCTGTTCCACGCCGATCCACGCGAACGTGCCCACGCCCACCAGGCAGAATACGGTCGTGACGGCCGCGAGCATGCGGAACACGCGCGCCATATGCCGTTTCCGCAGCAACCGGGACCGGCGTTCGCGGCGCGTGTCATACACGTGGTCGCCCTTGATAACCCAATCCCAATCCATACGACTCGAAATAACACTCATGTCAACACCACCGGAGGAACAACGAATATCGACGAAAAAGAGGAAGACACCCGGCCGGTCCCATTCTTCTGGGGAACCTTGCCGGATGCCTTCATTCCCATATGACGAACCGTCCGTCACTGCTCGCCGCGCATGCGACGCGTGAGCATGACCGTGGATCCGATACCCATCACGAGCAGAGTGACGCCGCCCGCGACGAGCAACGGCAGACTCACACCACCAGTCGGAGTGAACTGTTCGAACACCGGCTGCCATTGCGCGTACAGGGTGATGTCCTTGTCCTGCAACGGAACCTGCGAACCATCCTTATAGGCGGTTCCATTGCCGTCGGCTTGAGTATCCCATCCCAGGAACACGTATCCGTCGCGCTTGAACGACTTGGACGTGTCGGACGGGACGGTCACGTCCGAATACTGCCAGCCGGTCGTATTCGCGTGCGAGCCCTTCGCGTCCTTGGCGTTCCTGTCGTAGACCACGCTGGCCTTCAGGCGCTCCCAGTGAGCGTACACGGTCACATTACCCGTCAACAGCGTGTTCCAGTCGTACAGGCCCGCATCATCCTGCGGCCCCGCATACCAGCCGAGGAATCTGTAGCCGCGGATCTTCGACGTGTCTCCAGACTGCCAGCCGGAGCCGTCCGCGGCGGCCGTGTTGTACGACACGGAGACGGACGCCGGCGTGGATGGCATCTGACCGGTCCACGTGTTCGGCTTGTTCGTGTCGTAGGTGAGGACCGAGTTGCCGACCCATACCGCGTACACGGTCATGCCGCCCTCGACCATCGTGACCTGGGCCTGCGCCTGGGTCGCCTGCGAATCCTGGTTCCAACCCAGCTGGGTGTGGCCCGGACGCGACAGCATGCTGGAATCCCAGCAGTCGTTGTCCTTCGCCAACGTCGCCAACGTGATCTTCTGGCCGGCCGGATAGTAGACCTGGCAGCCGGACACCACGTCGGTGGTCGTGTCGACGGTCCTCACGGTCACGCTGCCATCCTCGTGGGTGGTGGTGCGCTGCACGAGGTCGGACACCTTGCCGTCGGTTCTGTCGGCCGCGAGCCTCACGCCGCCGGAGGATTTGGCCTTGGCCTGCTTGACGGTGTTCGCGGTCTCGTCGGACGGGATCTGGCCGGAGGCGTCCTGCGAATTCTTGTCGTAGGAGAGCTTGTAGGCGAGCTTGAATTGCACGTCGTCAATCAGGTTGCCGGAGATGCCGTCGATGGATCCCAACGACTTGAACGTGAACCTGCTGACAGGCTGGCCGGCGGGGATTTCCACCGAACCCTGGAACGTATCCCACGAGCCCAGCCAGCCGTCCGTGTTGGGAGCGTTCACCGTGGTGGACTTCTCGCCCACCTTGTTGCCCCGGTCGGAAGCGATGCGGGTCATCTCCACCGGCTGCTCGTGGCCGGGCGCGCCGACGAGGATCTGGATCTTCTCGTTGGAGTTGATGGTTCCGTTACGATGCGCGTACCGGAGCTTCACGGTGTACACGGTCGGATAATCATGCGCGGTATCGATGTCCTGGTACAGGTACGTGTCGGCCTGCGAGGCGGTGATCTCCGCGTACATGTTGTCGTTCGCACGGCTGCGCTGGATCTCGACGATGCCGCCGCGGCCGTCGACCCTGGTGTCGGTCTGGTTGGATTTCCAACCGAACTGGGACGCGTCGAACCCGTTCAAATGCACCCACTGCTTGGACGCCTCGCCCTTGTTGTTGAGGGCGCCGCTGATCTCGACGTCGCCGTGCGCGGGGTCGATGTTGGCGAAATTGTATTTCTCGCTCATCTTGGACTGGCCGACGATGTTCCGCCAATCATGGTCGAAATCACCGTTCATGATCTGCTTCGGCAAGCCGTTGGCGGCGTATTCCACCACATCGTCGTCAGACGCGAGTCTCACAGTGCCGGAGGTCTTGTCCTTGGCGGGCTGGGTGGTGTTCTCCCTGCCGCGCTGGTTCGACGGAACCTCGCCGGTGGCATCCGAAGCGTTCTTGTCGTAGGTGAGCGGATATGCGGTCAGATACGGCATGTACACGCCGACAGCGATGGCGCTGCCCCAACCGTCCCAATGCTGGTTCACCTGTTTGAACGAGACCTTGAACTGGGACGCCTGCTTCGCTCCGACCACGGCGGAGCCCTTGGAGTCCTTGTTCACGTCGTCGGTCGCGCCCTTCGGGCCGCCGGCCAACGTCACGTGGGTGGTGCCGTAACCGGTGTTCGCCTTCGAATACGATTGGTTCGGATCGCCGCTGCCGATCATGCCGAGTTTCTCCAACGTCTTGTCGGATTCGATGTCGGTCTGCTCGTACACGTCGTGTCCTTGGAGGACGCCGCCGCTCATGACCTCCGCGTCGCCGAATGCGAGACGGAAGTCCTTCAGCACGTTCACGCCGGTGTCGGTCCGGTCTGCGGAAGGCGTGATGTTGGAGAACGTGACGGAGGCCGCCGGATCCTGTCTGCCCATCCTGCCGCTGAACGCGAGGGCGGTGTTGCCCGTGAGCTTGTACGCGGAGGTCAGCCGGCTCCACTTGCTGCCGATGAAGTCCTTCGCGGCCAACGCCGCGTTGTTGGTATGTGTGATGGTCGCGTCCGCGTCGATATGCCCACCGGGCACGTTGATGCGCACCGGTATCGGTTCGCCGGTCCGGCTCAATGGAAGGTTCGACCAGTCAATCCAGCAGAAATTGTCCGCATATGGTCCGGTGGCGCCTTCGCCGGATTGCTTGCATTCGAGGACGGTGCGGCCGGCTGTGTCGTCCGCCACCGTCCTCACGGTTCCGCTGGTCCTGGTCCTGGCGGGCTGGGTGGTGTTCTCCTTGCCACGCTGGTTCGACGGAACCTGACCGGCGGCATCCGAAGAGTTCTTGTCATAGGTCAACTTGTAGGAACGGGAGAATTCGATGTCGTCCAGATCATTGCCGGAATACCATTCCGCGGACGCGATGGATTTGAAGGTGAAACGTACCGTGGTGACCCCGTCGGGCACGAGATACGTGCCAGAGTACGTATCCCACTTCTTGTTGTCCGCGCGGTCGGACGTGGTCGGGGTTGAGATGGTGGTCATCTTCTCGCCGACCTTGTTGCCGTTCTCGGACGCGATGCGGGTGGCCTCCTGCGCGGTCTCCTTGTATGGTTCGCCGATCATGACCTGCATCTTGTCCACGTAGGCGCTGGTCGCGCTGGAATGCTTCAGACTCCATTTCATCATGGTGCCCGGCGTGACCTTCACGTCCTGGTAGATCGCGGTGCCCTGCTGGTCGGCGGTCAGTTCGGCGAACTGGTTGTGGTGGACGGAATCGTAATTGAGTTCCACATTGCCGGCCTCGCAGCTCATGCCGGGATAATGCGCGTCTCCCTGGGTGGAGCTCCAAGCGAAACTCGACCTGTTCCAATTGGGAATGGCCTTGCCTGTGGTGGACATGGCGCATCCCGAACCGTATTTGCCGGTACCGGGGTTGATGGTGGCGAACAGCTTGTCCTTGTTGTTTTTGTTCGAACCCGACGCGGGCAATGCCGTCCATGACGGCACGGATGGATAGTCGAAGCTGCCGTTGACGATATGGTCCGGCAGGCCGCTCGTGTCGTCGGATGCGAGCTTCACGACACCTTTCGCGTCCCCGGTCGCGCCGGTCGTGTCCACCGCACCGGCGGTGCCGGCCAACCCCGCGCCCAACGTGGACGCGGCGACCAAACCGGCGATGAGTCTTGTGAAGAATCCCATTCTTTTTTCATTCCTTCATATTGTTTTTAGAAAAGTCCTCTGATAAAAGGAGCAGCAGGGGCGGAGAGGCGAAGCCTCCCCGCCCCTGCTACCGTGGAATCATCCGAGGAAAGGGTCAGGCCGCAATCGAACCGTCGCCCATGTTCTCGTGGCGGATACGGTACGCGCCCCAGCCGGTAGCGGTGGCGACCAGGATGATCGCGAACGCGCCGACGATCATGATGCCCATGGTCTCCGCGCCGGTCTGCGGCAGCTGGGTGATGTTGTCGATGTTCTTCACCACAGCGGTCGGTGTGCTCGCGTTGGCGTCGGCGTTGGTGACCTTGCCGGTGAGTCCCGGCTGGTCCTTGCCGGCGATGGTCACGTGGCCGTCGTCGGTGACCTTGATCGTGAAGCTCGGCTTGACGAACGTGAAGTAGCCGGTCGGCACCTGGGTTTCCTTCACGGTGTACGTGCCGGCGCCCAGGCGGGTGAAGTTGATGACGCCCTGCGCGTTCGTGGAGAACTCGGTCGCCTTGGACTCGTCCGTGCCGAACGTCCACTGGTTGGAGGCCGAATCCCACGTGTACCACTGGTTCAGGCTGTCGTTGTGGATTTTGAACTTCGCGCCCTGGATGGTCCTGTTGCCGTCCGCGGCGCTGATCTTCTTCAGGTTCACGTCGTAGGTCGGGACCGGGGTTTCGTCGGTGCCCGGGTTCGGGGTCGGCACGTCCGGCGGGATGACGGACGGCAGCCAGTTCGACGTGAGGATGATCTGGTTGATGGCCTTGTTGGCCTTGGACGCGTTGACGACCTTGCCCTGATAGGTGACGGTCACCTGCTTGCCCTGGTAGGTGTCCACGAGGCTTTGCAGGCTCGTGACCTTGAAGCCGGTGCCGTCGGTCTGGGTCTTGCCGGCCGCGGCGGTGATCTTGTCCTTGCCGATGGCGCCGAACTGGTTGGTGATGTCCGTGCCGCCGACGCTCGCGTGGAACGAGCCGTCGATGTAGGTGATGCCGGTCATGTGGTCCTCGAGGGTGATGGTGTCCACGGCCAGTTTGTTCGGCACGGTGAACGTGGCCTTGAAGTCGCGGGTCTCGCCGTTGGTCGCGGCCGCGGAGTCCTTCCACGTGCCGTCCACGCTCTTGATCTTCTTGTCGATCTTGGTGACGTTGGTTTTGATCTGGGTGGAGCCGAGGGCCTGTCCGTTGCTCATCCTGGTCGCGCCTCCGATGGTGGTGGACACGAGGATCGGGATGCCCTGAGCGTCGACGACCAGGTAGTAGCCTTCCGGCAGGGTCAGGTTCAGACTGCCGGTGGTGGAGGTCTGGTTGGTCTTGACCGCGGTGACCTTGCTGGCCGCGGCGGTGGACTGCAGGGTGCCGGCGACCTTGCGCAGCGTGTTCGAATCGGTCTGCAGGCGCAGCAGTTGCTCCGCGGCGTTACGGCCCTCGGATGTGTTGTAGGTCACGCCGTTCTTGTTCAACGCGGCCTTGACCCACGCGTCGGCCGCGGCGTCCGGGGAGGAGGCGCTCACGCTCTTCACGTTCGCGCCGTCCTTGACGACGTCGTTGTAGGTGGCGAGCTTGTACACGGTGAAGCTGTGGCCCGCGAGGGTGCTGCCATCGCCCGCGTTCAGCGTGAGCGTGCCGTCCGCGGCGAACGCGGCTCCCGGAACGCATAATGCGGCCAGCGCGGCGGCGGTCGCGCACGCGGCTGAGATCTTCTTCATATTCATACTGGATTGGTCTCCTTCGGTGATTGTCTTTCCATGCGCCCGTTGGCCGGACGCGCTCGGAGACGACATGCCGGCGGCGGACGCCGGCATGTCAGATCTCCCGAATGGTTCACATGCACGCCATCCGATGACGCCGGATATTGGGACGGGGGAGCGTCCATATGAGAGAAGGGCCATCGCCATGGTGGCGATGGCCCTTCGGAAAAGGAGCGGGCTACGGAGGATAGGGCCCGTGTCCCGCAGGATTATGCGGGCCCCGTCCGCCATGGGTCATGATGGACGGGGCCGTCCCGGTCACTTGCCGGAGTGCGCGGCGTGGCTTGAGGCCGCGGTCCTGCGGCGTGCGCCCATGAGGGTCACGCCGATGGAGCCGAACGCGCCGACGGCGAGCAGAATGCCGACGATGGTCGCGCCGGTCGTGGCGAGATCCTCGCGGTATCCGCTCCAGTCGTCCGTGTTGGATTCCACGGTGGTGTCCTCGCACAGGGTCCTGTCGCCGACCTTGACCTGCTTGAGGCCGGTCGTGTCGGACGCGTCGCCGTCGACCTTCGTGTCGCCGGTCTGGTCACCGTCGGTGGACTGCTGGCCGCCGAACTGGTCGGTGACGGGGCATTCGACGAGCGGCGTGCCGGTGACCTTGACACGGTCGGTGTGCTTGCCGCCCTGCTCGACGCCCTTGAGGGTGCCGGTGATGATGGTGGATTCGCCGGGCTTGAGCACGAGGGTGTCCCAGTTGTCCGGATACTTCAGGTCCGTGACGTCGCCCTCGCCCGCGATGGTCCTGTCGACCATCTTGAGGTTCTTGGCGAGATACCAGGCGCCCTCACCGGTCAAGGAGTCCACCTTGGACGTGTTGGTGATCTTGAACGCGATCTGCTGGCTGTCGCCGGCCATCTTCAACGCGTCCTTCACGTCGTCGCGGTCGCCGGCCTGTTCGCCGGAGGCCACGTCGTACTTCTCGATGTGGATCGACGGGGTCATGTCCGGAGTGCGGGTCCACACGACGTTCGACTCGAAGGTCTTGTCGTTGAAGTATTCGGCGAACCGGTTTTCGACGCGGTCGGAGACCTTCAGGCGCTTGCACTGGATGTACGCGCGCCAGCCGTTCTCGTGGCTATTGTCCGCGGACACGAGGGTACGGTACGCTTCGGTCGCTTCGACGGTGACCACGCCGTTGGCGTCGGCCGTGGCGTCGAACAGGTCGCCGCCGAACTTCGAGGAGTCGAAGCCGTTGCCGGCGAGCTTGTCGCCCTTCGCGGCGATCACCTTGCCGTCCCTGTACAGGTCACGGCTCGCGTACACGGCCCACTGGCCCGTGTACTGGTCGTCCTCGGTGTTCAGCGGGTCCACGATCCTCCACTGGTCGACCTGCGGGTAGGCGCGGCCGGCCGGGATGATGGAGCTGTCGAGCTGGTAGAGGAACGTGCGGTCCTTGTACACGCTCCTGCCGTCGATGCTTTCGCCGCCGACCTTGACGGTCACGTCCTTGGCGGGGTTGATTTCCTTGAGCGGGTTGGACACCTCGTTGGTTTCCCGGGTCAGGTCGTTGGTGACCTGGATGGCCTTGTTCTTCACCGTGTAGCCGTCCTCGACCTTGACGACCTTGTACGGCATGACGATCTGGTATTCCTGGCCGAGGAGGTTCTGGTCGATGCTCGGATCGGAAAGCGGATCATGCTTGGACGAGGACGCGTAGGCGGCGAGGTCCGTCGGCTGGGGATCGCCCTTCACGGTGACGCCCTTCTTCGGAATCCACGTGTCCACGGTCTTCGCGTACACGTACGCGACGCCGTCCTTGATCTGGATGTTGAACTTGCCGGTCACGTCCTGGCCCTTGGAGTCGAGCACTTCGATCTTGGTTCCGTCGATGGCGAGATGCTCGTCGTCGAAATCATCGGTGATGCCGGCCTTCCACACGCGGTACGCGTTGTTGGTCTGCTTCAGGTCGAGGGTGACGACGTAGTTGCCGGTGTCGCCCAGCAGCATGGTCTTCCCGTCGATGCTGACGGACGGGTCGCCCTGCTCCTTGGACTGGTTGTCCTTCTTGGAGGGATCATGCTTCGGGGGCAGGTTGTCGACGATGTTGGACGGGGTGATCGAATTGTTCAGGGTGAGCATCCACTGGTTGTCCACCTTGCGGTCGGTCGGCGCGTCCTTCGCGACGGTGCCTTCGAAACGGACCTGGACCTGCGGGTGGGAGCCGGCCTGCCAGTGTTCGGCCACGTAGTCGGCGGAGTACGTGATGGTGAACTGGTGGGCGGCATTGTCCCAGGCGACGGTGTAGTCGCCTTCGACGCCCATCTGCGGATCACTGGTGGTCAGCTGGTCGCCGGTGGCGAGGTCGGTGACCTCCAGGGTCTGCTGGTCGGGTTCGAGGTACTGGTCGTACGTGTCGGTGTCGCGGATGGACACGATGCGGTACGCGAGGTCCGACGGGATTTGAGGACGGGTGGTGAGCCTGTATTCGACCTTCTGGCCCGGATACACGACCTTGTCGTTCGCGTCGTTGTTCGCGCCGCCCTGGCTGCCTTCGGCGACGACCTTCTTGACGACCGGCGGAACGTAGCCGCAGATGTACGGCTCGTTGGTCGGCTGGGACTCGTTGTTGACCTTCTCGGAACCCTTGTTGGTCAGTTTCGACCCGTCTGGATTCTCGCAGAACGTGAGCTCGTCGCCCGCGTTCTTCCCGAAGTCCTTGCGGACCTGGGCCGCGCCCTTGCCGTTCGCGAAGTTCACGACGCCCGGCAGGAGCAGGCTGATCTGCTTCGGATTCTTCAATCCGGCCTGCGCGGCACGGTATTCCGGCTTCGCGGTCGCGGTGACCTTGGTGCCCGCCACGGTGATGTCGAACTGGTCGGTCACGTCACGGCCCTTGTTCGCGATGTCCGCGACGGAGGACGCCGCGTCGGTCGTGGCGTCCGCCTCGTACACGCGGATCTGCGACTGGTCGGACGCGAGGTCCCAGATGTAGTCGGCGTTCGCGTAATCATCGGTCAGTTTGATGTCGGTGACCTTGACGAGGTCGGACGCGATGACGCCGTTGACGACGCTGGCGACCTGGTCGCCGTCGAGGAACTTCAACGTGTCGGCGCCGGTCTTGTTCGACCCGGTCGGATCGACCACGGCGGCCCACCTGCCGTCCTCGGCGAGGCGGATCCAGCTCTTGTCCGGGTTCGGGCTCCACTCCTTGACGGGCGGCTCGTTGCCGGGCACGGTCTGCTGGTTCCACTTCTCCCAATCACCGTTGGTGAGCTGGACCTTCTGGCCGGCCTTGAGCACGTCCTCGAGGAACGCGCCCTTGATGGTCATGCGGACCTTGCGGTCGGCGGCCTGGTTGTAGGTCGTGTCGAGCAGCTCCTGCTTCGCGCTGACCCACACCCTGTCGTCCTGCTTGTGCACGTCGAACAGGTTCTTCGCATCCTTGCCGTCGATGGTGACGGTCACGGTCGCGGAGTCGAGATCAATGTTCCTGGCGCTCTTGGAGAAATCATCGCCAAGCTCGTAGGAGCTCATCTTCCTGGCGAGGTTCCTGGGCAGCAGGCCGTTGACGGTCACGCCGAAATCGTCCTGCTGGACGAACGTGTGCGTGTCCGCGTTGACGTTGTTGGCCCACGCCGAGTCCTCGGCGTTCGCGGCCTGGCCCTGGTCGGCGCTCCATACCTTGTCGGGCTTCGGATTGCGCACCCAGACCGGCGGCTCGTTGGTCGGCCGGGATTCGTTGTTCCAGGTTTCGGTGGCCTTGTTGGTCAGTTTCTTCTGGTCGGCCGCGGCCTGGGCGTTCGGAACCTGCTTGACGATGCCGCCGATGTACAGTTTGACCTTGCGGTCGGCGGTGCCGAGCGCGGTCTTCGTGAGGAACGACTGCTTCGCGGTCGCGGTGGTCGTGTGCTTCGCCGTGTCGATCGTGATGTCGAACTGGTCGGTCACGTCCTTGCCGTCCACGTACACGCGCACCTGGTCCTTGTGGTTCCAGTCGATCCACTGGGCCGACGCGGTCCAGTCGTCGGTGATCGAATAGGAGGTGAACGGGTTCAGGAGGTGGCCGGGGAGGCGTCCGTTGACGACGGCGCCGATCGCGTCGCCGGTCACGAACGTGCGGTTGTCGCTGCCCTTGTCGTTCGTATGCTCCGGATCCTCGGCGTTCAACGCGCCGTTGGAGTCCAGCACCCACACCTTGTCGGGCTTCGGGGTGACCTTGCCGACCTGCTCGCTGTTGCCGGTCTGGCAGTGGCTCTTGTCCGTGCTGCCGTATTCGTCGCCGGTCCAGCAGGCCTGGCTGTCGTCCGGAATGGTGTAGTCCGAACCGGTCGGGGTCGCGGACTGGGGCACGTTCAGCGTGTACTGTCCGGACGCGGGGTTCAACACGTGCGCCTTGACGATGCGCTTGTCCGGCTGGCTGTCATCGACCGTGATGTCGGCCTTGACGGCGTTGCCGTCCTGGTCGGTCACGGTGACCTTCGAAACATCGTCCCCGTCGGTGCCGCCGATCAGGACCTTCTGGCTGGACGCGTCGATCGTGTCGTACAACCAGAAATGCTCGCTCGCGTTCGACTGCGCGGTGATGTGCGCCGTGTACAAGGAACCGGACGCGATCTGGTCGTTCGGAGCCGCCACCTGGTCGCCGGCCGCATTGGTCAGCGTCTTCGACGGCGGGGTCGGTACCGGCTTCCAGGATTCCCTCGCATCGGCCGCGCCCGCATGGCCTGCGTCGGCCTTCATCTTGCCCTGCTTCGGGACGTTCACGTCGTAATAGTAGGAGCCGGCGGGCCAGGATTTCCATGTCTTGTCCACGTCCCTGAAACCGAACGACACGGACTGGGTCGTGTTGTTACCCTGCGTGAACTGTTTGGACGCGGTGCGGGCCGTGCCGTCCAGTCCGGTCCAATGCAGGGTGATGGTGCCCGTCACGTTCTCGCTGATCGAACTGTTGCCACGGCTCGTGGTGATCGCGTCGGACACGTCGCCGGTCGCGCCGGCCTGGGTGAACGTGCCGCCGGCCTGCGTGCTGACGGTCAGATCATAGTTCGGCGGGGCGGGCTGGTACTTGTCGAGCGCGATGACCACGATACTGGCCGTGGAACTCACGTACTTCTCCATGAGCTTGTCCACGCTCGTGGACGGATCGTCGCTGAAGCCATCACTGGTGTGGTAAGACTGGGATCCAGCGTAGTTGTAAGCATTCGGCGCGACGTACTTGTACCAGTTGTCCTTCCACACGCTCTGGTCATAGACGCCGGAGCCGTTCCATACGCCGGTCGTCGAACCGTTGCCGGAGACCGCGCCCACGGCCACGACGCGGCAGTCGCCGTCGCCCTCGCCCGGATGGCGCTGGTGGAAACCGGCGAGATCGGAAGAGCACACGTCTGAACTCCAGTCACTGACCAATCTCGTATGC
>ERZ809296.1360-NODE-1360-length-29341-cov-7.700847_pt1 | contig 29341 bp, 28 predicted proteins | sample MGYA00520511_ERZ809296 | MGnify/ENA primary metagenome ERZ809296 (study PRJEB31576, sample SAMEA3212662) | Homo sapiens | biome: human-gut; feature: human gut; material: fecal | place: Sweden | collected 2012 ...
GGTGCGGGAGCCGGCGCGGGAGCCGGAGCTTCCTTCTTTGCCGCGGCGGCGGCAAAGACCTGCTCGATCGAATCGATCTGGTTCTGCTGCGTGATGTAGTCAAAGATCACGTTCAGCTGGTCTTCCGTCAAATTCTGGGAGCTGCTTTTCGGTTTTTCGTAGAATTTCCCGACGATCTCGATGAGCTTCTTCGCCGGCATCGCAAAATCGTCTGCGACTTCCTTGATCTTCTGTTTCACTTCAATGCTCAATACAGCCACCTCCAGTTATTTCTTCCCCATTTTTACGTTCTTCCTGTGTGCCTGCGCCTCCTGCCGGCGCTTCTGGACCCGCTGCGTCTGCACGGTCAGCTGGGCGAGGATGTCCGCGTGGGTCTCGTCGCCCAGTGCCTCAAGAAACGATTTTGCAAACGCAGGCTCGGTAAACGCGCACAGCGCGCAGGCGTTGCAGCCCAGACCGTCGCCGAGCTCGTCTTTCGTGTACGGCACACATACATACGGGCACTTGCTGCCCGAAACAAAGGATCTGGCCCGGCGGAAGGTATGGTCGCCGGCGTCCTTTGCGACCAGCAGGAGCTTCGCCTTGCCGCTGCGGCAGGCGATGCCGACCGGCTCTTCGCCGATCTGCAGCAGTCTTGCCCTGCGGGCAAGACCCAGCAGGCGCAGGGCCTTCTGCTGTGCGTCAGTCATGGTCCCCCGCCTCCATTCTTGCAAGCAGCAGATCATAGATCTCCTGCGGGATCTGGCAGTTCAGTCCGCGGTCAAGCGCCTTGGACTTGATCGCCTTTCTGAGGCAGTCGGTCTGCGGGCAGAGATAGGCGCCGCGGCCGGGCGCCTTGCCGCGGAAGTCGAGGGAAATATCCCCCTCCGGGCTCCGGACCACACGGACCAGCTCTTTTTTCGCTTTCATTTCCCGGCAGCCGACGCATTGGCGCATGGGAATTTTTTTCTGCATACGGACGCCTCCTTCCGTACAGGCTTATGCCTGCAGCCCGGCGTCTTCCGCCGGCGCTTCCTGCGCCTCGGCGGCAGCCGCTGCGTCCTCCAGCTCCAGCTCATGCTCCTGCGAGGCGGGCTTGATGTCGATCTTGTAGCCGGTCAGGCGGGCGGCGAGGCGGGCGTTCTGGCCTTCCTTGCCGATGGCGAGCGAGAGCTGATCGTCCGGGACGATCACGCGGCAGGCCTTCGTGCTGCCGGGCAGCACCGTGACGGACTTGACATCCGCCGGAGACAGGGCGGAGGCGACGAATTTTGCCGGGTCCTCCGACCAGACGATGATGTCCATCTTCTCGCCGTGCAGCTCGTTGACGACCGCGCCGACTCTCGCGCCGCGGGTGCCGACGCACGCGCCGACCGGATCGATGCCGTCCTGCGAGGCGAAGACCGCGATCTTCGTGCGCGAGCCGGCCTCACGGGCGATGGACTTGATCTCCACGAGGCCGGAAGCGATCTCCGGGACCTCGAGCTCAAAGAGCCGCTTGACCAGGCCCGGATGCGTCCGGGAGACGATGACCTGCGGGCCTCTGGTCGACCGGCGGACCTCCACGACGTAGACGCGGATGAGGTCGCCCTCGTGATAATACTCCGTGCGGACCTGCTCGGAGGCGGAGAGCATGGCGTCGGTCTTGTCGTTGCCGCCGCCGATGCGGATGGTCATGTCGTTGGTCGCAGGCTCGATGCGCAGGACCGTACCGGTGAGGATCTCATGCTCCTTCGACGAGAACGTGTCGAAGACCATGCCGCGCTCGGCCTCGCGGATGCCCTGGATGATGACCTGCTTGGCCGTCTGGGCCGCGATGCGGCCGAAGGCCTTCGTCTGCACGTCGACGTTGACCAGATCGCCCAGCTGCGCGGTCTTGCTGATCTTGCGGGCCGCGTCGAGCGTGATCTCGGTGGCGGGAGTGATGACGTCGTCGACGACTTCCTTCTGCACGTACATGTGCATATCGTCGTCCTTGACCTCGACAAAGACGTTGTCGGTATAGCCGTCCTTGTCCTTCTTGTATGCGGCGACGAGCGCCTGCGTGATCTTCTCGATCATGTAGCTCTGCGGGATCCCGCGTTCTTTTTCCAGCTGCGCAAGCGCCGCAAAAATTTCGGCATTCATGTTTTCGAAATTCCTCCCTTTAAAACTCGACGTGAAGCCGCACCTGCGCGACCTCGTTTTTCTGGAATGTATGTGTGGCCCCTGCGGCCTCGATCGTCACCGCGCCGTCTTCGTAGCCGGTGAGCGTGCCGACGAATTCCTTCGCCCCGCTGACCGGCCTGAACAGCTTGACCGAGACGGACGAGCCCATAAACTGCGCAAAATCCGACGGCCGCTTCAGCTGCCGCTCGAGCCCCGCGGAGCAGACCTCAAAGTTGTAGCTGTCCGGCACAGGGTCCTTTTCGTCCAGGATCGGATCGACCGCGCGGGAAATGGCCTCACAGTCGGAGATATCCACGCCGCCGTCCTTGTCGATGTACAGCCGCAGAAACCACTCTCCGCCCTCGCGGACATATTCCACGTCCCAGAGCGTACAGCCGTGCGCCTGCACGACAGGCTCGGCGAACTGCGCCACCTGTTCGGTAACCTTCAAGAAAAAACCCCCTTACCAGCAAGAAAGAGTGGGGAAGCATTCCCCACTCTCAAGTAAAATACTATCAAGATGCCTGTATTATAGCATCCGCTGCCGGAAAAAGCAAGGAGAAAATCCGAATTTTCCTGCCGATCGGGCAGATATTTTCTGCTTTTTTCGCCCCGCGCCGCCCAAATTCGACTGCAGCGCGAAAAATTCGCAAAAAAACCCGCGTCCCGGGTGTCTTTTGCGTCCCGGGTGTGCTATACTATATGATAATATTGCTCACGGGGAGGACTGCTTATGAAACGAAAGCCCGGCCTGATCGGCGTTCTGTACGCCGCGATCCTGGCCGCCATTGCCGGATACTTTTTCCGCACGGCGCAGCTTTCCGGCGGCAGCAGCGTCCCGGTCGTCGCCTTCAGCGTTCTGATGGTGCTTGTCTTCGCGCTGGCCGCGGTGAGTCTGGAAAAGCACGCCGCGTATGCCGAGGTCTACAGCCCCTGCCGGCAGGATCTGGCGTTTTCCCTGCTCGGCGCGGCGGGTCTGATCGCGGGCTGCGCGCTGGATTTCCGCGGCTCGGTGTTCCGGATGCTCATCAGCCTGCTCGGGCTTCTGGCGGGCTTCGGTCTCGGCGCGGCAGCCGTGCTGCGGCAGAAGGGGCAGAAGCCGTCCGCGGCCTTCTATGTCTTCGCCGTTTTGTTCTATGTCGCCAAGCTCTTCCGGGACTTCCGCCACTGGGAGATCAATCCCGCCATCGGCGACTACTGCTTCTCGCTGTTCGCCATGATCTCGTTCATGCTGGCCAGCTACCACGCCGGTGCGTTCAGCTTTGACCGCGGCGCGCGCCGCCGCCTCGCCTTCTTCTCGCTCACGGGCGTGCTGTTCGGCGCGATCAGCCTCGCAGGCGCGGGCCTCTCCGAGCTGCTGATCTACGCGGGCAGTCTTTTCTGGATGCTCGCCTGCGCGCAGCAGATGATGAAAAAACCGTAATTTTAATTGCAAAACCCCCGTCTGCGGCAGCAGACGGGGGCTTTTCTTATTTACATTCCGCGCCGCCCCATTCGACGGCGGTGAAGCCGGTGCGTTCCGGCGCGGTGAGTGTCTGCGGTGCGATCTCTACCGCTTTCTCCAGCGGGCGGTAGGCCATGAACACGCGGATGAGCGTGTCGGGCTCCGGCGTGATGGTGAGCCGGGCGCTTTCGGTATAGGCCTCGTCCTGGAAGGCGATCAGGTTATAGGCATTCTCCTGCATCCGCGGCAGCCAGTAGATGATGAACTCGTTGGCCTCCGCGCGGCTGAGGCCAAGCTGTTCCAGCGCGTCCTCCAGAAACGCAGCCGTGTCGCTTCCCGCCACGCAGAAGCCGGACGAGAAGTCATAGACCTGATTGGTCACGCCCTCCCAGTACAGATACCGGTAGGTCTGGCCGTCTTCGTCCGTCAGCGTGCCGTCCGGGCGGGCCGAGACGGTCCAGCCGTCCGTATAGGCCGGATACGTACACGTCAGCTCTCCGTCATAGTCCAGCCGGACCGTTATCTCCGTTTCCGTCTGCGGATACAGATACGCGACCGGCTTGGCGTCGCAGGTCTCGTCCTGCTTTTCTTCCGGGTAGAGATAGATGACGGGCTTTGCCGTCGTCGATTCCCGCCAGAAGTCCGGCGTGCAGGCAGCGAGCGTCAGCAGCAGCGCAAGGGATAACACCAGTACAAGCAGCTTTTTCATGGTTTTTCCTCCTGTGTTCATAAAATAAGTTCTTCTATGGATACAGACAGGAAAACGAGCGGCTGGTTGCGTCTTATTTTTTCCCGGCCATCAGCCGTGCGAGCGTCTGGCGGATGACGGGCAGGCAGTCCTCGGGCTTCTGCAGCTCCAGCACGGCCTGCTCAAACGGGCACAGGCCCGTCCCCTGGCGGTTGAGGAGCTTCTCGGTCTTCGTATGGCAGGCGCAGGCCACACCGTTGGCCGTCAGGAAATCCACGGCGGCGGCACTCATCGTCTCGGCGTACACGCCGGACGCACCGGCGAGGATGTAGATGGCCGCGGCCGCCTTGCCGACGATGGTGTCGCAGACCTCCGCGCCCCGCAGCAGCTCCGGCTGCGTATCGTAGACGCGCAGCGCCGGGCCGACGCCGCGGCCGAAGTCCTTATAGATGGTCTCGCCGTCTTTTTGCAGGACGAGCGTATAGGCGCCGTTTTCAAACAGCGCGGACAGATTTTCGAGCTTCATTCCGGCCGCATCCCCCCCGGCAGTTGTTTTTCGTTCTGGATCATGACCAGCGACAGCAGCAGCGCGATCACCATCACACCCACGGCGATCAGGTAGAACGGCTGGTTGGCGATATCGGCGATCGAATACCCGCTCGTCCCGTCAGAGACGGCATAGCCGACGATCAGCAGCACCAGCGCCGCGCCGAAGCAGAGATTGCGGATGATCCCGAGCAGCTTGTTGCGGGCAAGCAGGAACCCGTAAAACGCCTCCGGCGCGTCGAACTGCGCCCCGGCCCTCCAGGGCGTGAACAGGCGGCAGAAAAATTCCTTCATGCAGACAGCCTCCTTTTTTCTGATAAAAGTATAGCAGGAACTGCCGAAAAATGCAACGCGGACGGCGAGCCTGCGCTTCCGAAAAGAATCAATAAAAAAATATTGATTCCCTCTTGCTTTTTCCTGTGCTAGGCAATACAATAGGCTCGAAGGAGCGAAAACGAAGGACAGGAAGATGTGAGCCTGTCAATTTAACGCCGAGAGCATGCGTACCCGAACGTTGCATGAGTAGAAATGACGCGTCAAGTACCGGTTGGATGGGAGGTTGCCGCCGGGCGAAGGAGTTTCTCCGCGGTGTCATTTCGCATCCGCTATAGCAAACTGAAATTGTACTGCAGTTTCTTTCTTGTTTGAAAGTCTATTTTGTACGAACCTCCTCCCATTGAAACAATAGGAGGCTTTTTTATGTCCAAAAACATGTCTACCGCCGCTGCGCAGACCGCGCCGCGCCATGGTCTGCAGAACGTCCGGACGCTGGTGTCCTGCGCGCTGCTGGCCGCCGTATCCGTCGTTCTGGCCCGGTTCATCATCCCGATGCCCAATGAGACGACTCGTTTTTCGCTCGAAGCCGTGCCGATCTTCCTGGCCGGTATGCTCTTTGGCCCGCTGCCCGGCGCGCTGGTCGGGTTCGTGTCCGATTTTGTCGGGTGTCTGTTCTCCGGCTACGGGTATAACCCGATGTTCTGCGTGCCGCCCATTCTCTATGGTCTGGCCGCCGGTCTGTTCCAGCCGATGCTCGTCAAAAAGACGTCCGTCTGGACGATCGCGCTGGCGTTCCTGCCCGCCATCACGCTGGGCTCGATCCTGTGGCAGAGCTTCGCGCTGGCCTTTGTCTACGGCGGCGACGCGAAGACGGCGTTCTTCCTCACGAAGCTCGCGTCCCGGTCGATCCAGTTCGGCGTCACGTTCGTGATCGACGTCGCAGTGGTATGGCTGCTGTATAGATCCAAGGTATTCACCGCCGCTAAGCTCTGGCCGCCGGTCAAATACGAAAAGAAATCCGAAACATAAAGAAGGGATCCATCATGACGCTTGACGAAGCGCTGTATTATATCCATTCCGTCTGCTGGAAGGGCAGTGTCCCCGGTCTCGAGCGCATCAGCGCGCTTCTGGACAAAATGGGCCACCCCGAGCGGAAGCTGAAATTCATCCACGTGACCGGCACGAACGGCAAGGGTTCGACCTGCGCGATGCTGGCCAGCATGTTCACAAAGGCCGGATACAAGACGGGCCTGTACACCAGCCCCTTCCTCATCCGGTTCAACGAGCGCATCCAGATCGATGGCGTGCAGATCTCCGACGAGGAGATCTGCCGCATCACGGAGTACATCAAGCCCCTGGCCGACTCGATCTTCGAGCAGCCGACGGAGTTTGAGATGGTCACGGCGCTGGGCTTTGAATATTTCGCCCGCCAGGGCTGCGATCTGGTCGTGTGCGAGGTCGGCATGGGCGGCGAATTTGACGCGACGAACGTCATCCTGCCGCCGGAGGCCGCCGTCATCTGCAACATCGGCCTCGACCATACCGAGGTGCTGGGCGACACGCTGGAGAAGATCGCCGCGACGAAGTCCGGCATCATCAAGCCCGGCTGCGACGCCGTCATCTACCGTGAGCAGCCCTCCGTCGAGGCCGTCATCGAAGATCGCTGCAAGGCGGTCGGCGCGAAGCTCCACAAGGCGGACTTCGCCGACATCCATCTTCTTTCCCACGACCTGACCGGTCAGGTCTTCGACTGGGAGCGCTTCAAGCGTCTGAAGCTGCCGCTGCTCGGCGACCACCAGCTGCACAACGCGGCCGTCGCCCTGACGACCGCCACCGTCATGCAGCAGCGCGGCTGGAAGCTGACCGACGACGACATCCGCGAGGGTCTGGCCAGTGTCCGCTGGCCCGGCCGGTTCGACGTGCGGCGGAGCGATCCGCTCTTTATCATCGACGGCGGGCACAACCCGCAGTGCATCCAGGCGCTCGTCAAGAACATCCAGGATTATCTGCCCGGCCGCCCGCTCACGATCCTCACCGGTGTGCTGGCCGATAAGGATTACAACTGCATGTACCGCAATGTCGAGCCCTACGCGAAGGAGTTCATCACCATCACGCCGGGCAACCCGCGGGCGCTGAACGCGCACGATCTGGCGGCCTATCTGTCCCAGTTCGGCAAGCCCGTCACGGCCTGCGACCAGGTCGCCGACGGCGTCCGCCTGGCCGTCGAGCACGCAGGCAAAGACGGCGTTGTGCTCTGCTACGGCTCCCTCTACATGATCGGCGAGATCGAAGCAGGACTTGCACAACTGTAAACAATGCCGCCCTGACGCTTCGCGTCAGGGCGGCAGGTAATAGTGAAGCGTGAAGAAGTGTGGTGTGCCGCGGAGCGGCACAATTGAAATCGCTGGCGCAGCCAGCACCGCACCTATTCACTCTTCACTTTTCCTTTTTCCCTCAAACAAAAGAAACCCCGCAAACAAGTGACCGGCTTGTCTGCGGGGAATTCTTTATCAATATGAGGGGAAAATGAAAAAGTGTATATCGCTTCTTGCAAGATTATGATACCAAGGGTTTATTAAAAAACTTAGGGGCTAATTTTTAAATAAGTATGAAATCCCGTTTTTCTTTTTTCGACCAAACGTTTACAAAAATATCACAATTTTCGCCCCCTCCCCCTCTTGACAAACTCCGGGGAGAGGTCTATGATGAAGCCAAAATAAATTAGCACTCGTGAACGCAGAGTGCTAACCCCTGAAACAGAGGTGTTACCATGAACGCACAGAACTATACCCAGAAATCTCTGGAGGCCATTCAGGCCGCCCAGAAGCTGACCATTGAAAACCAGAACCAGCAGATCGAGCAGATCCACCTGCTCGCCGCCCTGCTGCGGCAGGAAAACGGCCTTGTGCCGCAGCTGCTGAAAAAGATGGGCCTCACGCCCGAAAGTCTCGAAGCCGCCGTCGACGCGGAGCTGAGCAAGCTCCCGCGCGTGACCGGCTCCGGCCGCGAGGCCGACAAGTACTACGTCGCCCGCGCGGTGGATACCGCCCTCAATCAGGCCGAGGACATCGCAAAGCAGATGAAGGACGAATACGTCTCCGTCGAGCACCTGTTCCTCTCGCTGATCGAAAACGCGGACGACACGCTCAAGTCCCTCTTCCGCACCTATCAGATCACAAAGGAACGCTGCCTGCAGGCGCTGCAGTCGGTCCGCGGCAACCAGCGCGTGACCTCCGACACGCCGGAGGATACGTATGAGGCGCTTGCCAAATACGGCACGGATCTCGTCAGGCGCGCAAGAGAGCAGAAGATGGACCCCGTCATCGGCCGTGACGACGAGATCCGCAACGTCATCCGCATCCTCTCCCGCAAGACCAAGAATAACCCCGTGCTCATCGGCGAGCCGGGCGTCGGCAAGACGGCCATCGTCGAGGGTCTGGCGCAGCGGATCGTGGCGAACGAGGTCCCGAAGTCGCTGCAGGACAAGACGATCTTCTCGCTCGACATGGGTGCGCTGATCGCAGGCGCAAAATACCGCGGCGAGTTTGAGGAACGGCTGAAGGCCGTGCTGGCCGAGGTCAAGAAGTCCGAAGGCCGCATCATCCTGTTCATCGACGAGCTGCACACCATCGTGGGCGCAGGCAAGACCGAAGGCTCGATGGACGCAGGCAATCTCCTGAAGCCGATGCTCGCGCGCGGCGAGCTGCACTGCATCGGTGCGACCACGCTCGACGAATACCGCCAGTATATCGAAAAGGATCCCGCGCTCGAGCGCCGGTTCCAGACCGTTCTGGTGCAGGAGCCGACGGTGGAGGATACCATCGCCATCCTGCGTGGTCTGGAATCCCGCTACGAGGTCTTCCACGGCGTCAAGATCACCGACAACGCCATCATCGCCGCCGCCACGCTCAGTAACCGCTATATCACCGACCGGTTCCTGCCCGACAAGGCCATCGACCTCATCGACGAGGCCTGCGCCATGATCCGCACCGAGATGGACTCCATGCCGACCGAGCTGGACGTCATCAACCGCAAGATCATCCAGATGCAGATCGAGGAGGCCGCGCTCAAGAACGAAGACGACGAGCTCTCCAAGGCAAGACTTGCCGAGCTGCAGAAGGAGCTGGCCGAGCAGCGCGAGACCTTCAACGCCATGAAGGCCAAATGGGAAAACGAAAAGAACGCCATCGGCCGCGTGCAGCAGCTGCGTGAGAAGATCGAGCAGCTGAACCGCGACATCGAAGCCGCCGAGCAGAGCTACGACCTCGAAAAGGCCGCGAAGCTCAAATACGGCGACCTGCCCGAGGCGAAAAAGCAGCTCGAGCAGGAGGAAAAGCTGGCGCAGAACGGCAAGGAGACGAGTTTGCTGCGCAACAAGGTCACAGAGGAGGAGATCGCCAAGATCATCGAGCGCTGGACCGGCATCCCCACTGCCCGCCTCATGGAGGGCGAGCGCGACAAGCTGCTGCATCTCGAGGATACGCTCCACAAGCGCGTCGTCGGCCAGGATGAGGCCGTGCGCGTCGTCTCCGAGGCCATCCAGCGCAGCCGCGCCGGCATCCAGGACCCGAACCGCCCGCTCGGCTCGTTCCTCTTCCTCGGCCCCACCGGCGTCGGCAAGACGGAGCTGGCCAAGACGCTGGCCGAAGCCCTGTTTGACGACGAAAAGAACCTTATCCGCATTGATATGACCGAGTACATGGAGAAATTCTCCGTCTCGCGTCTGATCGGTGCGCCTCCCGGATACGTGGGCTATGAAGAGGGCGGCCAGCTGACTGAGGCCGTCCGCCGCCGCCCGTACTCCGTCATCCTCTTTGACGAGATCGAAAAGGCGCATCCGGACGTGTTCAACATCCTCCTGCAGGTCCTCGACGACGGCCGCATCACCGACTCGCAGGGCCGGACCGTGGACTTCAAGAACACCATCATCATCCTGACCTCCAACCTCGGCTCGCAGGCGATCCTGGACGGCATCACGCCGGCGGGCGAGATCTCGGAGGAAGCGAAAAACGAAGTGCAGACGCTCCTGCGCCGCAGCTTCCGCCCCGAATTCCTCAACCGGCTCGACGAGATCGTGTTCTACAAGCCGCTCTCGAAGGAGAACATCACCGGCATCATCGACCTGCAGATCGCCGCGCTCAACAAGCGCCTTGCCGACAAGCAGCTCACGTGCGAGCTGACGCCCGCCGCCAAGACCTTCGTCATCGACGCGGCCTACGACCCGCAGTTCGGCGCAAGACCCCTGCGCCGGTATCTGCAGCACACGGTCGAAACGCTGCTCGCCCAGCGCATCCTGCGCGGCGACGTGCTTCCCGGCCAGACACTGGTCTGCGACGTGCAGAACGGCAAGCTGGTCATCACGGCAAAGTAATGCGGCAACCCCGCGCAATTGCGTCTGCGCGCTTCGCCGAATCTGCTTGCCGAATTGTGCGGTGCTGCCTTAATTTCTTAAGATATCCCGCGGATTTCTTAAAAATCCGCGGGATACTTGCTTTTTTCTCGAATTCTGCTATGATGTCGGCAGAAAGGAGACCCCATATGCGATCGATCCATAAGCTCTTATCTTTGCTGCTGGTTCTGCTGCTGCTCGCCGCGCTGGTCCTGCCGGCCGGAGCCGCGCAGCCGCAGGACTGCGGCGCGAAGCTGCTGGCCATCACGTTTGACGACGGCCCGGGCAAATATACCGCCGACCTGCTCGACGGTCTGGCCGAGCGCGGCGTACACGCGACGTTCTTCGTCAACGGCGTCAACGCCTCCGGCTGGCCGGAGACGCTCCGGCGCATCGTCCGCGAGGGCCATCAGCTGGCAAACCATACATACAACCACAAAAATCTCAACACCTGCTCTGCGAAGACCGTGCAGGCGGAGATCGACGCCGTCCAGACCCTCATCACCGCCGCGGGCGGCGACGAGAACGCCTACATCCGCGCCCCCTACGGCAACGCGAACAAGACCGTCCGCTCCGTCGTCCGCGCCCCGCTTATCTACTGGTCGGTCGACCCGGAGGACTGGAAATACCGCGACAGCAAGACCGTCCGGCAGAACATTGAGGCTGGCGTCTTTGACGGCGCGATCATCCTCGTCCACGATATCTACCGCACGAGCGTCGACGGCGCGCTGGCCGCCATCGACGATCTGCTGGCCGAGGGCTATGAATTCGTCACTGTGCAGGAGCTTCTGCTGCGCCGCGGCATCACGCCCGAGGCCGCGACGGTCTATTACTCGGCCAAAAACAACGGCGTCAACCTCCCGGCCGACGCCGTCGGCCCGCAGGCCTTTGACGAGAGCCAGCTGCAGAGCCACTGGGGCTACGAAGCCATGAAGCGCTGCCTCGACTACGGCTGGATGACGCTGACGGACACCGGCGAATGGAAGCCGAACGCCTATGTGACCCGGGCGGAATTCGCCGCGGATCTGGCCCGCTTCGCCGGGATCCATGTGTTCTACCCGACGGACGGCGCCGCGCAGTTCTCCGACGTAGACCCTGCCTCGGACCTTGCGCCCTACATCGCCTGGGCCAGCGACAGCGGGATCGTCACCGGCTTTGACGACGGGACCTTCCGCCCCGGCCGGACGCTCACGCGCGAGCAGATGGCCACCATGCTCGCCCGCTTCTATGCCCTCTCCGGCATCACGGCGGCGGGCAGCGCCGACGGCTATGCGGACGCGGACGCCATCTCCGCCTGGGCGGTGAACGGTGTGGCGCTGTGCACGGCGCGCGGTCTTGTCCAGGGCGACCCGCAGGGCCGCTTCCGCCCGCAGTCCGACCTGACCCGCGCGCAGATCGCCGCGATCCTGAGCCGGATGGCGGAATAAACGCGAAAAAATGCCCGTGTTTCTTTGAAACACGGGCATTTTCTTATAATTTTTCAAAATCCGCGTCGACGGCGTCGTCGGAGAAGCCGTTGTTCGGGTTCTCGTAGCTGGCCGAGCCGTGGTATTCGGCGTTCGGGTCGATGTGGACGCCGACCTCGTTCAGAAGCGTCTCCAGCTGACCGGCCGCCTCGTTCATCTGCGCGGCGTCCTTGGACTTGACGGCGCGTTTCGCGTTCTTGACGGCCTCGGCCACGCGGACCTTGTCGTCCTTGGAAAGGTTCTTCGCGTTTCCGGCCTGGAAGATCATCTGCTCGCAGCGGTCGCGGGCCGTGGCCTCCGCCTTGAGCTTGGCGTCCTCGGCGGCGTAGCGCTGCGCGTCGCGCACGGCGCGGTCGATCTCGTCGCGGCTCATGTTGCTCGAGGCCGTGATGGTGATCTGCTGGGCCTTGCCGGTGTCAAGATCCTTCGCCGACACGTTCACGATGCCGTTGGCGTCGATGGAGAACGTGACCTCGATCTGCGGCACGCCCCGCGGCGCGCGGCGGATGCCCGTGAGCTGGAAGCGGCCGAGCTCCTTGTTCTGGTGCGCCATCGGGCGCTCGCCCTGCAGCACGTGGATATCGACCGACGACTGGAAGCTCGAGGCCGTGGTGAAGATCTGGCTCTTGCGGATGGGGAGCGTCGTATTGCGCTCAATGATGCGGGTGCAGACGCCGCCCAGCGTCTCGATGCCGAGCGACAGCGGCGTCACATCGAGCAGCAGCAGGCCCTTCACGCTGCCGCAGAGCACGCCCGCCTGCAGACACGCGCCCATGGCGACGCATTCGTCGGGGTTGATGCCCTTGAACGGCAGCGAGCCCGTCATCGACTGGACCAGATCCTGCACGGCCGGGATGCGGCTCGAGCCGCCGACCATCAGCACCTTGCTGATCTGCGAGATGCTGATGCCGGAATCGTTGATGGCCTGGTTGACCGGCTCGCGCGTGGCCTGGACGAGGTGGTAGGTCAGGTCGTTGAACTTCGCGCGCGTCAGCGGGATCTGCATGTGCAGCGGCCCCTGCTTGCCGACGGCGATATACGGCTGCTCGACCGTCGTCTGCTTCATGGACGAAAGCTCGATCTTCGCCTTCTCCGCGGCCTCGCGCACGCGCTGCATGGCGACGGGATCGCGCGACAGATCGATCTTGTTTTCCTTCTTGAACTCGGAGACGAGGTAATCGACGATGCACTGGTCAAAATCGTCGCCGCCGAGATGGTTGTTGCCCGCCGTGGCCAGCACCTCGATGACGCCGGAGGAGATATCGAGGATCGACACGTCGAACGTGCCGCCGCCGAGGTCATAGACCATGATCTTCTGCGCCTGCTCCTTGTCGATGCCGTAGGCGAGCGCCGCAGCCGTGGGCTCGTTGATGATGCGCTGGACGTTGAGCCCCGCGATCTTGCCCGCGTCCTTCGTCGCCTGCCGCTGCGCGTCGGTAAAATAGGCAGGGACTGTGATGACGGCGTCGGTGACCGGCTCGCCGAGATAGCTCTCGGCGTCCGCCTTGAGCTTCTGCAGGATCATGGCGGAGATCTCCTGCGGGGTATATTTATGGCCGTCGATCGACACCTTGTAGTTGGTGCCCATCTGGCGTTTGATGGATGCAATGGTCCGGTCATGGTTGGTGACGGCCTGCCGCTTGGCAAGATTGCCGACCAGCCGCTCGCCGGTCTTGGAAAATGCGACGACCGACGGCGTCGTACGTCCGCCCTCGGCGTTGGGGATGATGACGGGCTCGCCGCCCTCCATCACGGCAACGCAGCTGTTGGTCGTGCCGAGGTCAATACCGATCGTTCTGGACATCTGAGGTTCCTCCTGTCAGATCCATTCTGCCGTCTCAATACCAGCTGCCGGAGCTTGTATTTCCGTCCGTCTGGTTCTGGTTGGCATAGGATCCTGAATTGCTGTAGCTGTAATCGCGGTAGGAATACGGGTCATAATAATACGCGCTGCGGTAGCCGCAGCTGCCGAAGAGCGCGGCGAGCATCTGGATCACCAGATAGATGCCCAGCAGCCGCACGAGGAAGTTTCCGCGGCGGCGCGTGCGGTGATAGGTCCAGCGGTAGCCGCCGGGCTGGTCGCCCTCGTCCTGGTCGCTGCCGGTGCGGTAGTACCAGGTCTGCCAGCCATTCTGGTCCGTCTGCTGCCAGCCGTTCTGCTGGCCGTCGCCCTGCCCCTGCGCACCCCAGAACCCGAACGGGTCGGAGAAGGGGTCATAGGTCTGCTGCCCAGCCTGCCGGTACTGCTCGCGCGCCTGCTGCTGGGCTTGCTGCTGCGCCTGCTGCTGGCGGTAGGCCTGCGGATTCTTGATCGCGTCGTAGGCCGCGTTGACCTCGTTCATTTTCTGCGCGGCGGTCTTGTCGCCGGGGTTCAGATCGGGGTGATATTTCTTTGCCAGCCGGCGATAGGCCTGCCGGATCTCGTCTTCCGAAGCGTTCGGAGATACGCCGAGCACCTGATACGGATCTGTTCCCATGCAGTTCACTTCCTCTTCCTTTCGAATATGCTGATTATACCGCCTTTATTCGGGAGAAGTGTGAAGCTTTTATAAACGATATGCAAAAAATTACACGGTTTTGGCGTTGGAAGCACAAAAATCGCCCCGGCGAGCCGCGGTCTGCGGCCCGCCGGGGCAAAAAATCACCGAATTCAGTCCTTCAGCGCTTCCAATACGCCGAGCAGGAACTTCCACGTGCGCTGCACCGAGGAGATGGACATCTTCTCGCGCGCGGTATGGATATCGACCAGATCCGGGCCGAAGGAGACGCAGTCCAGCCCCGGCAGCTGCCCGGCAAACAGGCCGCATTCCAGCCCCGCGTGGATGGCCTCAATCTTCGGGGCCCTGCCGGTCTGCTGCTCGTAGACGGTGGCCATCTTCTCCCGCAGCACGGACTCGCGCCGGTATTCCCACGCGGGATACGCGCCCGTGACCTGCAGCGAGCCGCCGAGCAGCTGGCTGAGCGCCGCAAAGCGCGCCAGCAGCATCTGCTTCTGCGAAGCGACCGAGCTGCGGACCGAGCTGACCGCCGTCAGCACGCCGTCCGCCACGTGAAAAATGCCGAGATTGCACGACGTCTGCACCAGTCCCGGGATATCCATGCTCATGGCCGCAATGCCGTTCGGCACGAGCAGCAGATAGCGGACGACGCGCAGCGTCGCCTCCTCCGTCAGCGCCTGCGGGCAGACGGCTGCTTCTTCCAGCGTGACGGTGACGCCGGGGTCGGCCACGGCATATTCCTTGCGGAGATCCGCCGTGCAGTCGGCTGCGATCTGCTTTGCGGCGGGCAGGTCGCCCTCTGCGAGGGCGAGGACGGCCTCCGCCGCGTTCGGGATGGCGTTGTCCTTCCGTCCGCCCGCGGCCGACACGAGCCGGACCGGGAGCTTCTGCACCAGCGCATCCAGCACGCGGCCGAGCAGAATATTCGCATTGGCGCGGCCCTTGTTGATCTCCTGCCCGGAGTGGCCGCCGATGAGGCCGGAGACGGTCAGCTTCGCGCAGGGTGCCGCGTTCGGCGCCATCGTCAGCCCGACCGAGACATTGGCGCTCGCGCCGCCGGCGCAGCTGACGGTAAAGATCCCCTCGTCCTCCGAGTCGATGTTCAGCATCCGGCGGGCGGAGAGCTGGGAGAAGTCGAGCCCCTGCGCGCCCTCCATGCCGATCTCCTCGTCGACGGTGAAGACGGCCTCGAGCGCCGGATGGGCGATCTCGCTGCTGTCCAGGATCGCCAGCGCCATGGCGACGGCGATGCCGTCGTCGCCGCCGAGCGTCGTGCCGTCTGCCGAGACGTAGTCGCCCTCGACGCGCAGCGCAAGCGCATCTTTGGTCATGTCGATGGGGCTTTCCGGCGTCTTCTCCGCGACCATGTCGAGATGGCCCTGCAGGATGACGGCGGGCACAGCCTCATAGCCCGCGCTGGCCGGCTTTTTGATGATGATGTTGTTGAGTTCGTCCTGATACACCCACAGGCCGCGCGCCCTGGCAAACGCGGCGCAGTAGTCGCTGATGGCCTTTGTGTTGCGCGAGCCGTGCGGGATGCGGGTCAGGTCTTCAAAGAAATGAAATACCGCCTTCGGTTCCAAATGTTCCAGTACACGGGGCATGATGATCGGTCCTTTCTGTCTGTCGTTCGCCGCCGTCAGTCCGGCAGCTTTTCAAAATCCTCCGCGCCGTGCTTGCACAGCGGGCAGATGAAGTCGGCGGGGAGCGTTTCGCCCTCATAGACGTAGCCGCAGATCTTGCAGACCCAGCCGGTCTGCTTCGTGAGCGCGGCGGGCTTGGGCTTGACGTTTGCAAAGTAGAAGCTGTAGGTCATGGACGGCGCACCGGAGAGCACGCGGGCCTCGGTCACGTCGGCGATGAACAGCGTATGGGTACCGAGGTCGATCTCCTGCGTGACCTTGCCGCTCACGAACGCGTTCGTGGAGTACGGCAGGTAATACACGCCGTTCGTCGCGCGGGCCATGCCCTTGACGTCCGCGAACTTGTCCACGTCCCGGCCGGACTGGAAGCCGTAGTGCTGGAACAGGCCGAACGGCGCGTCGGTCGAGAGCATCGAGAGGTTGAACACGCCCGTTCTGCGGATCATGTCGTGGGTGTAGTTGGCCTTGTTGACGGCGATGGAGATGCGCTTCGGCGTGTCGGTCAGCTGGGCAGCGGTGTTGATGATGCAGCCGTTGTCCTTCTCCCCTTCCCGGGCCGTCAGGACGAACAGACCGTAGGAGAACGAGAAGAACGCGTTCTTCTCGACCGGCGCGTCGGCGGTGTGCACCGCGGGGGCCGGCTTCGGCATGGAGTCATAGATCGCCTGCGCCATGGCGTCGACGTCCGCGAGCTGGGCTTCCTTGAGCGTGGATTTGATCGTGACGGTCTCGTCGAGGATGGTGCAGTTTTTGAGCTTCTGGAACTCCGCCCGCATGAGCCCGGCCGCCGTCGGCGCCCAGGAGCCGTTTTCCATGAGGGCGATGGTGCGGTTCTGCAGGTTATGATGGACGATATCGTGCACGAGATTTTCCATCGTCACGAACATCCCCGCGTTGTACGTCGTGGAGATAAAGACCAGATGGCTCGCGCGGAAGCACTCGGAGAGGATATAGCTCGGATGCGTGACGGACACGTCATACATCTGCACGTTCCGCACGCCAAGCTCCGACAGCTTCGCGGCCAGCACGTTCGCCGCGTTCTCCGTGCCGCCGTAGACGGAGGCATAGGCGATGACGACAGCGTCGTCCTCCGGCATATAGGTCGCCCAATGGATGTATTTGTCGAGGAACCACGCGATATCCTTGCGCCAGACCGGGCCGTGCAGCGGGCAGATCATCTCAATTTCAAGCCCCGCGGCCTTTTTGAGCAGCGTCTGCACCTGCGTGCCGTATTTGCCGACGATGTTGGTATAATACCGGCGGGCATCGGCGAGCCATTCGGTCCGGAAATTGACCTCGTCGGCGTACAGATTTCCGTTCAGCGCGCCGAAGGTGCCGAAGGCGTCGGCCGAATAGAGCGTTTTGGTCGTTGTGTCGTAGGAGACCATGACCTCCGGCCAGTGGACCATCGGGGCCATGACGAAGGCGAAGGTATGCCTGCCGGTCGTGAGCGTGTCCATTTCCTTGACGAGCTGCAGACGGCTGTCGATGTCAAACGTGAAGAAGTTCTGCATCATCGTGCGCGTCTTGGCGTTGCAGACGATAGTCAGCTCCGGGTGGCGCAGGACGAGCTCGCCGATGGTCGCGGCGTGGTCCGGCTCCATATGCTGCACGATGAGGTAATCGAGCTTCCGCCCGCCCAGCACATGGTCGACGTTCTCAAAGAACAGGCCGCTGACGGACTTATCGACGGTGTCGATCAGCACGGTTTTTTCGTCCAGCAGCAGGTAGGAGTTATAGCTGACGCCGTTGGTCAGCGGATAGGCATTCTCAAACAGGCTCAGCCGCCGCTCACTCGCGCCGACCCAATAGAGATCTTCGGTCATTTTCCTGACACAATACATACGCTCGGATTCCTTTCATAATTCAATAATGATTTTCGTTATTATTATAGCACATGCCGCGCAGAAAAGCCAGCACAATTTCCGTTTTTTTCGCCCCGCCGCAGCGGAAAAGGCTCCCCTTCCAGGGGAGCTGGCGCGCAGCGCCTGAGAGGTTGTCACCCATTTTTGCCACACTTCTGGCGGCGCAATCCAAAGGCTCCCTTGTGTAAAGGGAGCTGGCGCGAAGCGCCTGAGGGATTGCTGTCACAAATTTGCAGCTGCCGGATGCCTCCGGCGGCCCTATCTTTTCTCTCGCAAGAGAAAAGATAGGGGAGAAAAGAGTGCTTGGAGACGCGGGGTGCATTCTGCGTCTGAATTCAGGCGAACTCCAATGTTTCGGGCATCGTTCCACACGATACTCATCTTACGTATGTCTTGGTACGCGCCGCCTGATACGGGGGCATCAGATTTGATACCAGTTGCCGTAGAACGATTGCCGTCAATAGAAGGTGCGGTGAAAATTCAGATAATTTGTACCTTCTTGCGGGGGGTTCTTGGTTTGTACGCACCAAACGGCCTCCCCTGGGGAAAGCTGGAGCGACGGAGCCGGGACTGATGAGGGCCGGGGAGCAATGGCATATAGCTTTGCAGTTTCCCTTTCTCAGCTCTTCCTCATCCCATTCTTATCAAACTTTTTCCGCAGCGCGTGTTCCGTGACGGGAAGCGCGCAGAGCATCGGGACGAGCTGGATGAACACGGTGATCACCCCGGTGTACCCGATCGTCTCTGTGCCGCGCCCGATCACGAACAGGATGGGGACGACCGACAGCGGCAGCAGGAGCCAGCCGCAGCAGTACCAGTACCGCCCGCAGACCGTATGCGCCATCTTCCACGTCTCCTGATTTTTCATGGACATGGTCGACCGGTATCCGAACGTCGCGTTGATGGACTTCGGCGGGCTTTTGAAAAACCTCCGGCCAAAATAGATCATCGTGAGCGGGATCATCAATACGGACAGCAGCATGAATATCCAGAAGAGCATTCTTATTTCTCCTTTTCCATACTTCCCGGTCTGCGGTGTAAAAACTCATCAAACGCATCGATGCGCTCCGTCAGGGGCCTAATGGACACAAGCCGGAAGAAGCCGCCGCGGGACTGCATTTTATGCCACAGCTTCTGCACGTCGATGGCGTCATATACATTCTTATCGATCTCGGCGGCCTTTTTCTGCACGACCGCGCCGAGATGGATGGAGAAGCACAGGTCAATGAGGAAAATACCGAAGCACACACCCACCATAAACGACGCCAGCGGGTGCGCCACGAACCACTCCACCAGCTTCCGCAGCCGCGGATACAGCAAAAAGTAGTACGCCAGCGACAACACGCCCCAGAAGAACGTGAACAGCGGGCAGATGATGCCCTGGACATTGCCCCAGAGCTTGCTGTAGTCCCACAGGCGCAGGTGAAAGCCCTTGAAGCTCACGACGCCGACGATATACTCCAGCAGCGTCATAGCCAGCGCCATGACGACGAACATGACCGGGTAATACCAGAACGTGCCCGAAAACGAGCCGAACAGCTGATGGTCCAGCTCCGAGAGGATGAACAGCAGCACCGTGCCGAATCCGTACAGCGGCAGGCAGGGGCCGAAGAGGAAGCCCGGGTTCAGCCACTTGCGCTCCGGGTTCGCCCCGGAGAAGAACCGGCGGAACAGAAGCTCCAGCACCCACCCGCCGACAGCGCCGAAGAAAAACAGATACAGAACGATCAGGAAGATCTGAAATTTGGACATAGCCGCCCTCCGCATACACATTTCTTTGCCTTCAGCTTACGACATTGCCGCCCCGCTGTCAAGGCAAAAGAAAACAGTGACGTTTGCAGGAAAGTGTGCTATACTGTCGCCAGAATATGCAGAAGGAGCAGGTTATCATGCGCGGAATCCCGTCTTTGATCACAGAGATCCGAAAGAAAGTCTTTACCGAGGTCGCCCGGATGGCATACTCCGGCGACTACACCGATATGGAGGATATCCCCTTCAAGATCGTCCCCGGCCAGAGCCCGCTGCACCGCGAGTCCGTGTTTCTCGAGCGCGCCATCGCCGGCGAGCGCGTGCGGCTGGCCATGGGGTTGTCCCTCCAGCCCGTGCAGACGCGCACGCTTCTGACCGAGGGCATGGACCAGGCCGCCATCGCCGAGCAGTATTACGAGCCCCCGCTCGTCAACATCATCCCCTACGCCTGCCACGCCTGCCCGACGCGGCAGTACCGTGTCAACGAGCTGTGTCAGGGCTGCCTCGCCTCCTCGTGCCAGCGCGTGTGCCCGAAGGGCGCGATCAAATTTGTCAACGGCAAGAGCCGCATCGACCAGAAGCTCTGCATCAAGTGCGGCAAATGCGCCAGATCCTGTCCGTACAACGCCATCACCTACCTCGAGCGCCCGTGCCAGGCCGCCTGCGGCATGGACGCCATCGGCGTCGACGAATACGGCAAGGCCTGCATCGACTATGACCGCTGCGTCTCCTGCGGCCAGTGCCTCGTGAGCTGCCCGTTCGGCGCGATCGTCGACAAGAGCCAGATCTATCAGGTCATCCGCTCCATGCTCGAGGGCAACGAGGTCGTGGCCATCGTCGCGCCGTCGTTCGTCGGCCAGTTCGGCAAGGACGTGACCGTGCCGAAGTTCCTCACGGCCATGAAGCAGCTCGGCTTTGCCGATGTGGTCGAGGTCGCGGTCGGCGCGGATATCTGCACGATCGAGGAGGCGCGGGACTTTATGGAAAAGGTCCCGGAGGAGCAGCGGTTTATGGCGACCTCCTGCTGCCCGTCGTGGCGGATGATGGCCAGACGGCTGTTCCCCGCCGAATCCGGCAATATCTCCATGACCTACACGCCGATGGTCTATACCGCGCGGCTCGTCAAGCGCGAACGGCCCGACTGCAAGGTCGTCTTTGTCGGCCCGTGCGCAGCCAAAAAGCTCGAGGCCATGCAGGATGATATCCGGACCGACGTCGACTTCGTCCTGACCTACGAGGAGCTGATGGGCATTTTTGAGGCCAGGGACATCGATTTTTCCCAGCTGCCCGACAGCCCGGACCTTGACGAGGGCACCCGCGCCGGGCGCGGCTTTGCCGTCGCGGGCGGCGTGGCCGCCGCGGTGGAGGAGCTCATCCACAAGGAGCATCCCGAATGCCAGATCAAGACCCAGCGGGCCGACGGCCTGCGCGAGTGCCGGAAGCTTCTGATGCTGGCGAAGGCCGGGAAGCTCGACGGGTATCTGCTCGAGGGCATGGCCTGCCCCGGCGGCTGCGTGGCAGGCGCGGGCACGGTCGTCTCGGCGGATACAGCGGCAAAAAAGCTCTCGCAGCACATGGCTCAGGCCACCGGCAGCGCCGCCGACGACAGCCGCTACCGCGACCTGGCCGACCAATTGAATTAAAATCAATCGCCCCGGCGCAGACGGTCCTGCGCCGGGGCATTTTCCTATGTAAGTTGGTCAGGGCTCCATCATCAGGCGGATGATCTGCCGGTCGGTGTCGGCCATGCCGGTGTGGGCCAGCGCGCCGACGGTCTCGATCGTGTGCTCAATGCCGGATTTGACGATGCCGTCGCCGGCATAGAACTGGTTGCCGCAGCGGTACATGTGGTAGCCGAGCAGGCCCGCGTCGACGCTCGTGGCGATCTTTGCCGCGCAGGAGGGCTTGGCGCCGTCGCAGATGATGCCGGAGGTGATGGCCATAGCGTTGACCAGCGTATGCTTGATCTGCTCATACCCGCCGCCATAGAGGTAGGTGATGCCCGCCCCCGCGCCGCACCCGGCCGAGACCGCGCCGCAGTAGGCCGAAAGCGTCCCGATGTGCGCCTTGATATGGATCGTGCTGAGATTGGAGACCGCCAGCGCCCGGTAGAGCGTCTCGCGGCTCACGCCCAGCTCCTGCGCGTAGACCACGACCGGCACGGAGGCCGTGATGCCCTGGTTGCCGGAGCCGGAGTTGATGATGACCGGCAGCTCGCAGCCGGACATGCGCGCGTCGCTGGCCGCGGCGGCCATATAGCGGGCGCGGTTCTGCACCGTCTCGCCGTAGGCCTCGCGCAGCGTCTTGCCGACGTTCGCGCCGTAGGACCCGGCGAGGCCCGCCTCGGCGATGGCCATATTGTACGAGATCTGCCGCTCAAAGATCTCCTGCACATCCTCCGGACACAGCGACTGCGCGAAATCCACGATCCGCTCGACCGTCAGGACGCTGCGGTCCGTGCGGCGTTCGGAGACGGTCTCGCTGCAGGGGCGGTCGATGAGGCGCTTCGTGCCGTGCAGCAGCTGCACGAGGTTCGTATGGCTGCCGACGATCCGCGCCGAGGCCTGATCGCCAGCCGCGTAGACCGTGATGCGGATATCGAAGATGAACGGCGAGTCGATCGGCCGGATGTCAAAGGCCGCCTCCTGCAGGTACGCCCGCATGTCCGCGATCTGCTCGTCGGTGACCTCGCTGAGGACCTCCAGCTCCTTCTCTTCCCGGCCCGCGATGATGCCCGCGGCAGCCGCCGCGGCGATGCCGTGCATCGAGCCCGTATGCGGCACGACAACGCTCTTGACGTTCTTGATGATATTTCCGCTGACCTCGATCCGCACCCGCTCCGGCCGCTTGCCGAGCACGGCGCGGGCCTGCGCCGCGGCGTAGGCGATGGCGATGGGCTCCGTGCAGCCCATGGCGGGCACGAGCTCCTCGCGCAGGATCTCTACAAAGCTCTGATAGAGCGCATCCGTTCGTTTCATTCTGACCGTTCCTCCGATGTTTCATGATAGCAGGCCGCAGAGCAGGTATGGCTGCCGCACACGCGCGGCGGCTCGTCCTTGTGGTGGCCGCAGACATAGTCCGGCTGGTAATGGAGCGCCCCGGCCAAAAGCGCCCGGACCGCGTCGTCCGCGCCGCCCTCCGCGCCCGGATACAGCCGGATCCCGGCCTCCGCCAGCGCCAGCCGCGCGCCAGCGCCGATGCCGCCGCAGATGAGCGCGTCGACCGCGTAGGCCTTCAGAAATCCGGCCAGCGCCCCGTGTCCGCTGCCCATCGTGTCGACGATCGCCGACGAGACGATCCGCCCGTCGGTCACATCATAGAGCTTGAACTGCGCCGTCCGCCCGAAATGGCCATAGATCTGCCCGTGATCAAAAGGTACCGCAAGCCGCATAAAGACCCCTCCCGCCTTTGCAGTTGTGCAAAGTGACGATATTCTGTGTCATCCATTATACCATATTTGTCGCGTTTGTAAAGCCCGGAAAGCACGCCGCCCCGCACACCGCGAAAGACTGAATCCAAAAATCGCGCCCGCCCGGGGAGCCTCCCCGGGCGGGCGTGATTTTTGGATGTCGATGGGCTCCAGTCCGCTCACAGGTCGACCTGTTCAAATCTTGCCGCCGAGGTGCGGAAGGCCAGATAGGTCACGAGCGCGTACACCACCACGCCACCGAGCAAAACCGGCAGCTGCCGGACAAGGTCCGCCGGCGCGTAACTTTCGCACACGGTCTTCATGTACGGCACGACATGGTCGAGCGTCTCGAGCAGGACGATGGCCAGAAACAGCACGACGCCCGAGACGACGAAGGGCTTGCCGAGATCATAGCCGTTTTTGTAGTGCATCGGCAGAAACGTCAGGTTGAACAGCCCCATCAGCACGAACCCGAAGCCGAGAAAGGCCAGATTCGCCTCGATGCCGACGGGATTGTTGATCTGCGCGTAGCTCCTGCGGAGGAGCATGAACGGGATACAGGCCGCGATCTGCAGCAGCTGCAGCGTCACGACGGTAGAAAACCGCGCCCGGACCACATCCCGCTTCGTGACCGGCAGCAGGGCCATGTAATACACGTCCCGGTTCTCCCGCGCGGCCTGCAGCATGAGGAAAATGCCGAGGGCATTATAGAAAAACGTCACGTAATACGGATAGCTCGGCACGAGCACCAGCGCGCTCAGCAGCAAAAACAGCTTCCATTCCTTTTTGATCAGCAGCTTCATGCTTCCGCCTCCCGTTCCAGATGGACCATGATCTGTTCCAGATTCGCCGGCGTGAGCGCGAAGCCGGCGGCCAGCGCGGCGTCCTCTTTGCGGAGAAGCGCTTCGAGCTCTCCCTTGTGGCTGCGCGCGCCGATGCACGCGGCCCGCAGCGCGGGTGTACACGCCGCGTCGCTGCCCTGCAGCAGGAGATACCCCCCGGTCCACGCCTTCTTGTCCGTGCTGGCCGCGACGCGGCCATGCTGGATGTACGTGATCGTATCCGCGCAGGCGTCGAGGTCCGAGGTGATGTGCGTGGAGAAGAGGATCGACACGCCCTCCTGCTCGCAGAGCGTCCGGAACGTGTCCAGCAGCTCGTCACGCGAGACGGGGTCGAGCCCGGATGTCGGCTCGTCGAGGATCAGCAGCTCCGCCCGGTGCGACATGGCGGCCGCCAGCTGATACTTGACCTTCATGCCCTCCGACAGCTCGCAGACGCGCTTGCTCTCGTCGAGCGAAAACTGCCGGACGAGGCGCGCGTAGCGCCCGTCGTCCCACCCGGGATAAAAGCGCTTCGTGACGTCCGTCAGCTCGCGCAGGCGCTTGCGCTGGTAATACGACGCGCCGCCGGAGACGAAGCCGATGCGCGAGCGGATCTCCCGCTCGTCCTTGTCCATATCCAGCCCGCAGATCGTGACCGTCCCCGCATCCGGATGCACCAGATGGAGCATGGATTTGAGCGTGGTCGTCTTGCCCGCGCCGTTGCGGCCGATCAGGCCCATGATCGTCCCGGCCTCCATGGAGAACGAGACGTTTTCCAGCCGGAAGGCCGGATACTGCTTGCAAAGCCCGTCAAGCTTCAGGATCTGCATCGTCTTCCGCCTCCTTTGCCATCCGGAACAGCGCATCCGGCACGTTCAGATCGTCCATGCTGACCAGCGCGATCCCGCGCTTTTTGTCCGCCATCAGCAGCAGCTGGTCGCCCGGCTGGATGCTGAACAGCTCGCGCGCCCCCTTCGGGATGACGATCTGTCCCTTCTCTCCGACCTTGACCAGACTGACGAATTTCCCCTTCGGGAACTGCATCGGCATAAAGATCCCTCCTGCCATAAGTTATACTTAGTATGAAAAGTTATACCAAGTATAACACGCATGCAGAAAAAAGCAAGCCCTATTTTCGCAGCTGCCGGTCCGTCCGCACGAGGACGAAGGCCGAGGCAAGGAACGTGACGATATCGGCCGCCGGCATGGAATACAGCACGCCCATCAGCCCGAACGCCCGCGGCAGCAGCAGCACGAGCGGCACCGCCAGCAGGACCTCCCGGAAAAACGACAGCCCCGCCGACTCCACCGGCCGCCCCAGCGCCTGCATGAAGATGAACGCCGCCTTGTTGACCGTCGCCAGCGGCAGCATGCACAGGTACACGCGGAAGGTCAGCACGGCAAACTCATTATAAAGCGCCGATTCCGCGCCGAACAGCCCGATGAGCTGCCGCGGGAACAGCTGCGTGACCAGCAGCGCGAGCACGCCGAGCGCGAATTCCGCCCCCATCAGCCGCCACAGGATCCCGCGGCAGCGGCCGTATTGCTCCGCGCCGTAGTTGTAGCCCACAATGGGGATGCAGCCCGCGGACATGCCGATGGTGATGGAAATGATGATCTGAAACACCTTCATGACGATGCCGAGGACCGTCAGCGGGATGTCCGCGCCGTACTTGCTGCCCGCACCGTACTGCACGAGCATGTTGTTGGTCGCCGCCATGGCGATGACGAGCGAGATCTGCGCAAGAAAGCTGCACAGTCCCAGCGGCAGGTAGGCCGCGAGGATCTTCCCGCGGAGCTTGAAATCGTCCTTTCCCAGCCGCAGCGCCTTCGTATGGCAGAGGTACCATACGCCCATCGTGGCCGTGATCACCTGCCCGGCCACCGTCGCCACAGCCGCGCCCATCACGCCCCAGCGCAGCACGAAGATGGCGATGGGGTCGAGGATGCAGTTGGCGATCGCGCCCGCCAGCATGGAGGCCATGGCAAACCGCGGGCTGCCGTCCGAGCGGATGATCGGGTTGATCGCCTGCCCGAAGACGTAGATTGGAATGCCGATGGTGATGTAGGTGAAGTATTCCTTCGCGTAGGCGAGATTCGCCTCCGTCGCGCCGAACAGCAGCAAAATCGGCGTCTGGAATACCGCGTAGAATCCCGCCACGAGCACGCCAACCAACACGCTCAGCGTCACAGCGCTGCCAGCGGCGCAGTCCGCATCTTCCTGCCGGTTTTTGCCGAAGCAGATCGACACGTAGCTGCACGCGCCGTCGCCGATCATCACAGCCAGACCCAGCGCCAGCACCGTCAGCGGGAACACGACGTTCGTCGCGCCGTTGCCAAGATACCCCACGCCCCAGCCGATGAAGATCTGGTCGACGATGTTGTACAGCGCTCCCACCAGCAGCGAGATCGTACACGGCAGGGCGAATTTCACCATGAGCTTCCCGAGCGGGGCAGTGCCCAGCGCGGCGTTTTGTTTTTCTTCCATAAAAACCTCCCGAAATAAAAAAAATTGCGCAAGTCCGTTCGGACTTACGCAAAGCTGCTACACAACAGCTGTACTTTACCACACGCCGGGAAAAATTGCAAAGGGGATTTTCCACAAGTTTTTCTCTTTTTCCGCCGGGAACTTGCGCGCCGCTCCTGCGTCTGATATATTGTAGATACAAACAGAAAGAGAGGGCCCGCTATGTTCGGCTTTGACTTTATGAATTCGGTCTTCCCCATGATCTTCACGGTCGTGTTCGTCGGCATCTTCATCATGTTCATCGTCACCGCCGTGCGCGGCATCGGCCGTTGGCACAAGAATAACAACTCCCCGCGCCTGACCGTCGACGCGACCATCGTCTCCAAGCGCATGGACGTCACCCACCACCATAACAGCACCACACACACGAATTCCTCCTCCACCTGGTACTACGCCACGTTCCAGGTCGCCAGCGGCGACCGCATGGAGCTCTCGATCCCCACCCAGGACTACGGCTACCTTGTCGAAGGCGACCACGGCAAACTCACCTTCCAGGGCACCCGCTACCTCAGCTTCGAGCGCGCATAATCCCAACCCTCCTCCCCGTCTCCCTCCCGGAGACGGGATTTTTGCGCCCTCATGCCTTCCCCTATGCAGGGAAGCCTTGATGCTCATCTATCGTTTCTTAAGAATTATTTATTGTTTTTCGATAAAAAATAATTGACAAACGATCTTCTCTGTGGTAGCCTGTAGCTACAGAAAGGATGTGTCCCCTATGAACTGGTCCAAAAACAGCTCGATCGAGCTTTCCCGGATCTGCGTCGTCTTGTTCATGATCCTCCTCGCCGCCCTCGATATCGGCTGCTACTGGGCCGTGCAGTGGTTCGTGGAGATCCGGCTGATGTACTGGCAGTACGGCGTGCTGATGATGGTCACGATCTACCTCTGCAGCGGCTTCGGCTGGGTGCTGCTCGTGCGGCTGTGGCAGCTGCTGCAGAATATCCGCGCGCAGCTCGTCTTCGACGCGAAGAACGTGCGGCTGCTGCGGCAGGTCAGCTGGTGCTGCGTGGGCGCGGGCGCGGTGTGTCTGGTCAGCTGCCTGTATTATCTGCCGTTCATCGCGGTCGCCATCGCGGCCGGCTTCATGGCGCTGATCGTGCGCATCATCAAGAATATTTTCCAGCAGGCCATCGACATGAAGGCCGAGCTCGACCTCACGATCTAGGGGGTGCGGCATGGAAATTCTCGTGAATCTGGACGTCATGATGGCCAAGCGCAAAATCTCCGCCGGGGAGCTGGCCGAGCGCGTCGGCATCACCCCCGCGAACCTGTCCATTCTCAAAAACAACAAGGCCAAGGCCATCCGCTTTTCCACGCTCATGGCCCTGTGCCATGAGCTCCGCTGCCAGCCGGGCGACCTGCTGGAGTTTGTGGACGACCAACAGGAGGTCACCGATGGAAGAACAACGTAAAAACGAATTCCCCCGCCCGCAGGAAACGCCCGACTGGGCGCAGGAGACGCTCGCCCCGGCAAAGCCGCCGTTCTCGGCCGGCCGGAAGGAAGTGCTGCTGGCGTTCGGGATGTATGTGCTGGCGTATGTGTATCTGGGTTCCGGATGGTGGGCGCTGCCGCTGTTTGCCGCCGGGTTTATCGCCGCCGGAGAATATCTGTACCGGGACGTGAAGTGCGCGTGGGAAAGCTGGGTCTGGCTGGCCTGCGTGATAATGATCGCGGGCTGCCTCACGTGGCGCAGCCTGCATCCGAACCAGTACGACTCCCGGCTGGATGTGCAGGTCATGCAGGAGTATGCCATCCCCTCGAGCCTCGCCTTTCTGGCACTGCATATCCTTGCCGTCTACTGGCTCCTTTGCCGCTCCGGGCGGCTGACCGGCGGCGAAAGCGGCCATCTGCTGCCGCTCGACGCGCTGTACGCGTTTCTCATCGTCCCGTTTCAGAATTTCTTCCTGCGCATCCGCTGCGTGATCTTCGCGCTGAAGTCCAAAAAGGAGCGCGGCGTCAGCGCCGGCGCGATCGCGGGCGCGGTGCTTGCGGCGTTCGCCGCGCTGGTGCTGCTCGTGCTGGCCATGACGCAGCTGTCCGCCGCGGACGACACCTTCGGCGAGCTGATCGATGACCTGCGGCTGACGCTGACGCTCGATCTTGACGAGACGTGGTTCTATCGTCTCCTCGCCTCCCTGCCGGTCGGCGCGTATGTGTTCGGCCTGCTGGCCGGTCTCGGCCGCCGGACGCCGGAGGATATGCGCGGGCGCGGAGCGGCGGTCATGGACCGCCTGCCGAAGCTGCGCACCGTCCCGGCGGGCATCTGGGCCGCGGCCCTCGGGCTGTTCAGCGCGCTCTATCTCGTGTTCTTCTTCGTGCAGGGCCGGTACCTGTTCGGGGCCTTTACCCGGACGCTGCCGGAGAGCTTTACCGTGGCCGAATACGCCCGCCAGGGCTTCTTCGAGCTCTGCCGCGTCATGGCGATCAACTTCACCCTTTTCTGGCTTGTCACGCGCACCGCGCGGCAGGAGCAGAAGCTGATCCGCTGGATGGCCGCCGCCCTTCTGGTCCAGAGCATGCTGTTCGCCGTCATCGCGATCTCCAAGCTGGCGCTGTATATCGACTGCTTCGGCCTCACGCCCCTGCGCGTGCAGAGCACGTGGCTCGTATGCGTGCTGCTCCTCGGCTGCGTCTGCGCGCTCTATACCCACCTGACCGGCAAAAAGTCCATGCGCGCCTGGATGATCTTCGGTGCGGTGACGCTGGCTGTTTTGTGCATGGTGCAGCTCCCGATGCATATCCCGGCACCGGAATTTCCGGGATAAAAAAATTCCAGCAGCCCCCCTTGACAACCGCTCCGCCTTCTGCTATTATAATAAGGCTCTGTGAGAGCCTTATATCGCGGGATAGAGCAGTTCGGTAGCTCGTCGGGCTCATAACCCGGAGGTCGGG
>ERZ809296.1363-NODE-1363-length-29299-cov-8.017884_pt1 | contig 29299 bp, 25 predicted proteins | sample MGYA00520511_ERZ809296 | MGnify/ENA primary metagenome ERZ809296 (study PRJEB31576, sample SAMEA3212662) | Homo sapiens | biome: human-gut; feature: human gut; material: fecal | place: Sweden | collected 2012 ...
GATATTAAAAGAAAGGGAACGTGTGATAATTAACTTCCTAATTATCATACAAGAGGAAATATGGGAAGAAACCGAAAAAAACGATGTCTGGCATTTTTGATGGCATTGACTATGATGACAGGCTTATTTATGGGAGATGCTGCCGGACTACTGGTAAAGGCAGAGGATACGCCGGCATCCGTTCAAATAGGAAGTACAACATTAGAGACGGGCTGGTATGTGAAGGCGGTGGATTCTCCTTCTATACCGGGACCAGCTGCAAGGTATCGTGGTGTCGATAAAGTAGGGGAAGAACCGGAAAGTGGTGGCTATATTTACTTTGATAAGGATACGGCAACCATGACTGTATACAATGATATGGAGATTGCTACTTCCGGACCGAATCCGGTGACAGTAACGGATGGAAATCTAACAATTTCCGGGGCGGGAAATCTTACTGTTACAGGAACCTATAGTCCGGCATTTAACTTATCTGGAACCGGTGCTGCCGTTGTCACAAAGGATTTTACCGGAAATTTCAAGGTAACAAGTAATAGTAATGTAATAAACGGTGGCAGCAGATTTGAGATAGATACAACCGGTGATATTACACTGGAAACTGCATCAACGTCTTCAGAGCCAATTGCTTTGAGCAGTGGAGTGGTTGATTTAAGTGGAAAGAAAGTTACGATAACCGCACCATGTGGTATGATTGACAGTGGAGTATCCACACTGAACCTGACACAGACAGAAGGAGACCTTGCATTAAGTTCTGCATCTGATTATTATCCAATTTTCCATGCAGAAAATGTTACCCTGAAAAATACCGGTGGAAAGGTGGAACTGGAAAATACCAGCACAGGGGTGTTGACTGACAGTAATCTTACGATTGAAACTGCAGGAGATATTTCTTTAAAATCTGCGAATATAATAACATCCAAAAGTAATCCACAGGTGAGTTTAACTTCAACCAATGGGGATGTTACAATAGAACAGACTGCAAACCCTGTCATGCAAGATGGTAAGCTGACGATTCGGGCATTGGCAGGAGCAGTAAGCATTTCAACTAATGCAACGGTACCGATGTTTTGGGGAGAACTTGATATAAAGGCAAAGAATGATGTGACACTGAAACAGAATGGAGCAACAAATTCATCACTTACCTGGATTGGAGGCAGTGGAAGTATTGAGAGTACTGATGGGGATGTTACAATAGAACAGGAAAGCAGCACATATGTGATTGACACTCAGAATGCAGTCAGCCTGAATGCAGGTGGAACGGTTACGTTAAAGAGAAATACGGAAGGAACAGCATTAGCTTCCATGGTGAATGGGATTTTTGAAACAGGTGTAATCCAGCTTGTAGACGGCACAAAGAAAGGAGCCATCGTAGATGGAACCGTATATGCTGCCAGCGGATGTACGCATCCAAAGCGTATCAATGGAAAATGTGTTGTATGTGATGACCAGGAGCCGGTGGCAGCTATTGTAGATGCCAACGGAAATGTAACAAATTATAACAGTCTGTCCGATGCATTCCATAATGCCAATGAATATAATACCGTAAAATTATTCGTTGATTATAAGAACAGCAGTGAATCAATTGATTTATCCTCTGTATATAAGGCTGTAAATCTTGATTTAAATGGGAAGAGTTTAACATTAGATGCATTCAATATCATGAATCACTTAAGCATTTCCAATGGAAAGATTAATCTGAGAATGCTCAATGATGCAAATACTAGTCTTTCTGATAAATGTACATTAGAAAATGTGGAAGCGGATATCCATGAGATAAGTTGGACTGCAAATGGTGGTCTGGAATTAAAGAGCAGTAGACTTCATGTAGGTTCACAGGCATCCCCTTGCTCATTCTTTGTAGAAATGATTACAATAGCACCGGATGACGATTCTGTAATTACACTAGAAAACATGATAAGTGGTCTGGCAAACTATAAAAATGTACCAGCAATGGAACAGGCATTGGACAAATTAATTCCTTTCGGATATTCAGTTTTTGTTGATACTGATATTACAGTACTGGATGAATCCGGAAATCGTGCCAAAAATCTGGTGCTTCGTAATAAGAAGCTGGCAGAAGCGGACATTACTTTAAGCCCGGCTGCCTTTGTCTATGATGGCACAGGAAAAGAGCCGGCTGTAACCGTAACGTATGATGGAATGACGTTAACGGAAGGAAGGGATTTTACGGTTACTTATGTTGATAATATTGAAGTGGGTGATACAGCTGCAGCAATTATCAGTGGTTCCCGCTTTTTAGACAGTGTAACAAAATACTTCAGCATTACCAAAGCACATCGTGGAGCACCAACAGGACTTACCGCAGTAGCAGAAACCATTGATGGCAAAAATGATGGAAAGATTCGTGGTGTGAATGCGGAAATGGAATACAGTATTGATGGAACTACCTATACCGCAATTACAGAAAATGAATTGACCGGACTTGCCGACGGAACTTATCTGGTACGTTATCAGGAAACACGCAATTATTATGCGTCTTCTGCAACACAGATTGTAGTAGAAAAAGGACTTCCTTCTTCCAACAGCTTAAACCCGTCAAACCCGGGCGGCGGAAATAATCCGGAAAATACACCAGGTGGAAGCATGCCAAATGAAAATAATAATGGAACTACACTAAATGGAAATACTAATGGAACGTCATTAACCGCCGGAAGTAATGTTGTTACAACATTGCCAGCCGCATCTTCGGTACAGACACCGGCAGCAACAATGTCTGATAGCAGCACACAGGTTAAAACCGGAGACGACAATCAGATATTCCTGTATCTTCTTGTACTGATTGCTGCGGCAGGAGTGGCTGCGGGAGCATATGGCAGATTAAATGCAGGACGCCGTATGAAATAAGTGAAAAGGGATATATCGGAAATAGAAAAGTCATGAAATGAAAAATAAAAATGCTGTACTTTCAGAAATGGGAGTGCAGCATTTTTCTGTTGCAAAGAACATAAGGACGCGGTAAAATGTAGCGTAGTCAAAGAAGAGGAGATAGAAGATGCTGACACAGTTTTCAAGAACCGAACTATTGCTTGGAAAAGAAGCAATGGAAAAATTAAAGAATGCAAAGGTTGCAGTATTTGGAATTGGCGGAGTAGGTGGATATGTCTGCGAAGCATTGGTAAGAAGCGGAGTTGGAGCTTTTGATCTGATTGATGATGACAAGGTATGTCTGACGAATCTCAACCGTCAGATTATTGCAACCAGAAAGACCGTTGGAAAATATAAAACAGACGTCATGAAAGACCGTATTTTAGAGATTAATCCGGATGCCAGGGTAGAAGTGCATAAATGCTTTTTCCTGCCGGAAAATGCGGATGAATTTCCTTTTGAAGAGTATGATTATATCGTAGATGCAGTAGATACGGTAACAGCGAAGATTTCACTGGTTATGAAGGCACAGGAGATGAATGTGCCGATTATCAGCAGTATGGGAGCCGGAAATAAGTTAGATGCCAGTCAGTTCCGTGTGGCAGATATTTATAAGACAAAGGTATGCCCGCTGGCAAAAGTAATGCGCCGTGAGTTAAAGAAACGTGGCGTAAAGAAGCTTAAGGTGGTTTATTCCGAAGAGCAGCCAACCAGACCAGTCGAAGACATGGCAATCAGCTGTAGAACCAACTGTATCTGTCCGCCGGGAGCAGCCCATAAATGTACGGAGCGGCGTGATATTCCGGGCAGTGTGGCATTTGTGCCATCTGTCGCTGGACTGATTATCGCAGGTGAAGTAGTAAAGGATCTGGCAGCAAAATAGGAAACAGATAAAGAAAACCGGATGTGGAATCACATCCGGTTTTCCGTTTCTATTGATTTCCTTATCAGGAAAATTATTTCTGAGGACCTGCAGAAACAAGAGCTTTACCAGCTTCATTTCCTTCGTATTTAGCAAAGTTCTTGATGAATCTGTCAGCAAGATCTAATGCTTTTGTCTCCCATTCAGAAGCATCTGCGTAAGTATCACGAGGATCTAAGATGCCTGAATCAACACCTGGAAGCTCGGTAGGAACTTCAAAGTTGAAGAATGGAATCTGTTTTGTAGGAGCGGTTAAGATAGCTCCGCTTAAGATAGCATCGATGATACCACGGGTATCTTTGATGGAGATACGTTTTCCGGTTCCGTTCCATCCTGTATTTACGAGGTAAGCCTTAGCTCCGCTCTTTTCCATTTTCTTAACAAGCTCTGCAGCGTATTTTGTAGGATGCAGCTCTAAGAAAGCCTGTCCGAAACATGCTGAGAAAGTAGGTGTAGGCTCTGTGATTCCACGCTCTGTACCAGCAAGTTTTGCTGTAAATCCAGACAGGAAGTAGTACTGAGTCTGCTCTGGAGTTAAGATAGATACTGGAGGCAGTACTCCGAATGCATCTGCGGAAAGGAAGATGACATTCTTAGCTGCTGGAGCAGAAGAAATCGGGCGGACAATGTTCTCAATGTGGTTGATTGGGTAAGATACACGGGTGTTTTCTGTTACGCTCTTATCAGCAAAATCGATTTTTCCGTTAGCATCTAATGTTACGTTCTCAAGAAGAGCGTCACGTCTGATTGCATTGTAGATATCCGGCTCGGAATCCTTGTCAAGGTCGATAACCTTAGCGTAGCATCCACCCTCGAAGTTGAATACGCCGTTGTCATCCCAACCATGCTCGTCATCACCGATTAAGAGACGCTTAGGATCGGTTGAAAGGGTTGTCTTACCTGTTCCGGAAAGTCCGAAGAAGATAGCGGTGTTTTCACCGTTCATATCTGTGTTAGCAGAGCAGTGCATGGAAGCGATGCCCTTTAATGGCAGAAAGTAGTTCATCATAGAGAACATACCTTTTTTCATTTCTCCGCCGTACCATGTATTAACGATAACCTGTTCACGGCTTGTAATGTTGAACATTACTGCTGTCTCAGAGTTTAATCCTAATTCTTTGTAGTTTTCAACTTTTGCTTTAGAAGCATTGTAAACGATGAAGTCCGGCTCAAAGTTCTTTAATTCTTCTTCAGTAGGCTGGATGAACATATTTGTTACGAAATGTGCCTGCCAAGCTACTTCTACGATGAAACGGATAGCCATACGTGTATCTTTGTTAGCACCACAGAAAGCATCTACTACATAAAGTTTTTTGTTAGAAAGTTCTTTGATAGCGATGTCTTTTACAGCACTCCATGCTTCCTCAGATGCTGGATGGTTGTCGTTCTTGTATTCATCAGATGTCCACCATACAGTGTCTTTGGAGTTCTCGTCCATAACGATGAATTTGTCTTTAGGGGAACGACCTGTATAGATACCAGTCATAACATTGACTGCGCCAAGTTCACTTTCCTGACCTTTTTCATAGCCTTCCAGTTCTGGCTTGGTCTCTTCTGCGAATAATGTTTCGTAGGATGGGTTGTAGACAATTTCTGTTGTTCCAGTAATGCCATACTTGCTTAAATTGATTTCTGCCATTTTGTTTTTTACCTCTTTCCTTTAAATATAGTAATATGATAATCGCCCGCAAAAAGCAGGTTTTTATGATATCTTGACTGAGAAACTATAAATCCTAGTTACTTCATCATAATTATTATACATAAATAAGTCATAAAATCAATAAAAAAACTGCGAAATTTTTATAAAGTGAAGAAAGTTGAAAGATTTTCCCCCTAAAGAATCAGCCTTCTGCTTAAAAATGATGCCATATAATTCTGCAGAAGTCCGTTGCGGCAGAACCACAGACAAGCTATAATACAAAGTAAGAGTTGGACTTGGCTATCTCTATTGGAACAGAATATATCGGAATGCATCTGCATTACCATTCTTTCGTGTGTATCCCTTAGCGGGTATCGCAGCAAACAAATGGATGCCGGGCAAATGTCTGAGCTTGATTCTTTATATTTGGCAGGAAAATACGATGCGAGTTTTGCCCGGTGTCCATCAATAAAAGTTTGTGCAGATACCCGCTTAGGGATACCAGAAAGAACGGTAGCAGATGCATTTGGATATATTCTGTCCTAGGAGAGATAGAGAAAAATATAATCTTACTTTGTAGGAGAATCTTGTATAGAAAAGGAGCACATGGGCTATGAAGATATTTCACTTATCCGACCTTCACATCGGATTGAAATTAATGAATCATGATTTAAGGGAAGACCAGGAATATATCCTGCATCAGATTGTAGAGCGGGCCGGAGAAGAAAAACCGGATGCCATTTTGATTGCAGGTGATATTTATGATAAAGCAGTGCCGGCAGCAGAGGCAGTAGAGGTATTCGATCATTTTATCAATGAACTGACGGAGATGGTGCCGGAGGCTGTCATTATGATGGTTAGCGGAAACCATGACAGCGCACCAAGAGTGAACTGTTTCCGAAGCATTTTATCAAGACAGCATTTATATATGATAGGAAAGCCGCCTGAGACGAAAGAGGAATACATTGAGAAAGTGACATTGACGGATAAGTATGGAAAAGTGAATTTTTATCTACTGCCTTTTGTGAAGCCGTCTATGGTAAAGCAGATTGTGGGAACGGATGAAAATGATAACAACCTTTCCTATGATGTAACTTTGCATAAGCTTCTGGAAAGAGAAAATGTAAATGAAGCAGAGCGGAATGTGCTGGTGAGCCACCAGTTCTATCTGCCGGCAGGAAAAGCGGCGGAGGATGTCGAGCGGATGGATTCCGAAATCCGCACCGTGGGAAATATTGATGAAGTGTCTGCGGATGTGTTGGAGCGGTTTGACTATGCGGCATTGGGACACATTCATAAGCCTATGACCGTGGGAAAAGAGTGTTATCGTTACTGTGGAACACCTCTTGCCTGCTCCGTCAGTGAAGCGGGACAGAAAAAGGGCATTATTATGGTGGAACTGGAAGAAAAGGGCAAGCTTTCCACCAGAGTAATTCCGTTAAAACCACTGCGTCAGGTGCGTATTGTGGAAGGGGAATTAGAAGAAGTATTAAAGCAGCCATCCGATAATTTTGTAACTGTGATTCTTAACGATAAGGTGGATGTCAATGTCTTTGACATGCAGGACCGGCTGCGTCATGCATTTCCCAATTTGCTGGAAATCCGAAGAGAAACGCTGCACAAAGCCAATTATGAAATGGAAAAATTCCGGCATGAGGCAGAGCTTGATGCTTTTTCGCTATGCTGTAAGTTTATTGGAGAGATGAACGAGGAAGAGAGAGAAATTCTTAAGGAAGTCATCAATAAAGTAGAGGAGGAGAGTGAGTTATGAGACCATTAACCTTGGAAATGCAGGCATTTGGGTCCTATGGAGACCGGACGAAAATTGATTTTCGAAAACCATCCCAGAATTTATTTCTGATTACCGGAGATACCGGTTCCGGCAAGTCCACTATTTTTGATGCCATAGCCTTTGCGTTATATGGAGAAGCCAGTTCCACAGCTAATAAAAAAAGTGGAACAGAGCTGCAGAGTCAGTTTGCCACAGCAGGCGCAGAGCCTTATGTGGAATTGAAATTCTGTGAAGGAACAGAAGAAAGCGGCGTCTATACAGTACGCCGTGTGCCAAGACATGTCCGCCCATTGAAGCGGGGAAGCGGTGAAAAAGAAGAAAGCGAATCCGTTACCTTAATCATGCCGGATGAAATCGTTTATTCGCAAAAGGAAACGAATCAGAAAATCATTGATATTGTCGGGCTGAACAAGGGGCAGTTTATGCAGGTGGCAATGATTGCCCAGGGAGAATTTATGGAACTGCTCCGGGCAAAATCCGATGAGAAAAAAGTGATTTTCCGAAAATTATTCCACACAGAAAAATATGAAAAGATTGCCAATGAATTAGGGGACCGGAAAAGAAAATTAGATGCAGAGATTGCCACAATCCGTACGAAGTTTCATGCCAAAGCTGAGAATGCGGACATACCGGAAGCCTTTGAAGAAGCCGAAGCCCTGTTGGCATTGAAAAAGAAGATGCAGCAGGCGGATGCAAAAGCACCGGAGATGGAACGCTTTTTAGAATTGATGCAGCAATTGTGCCAGTATCTTAAGGAAGAGGGAAAGAAGAAAAAGAAGGAGGCAAAAGAAGCGGAAAAACTGCGGGAGCATTGCAGGAGTGCGTTGCAGGAAGCGGAAAATCTGCAAAAATCCTTTACCCAGATGGAAGAAGCACAGCGGGAGTTAGCACGCCTTTTTGAAGCGGAAGAGGAGATAAAAGAGACTGCCCGGTTAGAGCAGATGATAAAGCTTGCCTATGATGCAAAGCAGCTCTATCAGCAGTATGAAGAAGCGGTAAAGAGGCTGGAAAATTTAAAGGCAGAACAGCAGAAATTAGAAGAAAAGCTGCCGGAGATAAAGAAAGCTTTAAAAGAGGCAGAAAAGGATAGAAACTTAGCAGAGGCGGAAAAGGAAACACAGCAGAAGAATTACAGTATTATAGAAGAAAAAGTAAATCGCACGAAAGCGGCATTGAAAGAAATAAGAAAAGCCGCACAGGAAGTAGAGCAGAGTAAAGATGCTTTGCAGCAGGCGGAAGAGACGGAAAAAGAGACAAAAGAAAAAAGCACTGTCTTAGAGCAGAATATTGTGCAGTGGAAGAAAGAAGCAGAAGCCTTCGAAGGAATGGAAGTAAGGCAGTTACAGATTACCGGAAAGAAAGATGCTCTTGCAGAAATCGAAGATGCCGTAGCAGAGATTACAGAATCAAAGCAGCTTCTTGGTAAAGAAAAGAAACAGGAGGAACATGCAAAAGAGATTTATCGGGAAGCATCCGGACAGTATCAGGCAAAGCAGCAGGAATACGAAGCATATCGTAAGCGGTTTTTCGATGCGCAGGCAGGTATTTTAGCAAAGGAATTAAAAGAGGGAGAGCCTTGCCCGGTCTGCGGTTCCATGGAACATCCAAAGCCATGCATTGCGGTAGAAATGCAGGAAGAATTAAGCCGGGAAATGTTAGAAGCTTTAGAAAAAACGATTGCAAAGTTACAACAGAAGCAGGAAGCGGCATCTACAGAAGCCGGTGCATGCCACGTAAGAAGAGAGAACCGGGAGAAAGAGTTGGCAGAAAGAAAGGAAAAGTGCCGGAATAAAATAGAAGACTTTGGAAAGGAAGCAAACCCGGCAGCCGATAATGAAATAGAACCGTGGCTTGTCGCACAAAAGAAAGAGCTTGCAAAAGAAGAAGAAACACTTTCTCAGGAGATAAAAAAGAAGAAGGAATTGTCTGATAAATTAGAAGAGGCAGAAGCAAAAAAGATTGCACTTCAAAAAGAAGAGACAGAAGCAACAGAAAAGAAGCTATTGGCAAAAGAGCAGTTTGACCGTTGTCAGGCAGCTTACACAGAGCGGAACCGCACCCTTGACTATACATCTGAAAAAGAAGCGGATGAAGTCTTGGCAGAAGCACAGCAGAAGAAGGCTTCTGCAGAAAGTGCATATGCAAAGGCTGATAAAGAAAAGAGCCGCTTAGAGGAAGAGAAAACCGGTACACAGACAGGCATTGTCCGTTGTGAAAGAGAACTTCCGGAACGGAAAAAGGAAGCAGAAGCCAAGCAGCAAAAATATGATTTATATATAGAAGAAAAAGATATTTCCAAACTGGAATGGCAGACTCTGGTGGAGCAGTATTCGATAGATGCCATGGAAGAGATGCGGCAGAGAAGGGAAGATTATCAGAATCAGAAGACGATGTATCAGAGCCGCTATGAGACAGCGAAAGAAACTGTAGGAGAGAAAGAAAAACCGGATATAGAGAAGCTTTCAGAGGAACTTAAGGCAGCAGAGGAGCAGAGTAAGCTTGCAGGCAGGGCAGCCAATGAGTGGGAGATTTCTAATCAGAAGAACACGGAAATCTTAGGAGCGGTAGAAGAAATATGGAGCGGGCGGCAGCAGGTATTAGAGCAGCACAACCGCATAACACGGCTTTATACTGTCATTTCCGGAAATGTGTCCGGCAGCCGTATGGATTTGGAGACCTTTGTGCAACGCTATTATCTGGAGCGGATTCTTTATGCAGCAAACCGCCGTTTTGAAGAAATGTCAGCAGGACAGTTTGAACTCAGAATGTTTGATGAGAAGAAGGCTGCAATCGGAAAGAATAAGGGACTTGACCTTATGGTATATTCCAATGTGACCGGAAAAGAGCGGGAAGTCCGTACGCTTTCCGGAGGAGAATCCTTTATGGCGGCGTTGTCCATGGCACTGGGCATGGCAGATGAGATTCAGGAAAATTCTGCTGCCATACATCTTGATATGATGTTTATTGATGAAGGATTTGGTTCCTTAGACGAGCATGCAAGAGAGCAGGCAGTCCGGGTATTAAAAGAGATGGCAGGCGGCTCAAAGCTTATTGGAATCATTTCCCATGTAACAGAATTAAAGCAGGAAATGGAAGACCAGCTTCTTATTACAAAAGATGAAGAAGGAAGCCATGTCCGCTGGCAGCTAAGCTAGCGGATAGGCTCCCTGTTCTAACATTTCCGTCACCATGGCAGCCATAGCGGAAGGATGTTCCTTCATTCCGTTTTGCAGCCATTTTAAGAAAACATTATAGAGCGCACCGGAATAGAAGTAGACTTTATACCGGTGAATATCATTATAAGGCATGTCACCCATATGATTTTCTAATTCCTGATCAAAAAGGTCTAAGTAAATGTATGCAAGACCTGCCTTATATACACTTAAAATAAATTTCTTGTAAGTCTTAAAATACCGGAAAATCAGTAAAATTGCCTCATAGCTGAAAAAGTCATTTTCAAGCTTTTCTGCCCGCTTCCGGTATTCTTCCATAATATCGTCCGTAATTTTAATCAACACTTCTTCCTTGGAATGAAAATTCCGGTAATAGGAAGCTCTTGCTACTCCGGCAGTGGTAATAATATCGGTTACGGATATATCGGAAAATGCTTTGGTGTCCATGAGCTTGGTCAGGGCACGGGCAATCTTTAATTTTACCTGGCGGTTCGCTTCGTATCGTTTGTCTGTTTCTTTCATTTGAATGCTCCTGTTCGTATGTGATATGGATGTGTGCCGGTGGGTGGGACAGAATATGATATTCGTTTCTTACGATTTGCATTTGATATGTGCATTGGTTCATTACGCAAAGAGCGTTATTTTTCTTAGTACTGTATTTTTCGTGCTGTCAGGCTGTCCTTTCCGTTGCTTTGACCGGATGCCGGCTCTGTCCGTCTGTTGCGGATACCACATTCCGTCTGAAAGAGACGCTAAGAATTCCGTTAAAAATTCTGTATCTTCCGGCAACCGGCACATATTCGCATCCATGCTTAAGATGTGCCTCGCTGGCACGTCCCGGTGCCAGCGTTGCCGGTTGTTGCCGGAATTCTAAGCGTCTCTAACAGACTGCATATATCGTATCCGCATTCAGGCGAACAGAGTCCGGCATACTGTCAAACATTGGAAAGACAGGCTTTATCGGCAAAAGAAAAATGCAGTGCAAGAAAAACCGCTCTTTGACGTTAGAAACAATGTATGTATCAAATACAAATCGTAATAACAAATATAAAACGACTGTCCCACCCACCGGCACCACATCCGTATCATGATACAAAATGATATAAAATGTCTCACATCAAACCGTTGAAAAAAGGGAAAACTATGCTACAATGCTACTTATGCAGCCACAACAATGTGATATAAATTATCTCACATATAGTGTGGCATAGATACAGACAACAGTCAAGAGATGGAGACGAAAATGAAGATAATTACAGATACAGGATCTGATATATTAGAAATCGAAGCAAAGGCAATGGGCGTGGATCTGGTGCCGATTTCGGCAAACTTTGAAGATGTTATATTTGACCGGAATACAGAAGAGAATTTCAAAGCATTTTATGAGAAACTGCGCAGCGAGGAACAACTTCCGGTATCCAGCCAGCCATCACCGGCAGCATTTTTAGAAAAGTATGAAGCGGCAGAAGAAGCAGGGGAAGAAGTGTTGGTAATACTCATTTCCTCGAAGCTTTCGGGAACTTATAATGGGGCAGTGCTGGCGAAGGAAATGTGCGGATATGAAAAGATATATATCGTGGATTCCCTGCAGGCATCCTTATCCCTGCGGCTTCTGGTGGAGTATGCCGTGAAGTTAAAAGAAGAAGGCAAAAGTGCAGAAGAGATTGCAGGAATCTTAGAAGGAGTAAAGAACCGCACCTATCTTACCGGTGTTCCGTCCACATTATTATATTTGAAAAAGGGCGGACGTATTTCTCCGGTAGTTGCAGCAGTGGGAAATGTAATGGGAATCAAGCCGGTGCTGCTGCTCCGGAATGGAGAGATTGAAGGATATTCCAAAGCCCGCGGCATGAAAGCGGCCAAAAGCGGAATGCAGGCATTTTTGAAAAAAGGAGAAGTGGATAGCTGCATGCCGGTAGAATTTGCTCACAGCAATAACCCGGAAATGGGAGAGGAATTCCGGAAAGAAACCATGGAAGCATTTTCCCTGACAGAAAGCAGCTTACATGAAGTTGGAATGGCAATCGGAACCCATATCGGACCGGATGCACTTCTGATGGCATTTATTTTAAAAGAAAGCATGAAATAAGAATTTTCAGATTTAAGGATTCTTTAATAATTGATTCGTTATAGTAGAACCAGCAAAGGAAATAAAACTTTGCCGGTTCTTTTTTTGCTTTACAGGAAATTGCCTGCAAAGTAAAAAACGCTCTGCGAGGATGCACACTGCGGCACGAAACTTGCAAAGCGTGTTTCGCGTAGTTGAGGTATACTAAGAGGATAGAAAGGAGCAGAAGATGTTTTGGGATATCTTACGCAAAGACTTAAAGCGAAAGAAAACAATTAATATTGTAATTTTGCTGTTTATTATTTTAGCTGCCATGTTTGTGGCAAGCGGGCTGAACAATGTACTGACGGTAGTAAATGGAACCGATTATTATCTTAATCAGGCAGACATTGGAGATTATGTAGTACTGACCCAGCAGGGGGATGGCGGTGTGCCGGAGCTTTTGGATACCTGTCAGTATGTAAAAGACTACCGCATGGATCATATTATGTATGCAACCAAAGGGAATATCAAGGCAGAGGGAAAAGAACTTGATATGGCAAACAAGGCAATGATCATAGAATCCATTTCCGAAAGTGAGATACATTTTTTCACAAAGGATAATAAGGAGCTTACAAAAGTGCCTGAGGGTGAGGTTTATGTCACAGGAAATTTCTTAGATGCAAATGATTTAAAAGAGGGAGATAAACTTACGATTACCCATGGCAAAAACAGTGTGGAGCTTACGATTGCCGGAAAAGCAAAAGATGCGCTGCTGGGTTCTGAATTTATGGGAAATAAAAGATTTATTTTAAATGAAGCGGATTATCAGAAATTTGCATCGGATGAAAGTCTTGCAGAATACCGTGGCGAGATCATTTATATTGACACAGACAATCCATCGGAAATAGCCTCTTTATTAAGCAATGCATCCAACATCCTATTTAACCGGGGACGGGGTATTTTTAAATTGTGTTATGTCATGGATATGATTGTGGCATTTGTGGTGCTGGTTTTAAGTGTATGCCTGATGATAGTATCCTTTGCAGTGTTGAAATTTACGATTACTTTTACGGTGACAGAGGAATACCGGGAAATCGGTGTCATGAAAGCCATCGGAATTACGGACTTTAAGATACGAAGCCTTTATCTTGTAAAATATCTGATGCTGGCTGTTGTGGGAGCAGCAATTGGATTCCTGGCAAGCATCCCATTTGGCAATATGCTGCTGCAGTCTGTGACAGAAAATATGATGTTGGGAAACAGTCATGCCATTACGGTAAATTTCATGGGCGCAGTCATTGTTATTGCAGTTACTATCTGGTTTGCATACCGGTGTACCGGAAAAGTAAAGAAGCTGACACCGGTGGATGCTATTCGAAACGGTCAGTCCGGAGAACGCTTTAAAAAGAAATCCATTTACCGGCTGGGAAAAAGCCGTTTTAACAGTACCTGGTATCTGGCAGTCAATGATATTTTAAGCAGTCCAAGACGGTTCCTTACGATTATATTGTCCTTTTTCCTCTGTTCCGTTTTTATGCTGGGAGTGGTTATTACAACAGATACCATGAAAAGTAAGAATCTGATTACGACATTTGGAAAAGAAAGTGATGTCTACATATCAGATGTATCACAGGCAATGGGGAATATGGCAGGAAAGACCCGGGCTGATTTGGCAAAAGAATTAGATGACCTGTCAGAAGAACTTACGGAAGAAGGCATGCCATCGGAAATGTCTGTTGAGATACAGTATACTATAAAGATAAACTTTCACAGCTTCATATAGGGTTTAACATGGGGGAGTATCAGAATTCTCTGGTGAAAGCAGATACAGAACGTTTGCTGGAAGTATTGCAGAATATCATAGAAAATGCTATAAAATATGGTAGTGGCAAAAAAATTGGTATATCAATTTCAAAAGAAGAAGACTGTGTGCTGATTACCGTGGAAAATACAGGAGAAGTTCTTCCGGCAGAAGAACTTCCGCATCTTTTTGACAGCTTCTATCGTGGCTCCAATGCAGGAAGCCAGGAAGGAAGCGGACTGGGGCTTTATATATGCAGAAAGCTGATGCATAAAATGAACGGGGATGTTTTTCTGAAACAGGAGGAAAATCTTTTTTCGGTAACTGTGGTAGTGGGTATGGCAAATTAGTCAATGAAAAAGGCAGGAAGAAAATGTAATATGATAAAAGCAGTTTTATTTGATATGGACGGAACACTCATTGATACAGAGAAATACTATAGAATCTGCTGGCCTAAGGCAATGGCGCATTTTGGCTATGAAATGAGTGATGAGCAGGCATTGTCCATGCGTTCCTTAGGACAACCCTTTGCACCGGCGCATTTAAAGGAAATGTTTGCAGATGAGAATCTTGACTATCCGGCTATCCGGGCTTACCGGAAGGAATTGATGGAGGAATATCTTGCAAAGAACGGTATTGAGATAAAAAGAGGAGCTATTGAGTTATTGAATTTTTTAAAAGAAAAGAAAATCCGGCGGGCAGTTGCAACGGCAACCGACATGGAACGGACAGAAAGATATTTAAAACAGATAGGACTATATTCTTATTTTGATGAAATCATCAGTGCAACCATGGTAGAACACGGAAAGCCGGCACCGGATATCTATACCTTTGCATGTGCACAACTTGGACTTGCTCCGGAAGAATGCCTTGCGGTGGAGGATTCGCCCAATGGGGTTATGAGTGCTTGTCAGGCAGGCTGTCAGGTGGCAATGGTTCCGGATCAGACACAGCCGGATGATGAATTAAAAAAGAAACTTACGATATGTGCAAATACACTGGATAAATTGAAAATTTTATTTTCATAAAATGGGAGAGGTAAGATGAATTTTTTATTTGATACTTCAATTGATGTGAACCGCAGACAGTTTTATGTGCTGGCAATGGGAAGCTGTATCGGAAATCTGGCAGGATTTATTGGAAATGCATTGATTTTCGGATGGAACGGAACAACGATTTTCTGCGGAATCTGTATGCTACTTATGGCCGCAGGAAGTTTCATTGGAATTAAAAAAGGACAGATACGTTATGCGTCTTATTTGATGATAGCAGTATTAAGCCTTGTGGAATTTCCGGCACTGTATTATATATATCAGACGGGAACGATTGTATACATGGTACTTGCGATGGTAGCAATTGCGATTTTTATTCCAACCGGAAATGCAATCCGGTTTGCCGGCATAGTAATTGTAGCCGATGTGGCAGCAGTTATTTTAGCCTATATGAGACCGCTGGAAAGTGAAAAACTGTCAAAAGAAGTCGTGCTGCAGAGCACACTTTGTTCCCTGCTTATCGTTTTACTTTGTGTCTTTTTGATTTCTATCCTGCTTCAGATGCAGAGACAGAGGCAGGAAGAAGAAGTAAAGAAGTTGAATGAACAGTTGAAAGATGCCGCAGATAAAGATGCACTGACCGGACTCTATAATCGTCGTTATTTAAATCAGTATCTGGGAGAACTTATTCTGGATGAGAAGGAAGAATTTGATGCGGTACTGATTGATCTTGACTTCTTTAAACATGTGAATGACACTTACGGACATGGGTTTGGAGACATTGTTCTGGTGGAATTTGCAAGACTTTTAACAAAGCATGTAAAGAATAAAGGGATTGCAGTACGCTTTGGCGGAGAAGAATTTATGCTGGTTTTAAAGGGCATGAACACGGATGAAATCGGTAAAATGCTAGAGCATATAAGACGGGAATATAAGGAATTTACAAAGCATGAAAAGAATATCGAATGCTCTTTCAGCAGTGGTGTACAGCATTATACAGAAGGAATTGCTGTTACGATATTATACCGCTTAGCGGATGAGAAACTCTATGCGGCAAAGGAGCGGGGAAGAAACCAGGATGTCTTTGATTTAGAATCATAGAAAGATAAAAAAGGGGCGAGAAATGAAAAGGAACATCAGGAGGATTCGTTTATGAAAGGGAAAAAGTTTTTAGCAATGATATTAAGTGCAGCGTTGGGAATGTCAACGTTTGCGGCTTGCGGAAGAAGAGTCGTGGAGCCGGAGAAAAAGACCACAGAAACAGAGGCTGAGACTGAGACGGAAGAAACGGAAAACTCAGAAGAGGTGACAGAGGAGACAGAAACGGAAAATGTGGATGAAGATGACATTTTTGCACAGCTTGCAGGAGAAAGCTTTATGTTTACCAGCGGAGCCGGTGCATGGGATTCTACATTGATTTTATCCGAGGATGGCTCTTTTGTGGGAAATTATCATGATGCAGATGCAGGAGATAGCGGGGATGGATATCCAAATGGAACCCTTTACTATTGTGATTTCTATGGAAAATTCACCCAGCCGGAAAAGATAAATGATTATACCTATGAGATGCAGTTGGAGAATATTGCAACGAAGGAAACAGAAGGCGACACGGAAATTAAAGGCGGCGTGAAATATATTTACACGGGACCGGCTGGTTTGGAAGAGGTTTATGATTTATATATTTATCTGCCGGGTGCACCGTTAGATGAATTGCCGGAAAGATTCCTGGACTGGGCATCCATTGGTCTTACCGATGAGGATACGACGCTTCCATTCTATGCAATTTTTAATACGCTGACCTTTGATACCTTTTTAGGACCGAGTGGAGATAAGGTTACGGTAAATGATAAAACCACAACTTCCGATGTATCCATAGAGAGTGAATTGCAGAAAATCGAGGAGAAAGCAGCAGCCATGCAGGAAGACCTTTCCAGTGGAGAACTGACACAGCAGGAAATGAATACCCTGTCTCTGCAGTTGTATCAGTTGTGGGATAATGAGCTGAATTCTATCTGGAGCCGTTTAAAAGAGACTTTGGATGAGGACACTATGACGACTCTTACCCAGGAAGAGCGTGACTGGATTAAGACAAAAGACAGTGCAGTAGAGGAAGCCGGCAAAGATGCCGAGGGCGGAAGCCTGCAGCCATTATTGGAAAATGATAAGGCGGCAGAATTAACAAGAAACAGGGTATATGAACTGGCAGAGTATTTGAAATAAAAAGATATTTTAGCGAGGAAAAATGGTTACATTAAATGATTACTTATACTCCGGAGCAACGGTGTTCCGGATATTGAAAAAGTATACGCAGGACCTCCGGGCATCCGCAAAAGTATCAAAAAATGAAGTGGATCTGGTGCACTGCAATTTCCTGATTCAGATTATGGAGCTATTAGAGCACAATGATTTCCTGACAGCGCAGTCCCAGAAAATCCGTGAGTTCTACAAATATATGGCAATGGAATATCCTTATCTTTCCTTTACTTTTAAAGGAAGAATCAAGTCACTGATTCGTGCGGAGGGCAAATTCAACGGCTATATTGTAGAATACATTTATGATTATTATAAAAAGCATAAAAGCTATCCGGACATTGCAGAATTAAAGGAAAAGCTGAACTGCTTCCGTGATTTGATTGCATACCGGATTGTCATTTCCATGCCACGGTGTCATTTGAAAAATCATGAGAACCGCGAAGAAGAGGAATTAAAGCACCTTTATCAGATTGCAAATGTGCTGCCGCAGTTCTTAGAGGAGCGTGGATTTACGGCAGAGCCGACAGGCGGTGTCTTAAGAAGCAGTTCCCCCTTTTTGGAGGAGGCTGTAAAACCATATTACCGGGATTATATCACCAGCGAAAATGAGGACGATTACAAATCCTTACATATTACTTTTTATGATAACAGTGCGAGATGTTATGTGGAAATGCAGCTTCGTACAAAGCAGATGGATGACATCGCAGAAATCGGTTCCGCCAATCATATTAATTATGAGAAAAAGCAGGAAGCATCCAGAGCACGCCGGGATACCATCCCGGAGGGAGAATGCATTTATTTTGATGAAGCTTATGAACGGTGCCAGCGTTTGCAGGAACTGGAGCTTTCCGGTGTGGATGTCGACATGTTTACAGCAGTAAGCAACAGCCTGATGAATGACGGCTGCGGCTTATACCGGGGAAGACTGATTCTTCCTTATGAGCATTTGTCGAGATTTCAGAATGATTTGATTGATTAGAAATAGAACAGAATGGAAACGTACGAAACGGAGAAGGCAGCTATGGGTGAAAATATGGAAAAGGAACAATGGATGAAAGAGAGCCTCCAGATGCAGAAGGCAAGCTGGATTCAGGATGAAATCACAAAGCGCAGAGAGCGGGAAGATGAGTTGCTGCAGCAGATTTTCCTGGAACAGAAAATGTTGCAGGAACTGGATGAAGACATGGACGAAAATATGGCTCATGCCAGAGAAGGCCGCAAATACCGGGAGGACATGAAGGAGCGGGTCAACGACCGGGTATATGAAATTCATGACCTGAGTGCAGATAAGCGCGAGGGAATGCGGGAATACAAATATGCATACCGCAGAGGCTACGCCCTTGCCATGTTTTTCTTTTCCCTGGCACTGTGCGTCTTTGTAGGCTTTTTACACGGAATCACATCACAAATCTGCCTGATGCTGATGTTCTTTACCGGCGTGCAGGCAGCCATATTTGTTCACCAGAAGCAGTGCTTCTTTCTCTGGAGACTCATCTGCGATATTTTCTCCGCAGTAGTTTTCCCGGTGATGCTGATTCTCTTTATTGGCTATGAATTAAAGTACAACTTCTACGATTTTCTGCTTTCAATCTGCCTTATCGTAGGACTGGTGCTGCTGGCACTTACCACAGCATCTTATTTCCTCTATGACCCATATCGCAGCGCCCGCCGCAGAATCGGTGATGCCAAGAGCATGATTCGCTCTATCGAGCGTTCCGCCAAAAAGCAGGTCAAGAAGAGCCAGAAGCAGCAGGCGAAAGACGAGCTTCGCCAGAACCGCCTGCAGCAGAAGGAGCAGGATAAAGCCGAGAGGCTTCGCATCAAAGAAGAACAGCGCCAGGAAAAAGAGCTTAAGAAAGCCGCACAGCGCGAAGAGCAGCAAAAACTCCGTGATGCAAAGAAACAGGAAGCCTTAGAGAACCGAGAAGAGAAGAAGCTTGCCATCAAGGACGCCGTGGCAGCCAAGAAGGAGCAGCTCCGGGAGAAGTTCCGGAAGGATGAGGGAGTGGAAACGGAAGAAGAGGCGTTAGAAGAGGAAAACGTGCCGGGGGATGTGGTGATATCGAAAGATACTGCGGATTCGGGGGAAGATGAGGCAGTTTCGAGTTCGGATGAGGACGAGAAAGAGGAAGAAATCGTGACGGGGATGGAAAAGGAGTTCGGGGATAAGGATTCTGAGGAAGAGGAAGTTCAGCCGGAAGATAATTAGATAGATGAGGGTTGTAAGATAAGAGCATGGAAGAAATTCTGTGCTCTTTTATGATGGAAAAATAATTAGATAAGGATAGAGATATAAGTATAAAATAGGAATTATAGAAAGTATTGTCGAATTGGGGTGTGAAGCAGATTGATAAGAGGGAAGATTTTGACGATTTTTATTAAAAAAGGTTGCAATTTGGAGGAGGGAGATGCATAATATTTATATAAAATTTGGGGGAGAGAAAAGTTATGAGAAAGCTAAGTAAATATGATAAAAAGAAATTAGAAGTTCACAAAAGATATGGTGCGTAAGGCATTGTTCGTTTGTGAATTTTTTTGTGGGGGAAAATTAGGAAAGACTAGCAGAAAAATTGGTAATAAGGTTCGTGTTTTACGAAAATATGCTTGATAACGATAAGGAAAAATGAGGAGAATGTTGGGGTAGATATATGAATTTCATGAAGAATTGGAAATCCCGGCATATACTGGGGAGCCATATGTACATATTAATGGGAATAAGCCATATTGGGATACGGCTGAGATTACTACTGAAGTCTTTGAAACATATAGTGAATTAGATGAATTGGGTCGATGTGGGGCAGCATATGCTAACATTTGCACGGAGCTTATGCCAACAGCTGAAAGAGAAGAAATTGGAATGATAAAGCCAACAGGATGGCATGCGATAAAGTACCCAGAAGTCATAGAAGATCGTTATTTATATAATAGTTGTCACCTTATTGGTTATCAGCTTGCGGGTGAAAATGCAAATGAAAAAAATTTGATTACGGGTACTCGGTATTTGAATATAGAGGGTATGTTGCCGTTTGAAAATGAGGTTGTAACTTATGTTAAGAAATCTGGTAATCATGTAATGTATAGGGTTACTCCAATATATGTAGGAGATAATTTATTGGCTAGTGGGGTATTGATGGAAGCGTATTCTGCTGAAGATTCCGGAGCCGGGGTATGTTTTTGTGTGTATACATATAATATGCAACCAGGTATAGAAATCGATTATGCTACTGGAGATAGTAAAATAGAAAATTAGAAAAAACACCAAATTCAATTAGAAGTGGGTATATTGTAAAAAGAGAGGTAGTATATGCCATTTAAAAGGAATTATGAAATTATCAAAGATGCACCTAAGGAAATAGAATGGGAACAATATTGTGAAAAGGCAATGGAAGAATATCAAATGTTATTGCAAGATAGTCCGGATAATGAAAGAGTATTCCAAAACTTTTTTGAAGAAAATCCGTCGTTTTTGCCGGGTGGACTGGAATTGTTTGGACATTCGGGGCATTATCCATATATGGATGCATTAATAACTCAACCGGAAATCGGCAGTGTTTTTAGACGCAAGCCGGATTTTGTATGGCTTGCAAATGATAGTCTGTCTTTTGTACCTGTTTTTATTGAAATAGAGAAACCTAGTAAAAAGATGTTTAATGCAGATGGAACAACAAATGCTGAATTTAACCAAGCCTTAGGACAAATACATGAGTGGAAATATCTGCTGAATCAGCCTACGAATATTCAATTATTGTATGATGCGTTTAACTTGCCGTTAGATCTTCGAGATAAGATGTTTAAACCACAGTATTTGTTAGTATATGGTAGACGAGAAGAATATGAGAACGATAAAATGAGGACGGGCATAAGAGCATCAAAAAAGACAGACGATATTGATATTATGTCATTTGATAGACTTCGCCCGCTCAGTGATTATAGGCAATTTATAACGTGTAAGGTTTCTGGTGGACGATATAGAGTTCAACATATATCGCCTACATATAGATATAGAGCAGATTGCGCAGAGGAACTGGTTAAACAAGAAGGTTTTTTTGAAAAAATTGAATGTATGAAATATACAAGCGAAGAAAGAAAAGCCTTTCTTAAAGAAAGGTATGCATATTGGTGTGAATTCGGAAAGAAAAATTTTAAAGGTGTGATACGTTCACAAGAAGGAGAATGAGACATATATATGAAAATTTTTTGTGATACAGGCTTAATGGAACAGTCAGCACACTTCGGATGGCAAAATAAGGACTCGGCACTTTATGGTTTGCGCGAAGGATATAAGAATAGTGCTGATGATTTGGTTAATATTGCCATAAGTAATGGAGCTGATATAAAAACGCTTGATACTTATATTTTTCCAATATTGTTTTCCTATCGGCATGCACTTGAGTTGTCTTTAAAACATATATATCTGAGGACGAGAGGAGTTATGCCAAAAGGTGGGCATGACTTGTTAGTTTTGTGGGGAATAGTAAAAAAGGAAATCATAGATGATATGATTAATTCTAATGAATTTGTTGAACAAGTAAAAAACTATAAAGAAAATTTTATTAAGTACTCCTTAGATGGTATTTCATTAGATAAAGTACGACTACTGCTTAAAGAATTACAAGAAGCAAATCAAAAGACATTGGAAATTGATACGAGTAAAAAACAAATTGATCAGAATGCAGAGGTGTGGAGATATCTTATATCGACGGATGACGAATTGTTTTTTTGCAGTTCGCATTCTGTTGACTATTTGGTCCTTCAAGACAGTTTTAACTATTTGTATGAGACGTTTGATTATATATATCATATAGTGGATGAATATTTGTCCTCATAATATAGAGGGAATATTATGAGGACATGGTATAATATTTGAAAAGAAATTGATAGTTAATATACGTAAGTTCCTGTTTCGTTTGAAATGGGGAATGTAGTTTTATGAGTAGTATCATTTTGTATGGTAAGTATTAATTTATTCTTTTGAGCTTAAGAAAAAATAGAACGTGAGAAACGCTAGACGGAAGGCGATGAGGACTTTGAATTGACCTGTTCTTGCTTTGATTCAATTTGTAAGTACATGTTAACAAACGCTCTTTCATTCGTGATACATCAACAAGTGCGAGCCATAACACATACCTCCTTTTCCACAAGGGTACTGGAAAGTATGAAGGCTGTCGTGTAAGGTTATGTGGGTGGAACAAAAAGTATGTTCCTGGTGGTTTTAATCTGCATGAACTGCCTGGAAAAGTGTGAGAAACATCCGGAAACCAGCCTGGACAAATCTGTCAAACAGAGGGATACCGCCCGTAACCGTTCGTACCAGTGGAGACGATAGTTCCTGAGAATGGATTTCAGGTTGTTTTCATCAACGCAGACCTGTTCGTCCAATAGAGAGGCAAAGCCAGTCTGATGCTCAGCGGCAATAATCGTGTTGACGTGTAGCTGGAGAGGAATCTGGGAATAGGGAACCATGGAGGAAAGAAGGAGAGCATGTGTATGACCACACTCTTTACAGTATACCCGGATCACAGAGAGCGTAATTACCGTATCAGCGAGCTGGATGCTGCGTTTGTAAACGCCATGACGGATCAGGTCCCCTGAATGTCCGCAAGTGCATGGAATAAGTGCCAGATCAAGAGAATTTATCGTATTATTATAAAAATCCTGAGAAATATGGTTGTAGTTTTCTGTTTCAACTGTTATCATAATCGTGTGCATAGTGGGGCGTAGCCAGTGCTATCTGTTGGTTGAAAGCAGAAGTCAAACTTTGGTCGGGGAGATTTCTGCTTTTTTATTTTCGAGCTACAAGGAAATATGATAACACAAGAAGTCTCAGGATAAAACAATCTGATGGAAAATACGTCAGATTTGGTTATGCTGAGACTTCTTTTAATTTGCTTGAAAAACAGAGAATGAGTTTGTTAGAGAGTGCTTGATAATAGTTTATCTTGGAATATTACAATAAGCATTTCACCGATTTGAGCGTTAGTGCGTCTCAGATTCCTTGGAATCTTGATGATGGTGTAAGAACGATGTTGCCGATAATGCAGTCGGATATACATTTGCAGAAGGAAAATAAGGTCCTTATCATCGATGCAAAATACTATAGTCATATTATGCAGACACAGTTTGATAAGCATACCATTCATTCCGGTAATTTGTACCAGATTTTTACCTATGTTAAGAATGAGGATTATTCTTTCAAAGATGAGCCTTATGAGGTGGCTGGAATAATTCTGTATGCAAAGACGGAGGAAGAGATTCAGCCAGATAACAATTTTATGATGCATGGAAACGGAATCAGCGTGAAAACGCTGGATTTGAATAGACCATTTGCTGAGATTGCCCAGCAGTTGAATGAGATTGCTGAAGGATATTTCGGGAAGGAGATGGCAGTAAATGAATGAAGTTGCGTTTCATAAAACTTTGATAGAGACACTTCGTTATGATAATAAGCAAAAACACCTTAAAGATATATTATTACCAATAATAAGTAGAAGCGAAATAAATAGTGTTCCACAGTTTGGATTTGCTCTGAGGTCTTATCAGCATTGGGAAGATATCGAATTAAGAGTACCGGTACCACTCATCAATTTGGCAAACGAGCATGAGGATGACATAAATAAGCTTTTCAGATATGTATATCAAGAGACGGATGATTATGATCCGCAGAATATTTGTATTAAGCCGAGAATAATTGATTCTGAGGAAGAATACGTTGAAAATGATGTTGTTTTTGACGAAATTCAGGATACAATCATACAAGGCATTAGGGATGCTAAATTTCTTATTTGGGTAGAGGTTGCTTGGTTTTCAAATGAGGTGTTTTACAAGGAATTATTGAGTAGAAGTAAGGCAGGGGTAAATATTAGAGTAATTGTTTCGGATGAAGACTCAAACAAAGACATGATTCCATTGCTAAAAGAACATTTTGAAACAGTAGTAGTTCCAAGATCTGGTTTTTATAACACAAATAGAAAGCACAATAAATTTTGCATCATAGATTTAGAGTATATAATGCATGGTTCGTATAATTGGACTAAGGCAGCCAATTACAACGGTGAAATACTGGTAACCTCTGTAGATAGAGAACTTGTTAAGAAATTTGCAACAGAGTTTAATGAAACAATAGTTGAGAATTCATAATATACAAGCGGCCTCTGGCATAGTACCTGAGACCGCTGTTTTCTACTCTTTTTTATAAAATGCTGTTTCGTAGACACCGCCTCTAATCAGGATGTCTGGCATCCAGTCTGGAGATCTTCCCATGATATTACAGTAATCAATGTCTTGACTGCATTCGATGATGAGCTCATCATGGACATAACCACAGATAAAGCAGTGGGAAGAATATGGAAGAAGTAAAAACGCGGTCATATGACCGCATTTTATTGACAAAGAGTAAAATATGAGTATAATATATAGTACACGGAGGTGACTAAGTGAGTACAAATCAAGCTAGTTCATCCGATGTATCAGCATTTCTTGCAAAAGCAAAGACTCTAATGGCGGCGGGAAAGTATGTTTTTGTTCCTAGAGGGAAGAATATGCAGGCACTATCAGATCATGGGTTGACTATCGCTGATGCCAAGAGTGAAATTATAGGGCTGGTAGTCGGAGATTATTATAAAGGACCTAAACAAGATTTTGATCCGGCACAGCCGGGAGATATATGGGAATTTAAGAAAGATGTGGATGGCGAACAGTTCTATGTTAAGCTTAAAATCCAAAATAGAAATGGAGAGGATGTCCTCAAATGCCTAAGTTTTCATGAGGATGATTTTAGTTAGGTAAGAGGAGGTGAATGTGATGATGGAATATTGTGACGCATGTGGAAAAGAAGTTGAAGCTAAAATTATATCCCGCCAAGAAATATATAACGTATGTGGCGAAGACATTACAGTAGAGGCTCAGGTATTAGTGTGTGCTGAATGTGGAGAGGAATTATTTTGTGAAGAATTAGATTCTGCAACGCTTGTTAATGCATACAATGAATATCGTAGAAAGCATAAACTTCTTCTTCCGGATGAAATAAAAAAAATAAGAGAACAGTATGGACTTAGCCAGAGAAGCTTTGCAAAACTGTTGAACTGGGGAGATAAGACCATCTGTAGATATGAGAATGGTTCTGTACAGGATAAGGCACATAATAGCCTGTTGCTGTTTTTGCGTGAGCCTGAGAATATGAGGACATATTTGACAGAGAATGAAATCGCTCTTGATGAGAGGCAGAAAACAAAATTATTGGATACTGTTGAGAAACTTGAGCAAGATACAGAATATCGTGCAGGAAGAAGATTCTTTGAATTGTTTTTCTCAAGAATACCTTGTGAAGAAAACGGATTCAAAGGTTTTGATTACGAAAAATTATGTGCTATGGTTTTATTTTTTGCGCATAGAAGTTCAGAACTGTTAAAGACAAAGCTCATGAAACTCTTAAATTATTCGGATATGATTTTCTATAAAGAGAATGGAATCTCGATGTCTGGATTAAGATACGCACACTTACCATATGGGCCTGTTCCAGAGAATTTTGATATGCTATTTGGTAAGATGACTGCAGATCATATTGCACACATTGAAGTGGTTTATGACAATGGCTATGAGAAGCATCAGGTGATTCCAGAATGCGATATTCCTGACGGTATTTTATCTGAAGAAGAAATAGATGTTCTTGAACGGATATATGTCAAGTTTAAGGATTTTGGATCAGTTGATATATCAAACTATTCACATAGAGAGAAGGGATATAGCTCTACAAAGCAGGGTGAAATTATTTCATATTCCTATGCAAAAGATATTCAATTAAATTAAATCAGCACAAAACACAAGCAGTCTCTGGCATAGTACCAGAGACTGCTATTTTTAATCTTTTTTGTAACTGTTCACTATGTTCACATTTACACGCAAAAATCCATCCTAAATCGCCTACGGCGATGGGATTTTTGCGTGCCAGCCCATGTTATCGTGCGGTCAGTGCAGTAAATGCGCAGACCTACTGAACAGTTACTCTTCTTTATAAAATTTTGTCTCGTAGCCATCGCCTCTGCTAAGGATATCAGGCATCCAGTCTGGAGATTTGCCCATGATATTAGTCATAATATTTCACCTGCTTTCTTTGGTTATCAACGGCGGCAGCAGTATTACCACCGCCTGCTTGGTTGCCGTTGCTGTTAAAAGCGTAGAGATTGATAGAAAGTAAGCGTCAAATAATGATGCGGATGTCATGATATCCTAAATTCCCTTATGATTGTAGATATCAAGTTGGATTAATTCACTACAATCATGGAGGATAGGATATGACAACTACTCGCAAAGCACGTGTTCCCATGCCGGAACAAATCAAGCTTATCAATGAATGCCGCAAAAGCGGTATGACAGATGCTGACTGGTGCCGTGAAAACGGCATTGCAGCAAGTACCTTTTATAACTGGATCAGCCGTTGTCGGAAAGCCGCAGCGGATCAAATTCTGGAACCTAACTATGGTCATCTTGAGACACCGCGTTCCAAACAGGATGTGGTTCCCATTGATGTTGTTCCGGATTCTTTTCAGGAACACTCTGCAGCGTCGCAGATGCTGCAGCATAATACGTACCTTGACAATTCACATACGATAGAAGTTGCTATGAAGGATGTAAGAATCCGTATCAGTAATACTGCTGAACCGGTTTTGCTGGCCCATACAATTCAACTTCTGCAGGAGTCTACATGTTAGGCGACATCTCTGGGCTGGATAAGATCTACATTGTCTGTGGTTATACAGATATGCGGAAATCGATTGATGGTCTTTGCGCTGTCGTAGAGGAGCAGCTTAAGATGGATCCGGTTTCCAACGCTCTCTTTTTGTTTTGTGGAAGAAGACGTGACCGAATCAAAGCGTTGTTCCATGAAGCAGACGGTTATGTTTTGATTTACAAAAGGCTTTCTGTCCAGGGTGGATATCAATGGCCAAGGAAGCAGTCGGAAGTCAGAAATCTTTCCTGGAGAGAGTTCGATTGGCTGATGTCAGGCATTGATATCGACCAGCCCAAAGCCCTGAAATCAGAGTAAATCATGCACATAAAAAGCTCTGAAAACCGCATAAATTCAGCATTTTTCCGCATTGATTTTTCTTCCGATAATGCCTTGTTTCTGGTATAATAAAGATATCAAATCCAAGGAGAGAAACAGTGGCTTCCAGTGCAAAAGATATCCAGTTACGGGAACTGAAAGATACCATATCACAACTGAAGACGATGATGTCTGAGCAGACTGAGCTGATTAAATCTCTCCGTCTCATTATCGAAGAGAAGTCGAACCACGAAAAGGTTCTGCAGGAGCAGGTGGATTATCTTACCCAAAAGCTTTTCGGCTCTTCCAGTGAAAAGAGAACTGACGAGATTCCCGGACAGCAGAATCTTTTTAATGAAGCAGAAGCCGAGCAATGCTTACCCATTCCGGAAGAAACGGTTATCAAGGAACATACTCGCAAGCAGAAAGCAACACATGCCGATACCTTTAAAGGTCTGGAAATCGAAAAAGTCGTCATTCCCCTTCCGGAAGAAGAACAAATCTGTCCGGTTTGCGGTACGCAGATGCTTTTTATAGGTGAAGAGTATGTCCGCCGAGAACTGGAATTCATTCCTGCTACCTGTAAGGTTATCGAATACTACAGTCAGAGCTACGGCTGTCCGAACTGTAAAGAAGATCTTGGGGACACAGAAAAACCTGTCATTGTTAAATCCCAGGTGCCGCCTTCACTGGTTGGTAAAGGTCCTGCATCTCCTTCAACTGTTGCCTGGACCATGTATCAGAAGTATGCCAACGGCCTCCCCTTGTACCGTCAGGAGAAGGACTGGAAGCAGTACGGTGCTGAAATCAGTCGAACCACACTTGCAAACTGGATTATTTCCTGTTCGGAGAATTACTTTCAGCCAATATACGATTACCTTCATCGTGAGCTGCTGAAACGAAGTTTTGCAATGGCAGATGAGACCAGAATCCAGGTGCTGAATGAACCAGACCGGCGGGCGGAAACTCAGTCATTCATGTGGCTGTTCCGCAGCGGCGAGGATGGGCTTCCGACAATCATCCTGTACGGTTACAGCCCGACAAGAAATGGTGCAAATGCTGCCGAATTTCTGAACGGCTACAGTTGCTACCTGGAAACAGATGGCTATCAAGGTTACAACAAAGTATCCGGCATCAAAAGATGCTCCTGCTGGGCACATATCCGGCGCTACTTCATTGATGCCGTTCCGAAAGGGAAACAGTACGATTACAGTCAGCCCGCTGTCCAGGGCGTCCAGTATTGCAATCGCTTGTTTGCCATTGAAGATTCCATTAACACGAAATATCCCGGCGATTATGAAAAACGAAAGCAACTCCGTCTCGAGAAGGAAAAACCAGTTCTGGAGGCCTTTTGGTCATGGCTTGAACAGCAGAAACCAACCCGGAATTCCCGGATGGACAAAGCTGTTACATATGTGCAGAACCGGCGATTCTCTGCGGAAACTTATCTGGAAGATGGACGCTGCAGTTTCACAAACAATCTGAGTGAAAATGCAATCCGGCCGTTCACTGTCGGCCGCAAAAACTGGCTGTTCAGCAGCTCTGTAGATGGAGCGAATGCCAGTGCCGTCGTTTATACAATGGTTGAGATGGCCAAGGCTCATAACCTTAACATTTACGGATATCTTAAATATCTTCTGGAACATCGGCCTTCGAAAGACATGACCGATGAGCAGCTTTCAGAACTTGCACCCTGGAGTGAAAAACTCCAATCTATCAAAAATCGCATGTGAATTATAGTGAATTACT